>Ga0256838_1000145_pt1 | contig 49496 bp, 49 predicted proteins | sample 4571419metaG_FD_185978 | JGI IMG/M metagenome (GOLD analysis project Ga0256838, IMG submission 185978) | Hydrothermal vent microbial communities from Guaymas Basin, Mexico - 4571-419 | ecosystem: Environmental > Aquatic > Marine > Hydrothermal vents | place: Mexico: Guaymas Basin | collected... | reverse complement strand
AATAATCAATAAAGATTCTTTTTGTAAATTAGAAGGTGAAGAGTTTTTTGTGGAGTGTTTTAAAATTAATGTAGAAAATAAGAAATTTTTAGATGCGCTTTTTATAGAAACGCCGTTTGTTTTGAATATGTTTGATACTTTTAAAACAATTCAACCTTTTATCGTTTCTCAAAATCCGTTAGATATTTATATTGATTATCCTTATGTTGCTTGGGATTTGTTTTTAAAATCATATAATAAGTCTCAATTTAAACCAAAATTAGATTCAGATGATTTATTTGATTTTATTGAAAATGTAGTTAAAGGCTTTTGGATTTTTGATGAAGAAAAAAAAGAGTGGAGATTTGTAAAAGATAGAAAAAGTTTTCAGATTAATAATGTTGCGATGGGAATAAAACAGTTTGGAATTATTGAGATTTTACTTAAAAACGGATATATTTCTGAAAATAGAATTTTAATAATAGATGAGCCAGAAGTCCATCTTCATCCAAAATGGCAAATTGAGTATGCCAAATTAATAGTTGAGTTGGTAAAAAGAGGGGTTAAGGTTTTGATTACGAGTCATTCTCCATTTTTTATAGAGGCTATTGAGAATTTATACAAAGAGACAAATTTCTATTTGGCAAAAGATGGGATTTTAAAAGAGTGTGAAGCGAGTGAGATTTATGATGTTTTGGCTCAAAGTATTGATATTTTGGAAGAGATGGAGATAGAGAAATTAAAATGGTAGATTTAAACTCTTTATTGGCACCTTTGAATGAGGTGAGTGATAACTGCTGTGAAGATAATGGAAAAAAGTGTATAGATTTTGATAAAGTTGATAATAATTTAGCAACTGCTGATTGTTTGATAATTAAGGATAGTTACTTTTTGTTGGTTGAATTTAAGAAACTTGATGAGGTTGAAGATATTAAAGAGTGGACAGATGATAAGATTAAAAATCAGCAGATTTTGTTAAAGGCGTATGAGAGTTATTTTTTACTAAAAAAGTTGGTTAAAAATTTTGATACTTTTGAAAAAAGGTTTGTTTTGGTATACAAGGCTAGTAAATCTAAAAAGAAAATAAAAGAGCATTTTAAGAGTAGGTTAAGTAGAATTAAAATTGCTTATGATGAAGTTTTGGTTTTAGAGTGCAGAAATTTTAAAAATTTACTTCAAAGGATAGAGAATGTATTTTAGTGATTTGCTTTTAAAACTGCAAGAGTTTTGGAAAAATAAAGGTTGCAATATAGTAATGCCTTATGATTTTCCAAGTGGGGCTGGGACCTTTCATCCGGCAACTCTTTTAAGAAGCCTTGAAAATAGACCTTGGAATGTTGCGTATGTGGCGCCAAGCCGCCGCCCGACTGACGGAAGATACGGCGAAAATCCAAACCGCCTTGGGAGTTATTATCAGTTTCAAGTGATTATGAAACCAAGTCCAGATAACATTCAAGAGATGTATCTTGAAAGCCTTGAATATCTTGGACTTAATCTTAAAGAACACGATGTAAGGTTTGTAGAGGACAACTGGGAGTCTCCAACCCTTGGAGCTTGGGGGCTTGGTTGGGAAGTTTGGCTTGATGGTATGGAAGTTACCCAGTTTACATATTTCCAGCAGGTTGGAGGGCTTAAAACTTTTCCAGTACCAGTTGAGATAACATACGGGACTGAGAGACTTGCTATGTATTTGCAAGGGGTTGATAATGTGTATGACATTAAGTGGAATGAAAACACAACTTATGGTGATATGCATAAAAGAAGCGAATTTGAGTTTTCTAAATACAATTTTGAAGTAGCAAATGTTGATATGTTGTTTAGATGGTTTGAAGATAGCAGGAATGAAGCAAAGAGATGCATTGAGGCAAAACTTCCACTTCCGGCTTATGATTATACGATTTTTGCATCCCACATATTCAATGTGCTTGATGCAAGAAAAGCTATCTCCCAAACAGAAAGACAAAACTATATCTTAAAAATCCGCGAGCTTGCAAAAGCGGTGGCAGAGCTTTATGTAGAGGTTGCTTCTTAGCTCCTCTTTTAATTTAATCTTTGGGACTTTTTGATATAATTTTGTAAAATAAAAAGGATAAAGGATGAAAGTTTCAAGGGATGAGTATTTAGCTTTTGTAAAAGATGTGTCAGAGAGAGAATTTAACCACCTTCCCATTGAAAGGCTTGATATTTTTGATGAGGAGAAGATTAATTATTTAAAAGTTGGGCTTAAAGAAGAATTTAAGGTTGAAAAGAGGATAAAAAAGGCAGTTGCAATTATAGAGGTGTCTTGTAGATGTGCAATGAGGAGTGAGTTTTTAAAAAGGCTTAGTAAATTTATGCAAGTTGAGAGTGTGCTTGTGATTTTGTGTGTAAAAGGAAAAGACAAAAAAGGAATTGCCCATTTATTTTATGTGTAGGGTTTTAAATTTTTGATAGATGTAAGTAAAAATTATTACAATTGCTATAACCCACGCACTACTTTTTAGAGCTTGAATGTTGTAAATTAAGTTATATCCAATAAGAACAATAGCTGATAAGATACACAAAATAAAGCCAAGTAGTGCGATTATAGGATTTGCGTTTGTTACTTTTCTTAGTTTAAAGTTAGCTAAATTAATCAGTCCAAAGATTGTTAAAAATCCAAAACTTCCGGCTACTGAGATGTTTTCTATATTAAAGCTTATTGCAAAAATTATTCCAAGTAGTCCAAGAATTATCATTCCTTCATACCCTTGTTTTATCTTTTCTGAAAAGCTTTTTGGGATTTCTCCAAGTTTTGCAATTAAATATCCAGCCCTTCCAGCTCCATAGATTGTTGCGTTAATTGCACTTGCAGTTGAGAGCATAGCCGCAAGAGAGATTATTATAAAACCAGCTTTTCCAAGTAAAGGTTTAGCAGCAATTGCAAGCACATAATCTTGGGCTTTTTTTGCGGTTTGAAAATCTACGTTTGCAATTGTAACTATTGCAATACTTACATAAAGAATAATTACAAAAATTACGCTTGCATAAAAAGCCTTAGGGAGTGTTTTTTGAGGATTTATAACATCTTTTGCTGAATTTGCAATAAGCTCAAATCCTTCATATGCTAAAAATATAATCAATCCACCAGTTATAATCTTAATTGGACTCTCCCAATATTTAGGGGATAATCTCTCAAAATGCTCAGCTGTATAAAATCCAATAATAACAAAAACTACTAAGATTGCAATTTTTGTATAAACTAAAATATCTTCTGCTTTTCCTGTTAAAAACGCTCCCATTAAGTTTATTAAAACAAAAAGAGTAATTACTACAACTGATAAGAATTTATGAAGAGATGGAATATCAGCTCCCATAATAAGGGCACTTGCGTAACTTCCAAAGGCTGAGGCGTAAAGAGCAAGCATAATTACATATGAAATAAGAAGTAAATTATTGGCAATAGCGCTAAATAAATTGTTTCCAAAGGCTTTTACAATATATTCAATGCTACCACCCTCACTTGGAAATTTAACTGATAGTTTTGCGTAAGAGTAAGCGGTAATTAATGCAATAAGTCCTCCAATTAAAAAAGCAATGGGAGCTGCTCCTTTTGCCAAATCAATTGTAAGTCCAAGGACTGCAAAAATTCCACCACCTACCATTCCCCCAACACCAATACTAAACGCTTCTAAAAATCCAATTTTTCTCATTTTCATTTAAAAAGTTGCTCCTATGTTAAATTCAAATTTTTGTAAGTCATCTCCACTCTCACTTTTAATTGGCCAAGCCCATATAAAGCTAAGAGGTCCCATTGGGGTAATCCAGTCAATCTCAAATCCATATGAGCTTCTTGTAATATTTAATCTATCCTCTCCCACAGCTCCATAATCAATAAATCCTGTTAGCCATATTTTACTTTTCTCACTAAGAGGAGTTGAAATTTCTGGACCTGTTATGAATTCATACTTTCCTCCTATTTTATTGCCTTTTTTATCCACAGGAGAGATTGAGTACCAGTTAAATCCTCTTATGCTTCTTGCCCCTCCAACATAAAATTTTTCGTTAATTGGTAAATACCCATTATCTTTAATAGCTCCTGCTATTACTCTATATTTTAGCACTGCTATTGTGTTGTAGGTTTTGTCAGTAATAGGGTAAAATGTTTTTGCTTTTAATAAAGTTTTTATAAACTTCTCATCTCCTCCAAGTCCAGCAATTTGAGAAGAGGCACTTGCAATTATTCCGTTTGTTGGGAAGAAATAGTCATCTGTATTGTTATAAGCAAGAGATAAAGTTACATAACTTTTTGTGCTGTTTGGTTTTATGTAATCTTCGTCTGGATAATCAGTTAGCTTTGTTTTTACATATCCATAAGTTATGTTTGCGGATGTGAATCTATTTAATTGGCGACCAATTCCAATACTACCACCTTTTTGTTTTGAAGTGTAAGAGATTCCATCAAAGCTTCTTTTATAAAGAGAAAAATTAAATGAGTAGAGGCTATCAAAAATTCTTGGGTTAAATAAGCTTATGCTATAACTTGATGAAACTGAGCTAACATCGGCGTTAATAGAGATTGTTTGCCCGCTACCAAAGATATTTTTTTCGCTAAGGGAGAAATTAAATCCTAGTTTTGTATAAGTTCCATAACTTATTCCAGCTTTTAGCATTCCACTAAGCCCATCAACTGCTTTTACTTTTAAGTTCATTTTATTTTGAGAGATTCTCTCTTTTTTTATGCTAACTTCTTTATAATACCCTTTTCTTTTTAAAGCGTTGATGCTATCTTGGAAATCGGTATATGAGAATTTATCTCCTGGTGCTAAGAAAATATTTCTTCTAACAACTCTATCAAGAGTTTTATTGTTTCCTTCAATAATTACATCATTTATATAAACTATCTCTCCTGGAATTACTTTATAAGTTATATGTGCAAAGTTATTTTCTTTTTTGATATCTGGATAAACTTTTGCGTATGCGTATCCTTTGTCCATAAAGGCGTGTTGAATATTTTTTATATCTTTTTTAAGGGCGGAGATGTTGAAATATTTGTTTGGTTTTAAATTTAGTTTTGGAAGTTTTACTTTTATGGTTTTTGGGTAGTCTATTGAAACTTTTTTTACTATATATCTTTTTCCTTCTTCTATTTTATAGTCAATATCAGCAAAATAGCTATCAGTATTTATTGATGCAAAGGGAGTTGAGATGTTAGCATCAATATATCCTAAATTCATATAGTAATTTTTAAGTGCTATTTTATCGTTTAAGAGGGTGAGTAAATTTAATTTACCGCTATTTGTAAATGGAAGGTTGCTCCAAAATGTGCGGGGTTGATTTTCAACTTCATCAAGTAATTCATCTTTTGGTAAAGTTGCTCCAAAGAAGTTAACTTCTCTTACATAAACTGAGCGACCTTTGTGGGCGATAATTTCTACTTCTGCTCTGTTATTAGGGAGTGGTTTTATAATAACTTTTACATAGCTATTAAAGTAGCCTTTTGCTTTATAGTATTCTTCAATAAATTTTTGAATTTTTTTAATTTTCTCTTCTTGGAGAATTTCACCTTTTTTTATTATTAATTTTTGTTCTTTTAAAAGGTTTTTTACATCTTCTGGGACATTGTAAAATTTTATTTTTGCGATGGTTGGTTTTTCTTTGCAGATAAATGTTAAAATGCCGTTTGAATAATCAACTTTTATTGTTTGAAAGTAGCCAGTTTTGTAGAGTTTTTTTAAGGCTTTGTCTATTTTTTTTATATCAAATTCACTTCCTTTTTGAATATTGATTATAGCATTTGCACTAAGAGGGGAAATGTGGATTAGTCCTTTATATTTTATTTCGTTTATTTGTGCAAGAAGTGCTATTGGAAGTATTAAAAAAATGGATTTTTTCATATCTCTCCTTATAAAGTATACGCTAAATTTTTTATTAGCCAAAATTATATCGTAAATGTGATATAATTTTTAAAAAAAGAGGTAAAATGACTTGCTGTGTTGTTGGACTTGGACTTATGGGAGGAAGTTTTGCGCTTGCTATGAGGGGCTATTTTGATAGAATAATTGGAGTGGATAACAATCCATCCCATCAAGAAGAAGCGTTAAAGCTTGGGTTGGTGGATGAGGTTTTGGAGTTTGAAGATGGCGTTAGGAGTGCGGATGTTATTGTTTTAGCAATTCCTATTGAAGCAATTATTAAAGCACTAAAAGATATCTCAAAGCTTTCTTTAAAAAAAGATGCTTTAATAATTGATTTTGGCTCAACAAAAGAGAGTATTGTTAAAAATTGTCCTAAAAACATTAGAAAAAATTTGGTAGCTTCTCATCCAATGGCTGGGACTGAATATTCAGGTCCAAAAGCAGCTATTGAGGATTTGTATTATAATAAGGTAATGGTAGTTTGCGATATTGAAGAGAGTGGAGAGGTGCAAGTAAAAAGGGCTTTTGATATTTATAACTATCTTAAAATGCAAATTAAAATTATGAATTCAAAAGAGCACGACCGCCACGCGGCTTTTATCTCTCATATGCCTCATATTGTCTCTTTTTCAATTGCAAATGCGGTTTTAAATCAAGAAGATAAAGAGCATATAGTAACTCTTGCAGCTGGTGGATTTAAGGATATGAGTAGACTTGCAAAGTCAAATCCTACGATGTGGAAGAGTATTTTTAAAGAGAATAAAAAAAATCTGCTAAAAGCAGTGGATGCATTTGAAGATGAGCTAAAAAGAGCAAAAGAGCTTATAAAAAGAGAAAAATGGGAAGAACTTGAAGAGTGGATGAGAGAGGGAAATAAACTTCATAATATAATGTAGGAGATAAAATGAGAGTTAGAACTATTTATGATTTGTTAAATGAAATTTCTCCTTTTGAGCTTCAAGAGGAGTGGGATAATAGTGGGCTTATTGTTGGCAATTTTGATTTTGAGGTTAATAGAATTTATATCTCTTTGGATATTGATGATGAGGTTGTTAGAGAAATTGAGCCAAATTCTTTGTTAATTACCCATCATCCATTAATTTTTAAAGGTATAAAAAGAGTAAATGGAGATACTTTTTCTACAAAATTTTTAATAAAACTTATTCAAAAAAATATCTCCCTTATCTCAATGCATACAAATTTTGATAAGACTCATCTTAATGAATATTTTGCAAGAAATGTCCTTGGGTTTAGCGGAGAAGTTGATGGTTTTGTTTTTTATAGCGATGTATTTATGGAATTTGATGAACTTTGTGATTTGGTAAAAAAGAGAATGGGTATTGAGGTTTTAAGAGTAGTTAGGGCAAAGGATTTTATTAAAAGAATAGCAGTTACAACTGGTGCTGGAATGGGACTTTTAGGAAAGATAGAGGCTGATTGTTTTTTAACGGGAGATATAAAGTATCACGAAGCAATGGAGGCAAAAGCGAGAGAAATATCTTTAATTGATATTAGACATTATGAGAGTGAGAGGTATTTTGTAGATGCAATGTATGAAGCAATAAAGCATTTTGATATTGATATTATCAAGTTAAATTCAAGTAATCCATTTTTAGATTTGATATAATTCCAACAAAAAGGTGAGAGATGAATAAATTTTTAGAGGAGTTAATTGAGCTAAATAGACTTGAAAGAAGACTTCAAGAACTTGAACCTATTGAAAAGAGTATAAAAGCACCACTATTAAGACTTGAAGCAAAAAAGAAAAAAGTATTAGATGAGTTTGATAAGATAGTAAATGAGATTAGAAATTTAAAAGTAAAAATTAGCCAAAGTGAGCTTTTAATTGCTGAGCTTAAAGATAAGTTAAAGGATATTGAAGAGAAGCAATCAAGAATTAAGAGTGAAAAAGAGTATAAAGCTCTTCAAATTGAAGAGGAGCTTGCAAAAGAGCAAATTAATGTAGCAAATGAAGAGATTGAGAGACTTGAAAGAATAATTGAACAAAAAGAAGAGAAAAAAGCAGAACTTGAAAAAGAGCTTGAAAAGATTGATGCGGATATTACTTTAACAAAGCTTGATGTTGATAAGAAGTTAGAGACAATTGAGGCTCAAAAGAAAACTATTTATGAAAAAATTAATAACTTAGTCTCACAAATGAATCCTCAAATTTATAGATTTTACGAAAAAATTAAAAGATGGGCTGGAATTAGTGCAGTAACTCCGGTAAGAAAACAAGCTTGCACGGGATGTCATATGAGAATTAGCGATAAAGTTTATGCTGAGGTTGTAAAAGGAGAAGATATTACAACTTGCCCGCATTGTGGGAGAGTTTTGTTTGTGGAAAGTGAAGATGATTTAAAAGATGATAAGTAGTTTTTATTACTTTTTCTTTTTTTTTCTTTATCTTTTAGCTATTCCTTTTTTGATTTTACTCTCTTTAAAGAAGAAGTATCGCCGCTCAATTCCAGCAAGATTTTTTCTTTATAAAAACCCTCCCTTTACAAAAAAAGATTACCATTTTCACGCCTGTTCTTTTGGAGAGGTTAGAGCTTTAAAACCTTTGTTTGAAATTTTTAAAAATCCAAACATTTCCGTAATTACCCAAACTGGATTTGATGAAGCTAAAAGATATGGGGATGTAAGATTTTTGCCTTATGAGATTTTTTTACCTTTTTGGTTTAGAGAGTGTAAGAGTTTAGTGGTAATGGAAGCTGAGCTTTGGTATATGCTTTTTTTAATGGGGAAAAAAAGGTGTAAGAGGGTTGTTTTATTAAATGCAAGAGTATCTGATAGGAGTTATCCAAGATATAAAAAATTTAGATGGTTTTATAGGCATATTTTTAAGAATATTGATTTAGTCTTAGCTCAAAGCCAAGAGGATAAAAAAAGACTATTAGAGCTTGGAGCAGAAAATGTGGAAGTTGTTGGGAATATTAAGACTTATTTTATTCCACAAATTACAAAAAAGTATAAAAAGCAAAAGCCTTTAATTGTTATAGCTTCTACTCATCCAAATGAAGAGGAGCTTATTTTAAAAAATCTTGATTTTAAAGGATATCAAGTAGTAATTGCTCCAAGACATCCAGAGAGATTTTTAGAGGTTGAAAAGTTTTTAAGTGAGTTTGCAAAAAAAAGAGGGCTTAAATTTGAAAAATTAAGTGAAGAGCTAAGAGGGGATATTATTTTAGATGATAAGTTAGGAGAGCTTGTTAATTTATACTCAATTGCGGATATTGTAATTCTTGGTGGGAGTTTTGTAAAGGGAGTAGGAGGGCATAATCCAATTGAAGCGGCTTTTTTTAATGTGCCAATTATTAGTGGTAGATACTTTTTTAATCAAAAATCTCTTTATAAAGAGGTTTTTGGGATTGAAGTTTGTGATGTTGAGAATATAAACGAAGCTATTAAAAAAGCAAAGCCAACTGAAATTAAAAGTAAGATAGATTTAGAGAAAATAGCAAAATTAATAAGGGGTGAGAATGTTTGAGATTAAAGATAATAGGGTAATTTTAAGTATTAAGGTCCAGCCAAACTCTTCAAAAAATAAGATTGCTGGACTTTATGGGGATGCTTTAAAAGTTAACATAAAAGCCCCAGCGGTTGAAGGGGCGGCAAATAAGGAGCTTATTAAGTTTTTTAGCAAAACTTTTAAAGTTCCAAAAAGTGAAATTGAGATTAAAAATCCAACAAGTAAGCAAAAAAAAGTCTCTTTGCCACTTAATGATAAGATAAGAGAATTTTTAAAGGAATTTGATGAATAATAGTGAAATTGCAAAAATTTTCTCTCAAACGGCGGATTTATTAGAGATTAAAGGAGAGAACTCTTTTAAGGTAAGAGCGTATAGAAATGCAGCAAGGATAATTGAAAATTCAAGTAAAGATTTTGAAAAGCTTGTAAGAGAGGGGGTTGATTTAACAAGGCTTCCTGGAATTGGGAAAGATTTGAGTGAATATATTAAAGAGATTGTTTTAACTCATAGATTCTCAAAACTTGAAGAGCTAAAAAAAGAGATACCTTCTGGACTTTTGGAGATGTTAAGCATTGAGGGGCTTGGTCCAAAAAGAATTAAGCAAATTTATGACGCTTTTGGGATTACTTCTCTTGATGAGCTTAAAAAATATGCGCAAAGCGGAGAGCTCGCTAAATTAAAAGGATTTGGACCAAAACTTATTGAGAAGATTTTAAAAGGGATTAAGCAGCTAAAAAAGGCTGGAATTAGATTTTTGTGGGCTGAGGTTGAGGGGATAGCCAATGAGCTTAAAGAGTATTTACAAAAGTTTGATGGAGTGGAGATTGTTGAAATTGCCGGTAGTTTTAGGAGAAAAAAGGAGAGTGTTGGGGATTTGGATGTTTTGGTAATTGCAAAAGATTATAAAAAGGTTAGTGAGTATTTTATAAAGTTTAAAAGAGTAAAAGAAGTTCATTCAGCCGGTCTTACCCGCTCAACCGTATTTTTAGAAAATTCTCTTCAAGTTGATTTAAGAGCAGTTAGCCGTGAAAGTTATGGAGCGGCACTTCACTATTTTACCGGAAGTAAAGCTCACAATATAAAAATAAGACGCTTGGCAATAGAAAAAGGACTTAGGGTTAATGAATATGGGGTTTATGAGGGGGAGAGAAAGATAGCAGGTAAGAGTGAAGATGAAGTTTACAAAGCAGTTGGGCTTTGTTATATTGAGCCAGAGCTTAGGGAAAATAGAGGAGAAATTGAGGCGTGTTTGGCTGGGGAGTTGCCAAAGCTTGTAGAGCTTTTTGATTTAAGAGGGGATTTGCATATGCACACAATTTATAGCGATGGAGCTTGTAGTATTGAAGAGATGGTAAAAAGGGCAATAGAATTAGGATATGAATATATTGCAATTACTGACCATTCAAAAAGATTATCAGTTGCAAATGGGCTTGATGAAAAAAGGCTTTTAGAGCAGTTTGATGAGATTGAGAGACTAAAAAAGAAATACCCTCAAATTAAAATTTTAAAAGGAGCAGAAGTTGATATTTTAGAAGATGGGAGTTTGGATTTTTCGGATGAAGTGTTAAAAAGGCTTGATATTGTAGTTGGTGCGATTCATTATAAGTTTAATTTGGACAAAAAAACTCAAACTAAAAGAATTTTAAGGGCGTTACCAAAAATTAATATCTTAGCTCATCCTTTAAATAGGCTTATAAATAAAAGAGAAGGGATTGAAGCTGAGTGGGATGAAATTTTTAAAATGGCAAAAGAGCTTAATGTGGCAATGGAGATAAACTCTCAACCAGATAGATTGGATTTAAATGATATTTTATCAAAAAGAGCAAAAGAGATTGGTTGTAAGGTTGCAATTAATTCTGATGCTCATAATATAAAAATGTTTGAATTTATAAGGTATGGGGTAAATCAAGCAAGAAGAGGATGGATAGAAAAAGAGGATGTTATTAATACTTTTGAATTTGATAGGTTGTCAAATTTTCTCAAAAAGATATAATTTCAAAAATTTTAAAGGTAATAGATGAAAAATATAAGAAATATAGCGGTTATTGCTCATGTTGACCATGGAAAAACTACATTAGTGGATGAATTACTAAAACAATCAGGCACTCTTGATAGTAGAAAAGAGCTTGGTGAGAGAGTTATGGATAGTAATGATTTGGAAAAAGAGAGAGGAATAACAATTCTTTCAAAAAATACGGCAATTAAGTGGAAAGATTATAAAATTAATATTATTGATACCCCAGGACATAGTGATTTTGGTGGAGAGGTTGAGAGGGTATTAAAGATGGTGGATGGAGTTTTGCTTTTGGTTGATGCGCAAGAAGGGGTTATGCCTCAGACAAAGTTTGTTGTAAAAAAGGCACTCTCACTTGGACTTAAACCCATTTTAGTTGTAAACAAAATAGACAAACCAGCAGCTGAGCCAGATAGGGTTGTTGATGAGGTTTTTGATTTGTTTGTTAGTATGGGAGCAAGTGAAGACCAGCTTGATTTTCCGATAATTTATGCAGCGGCTAAGAATGGAATTGCAAAGTGGGAGCTTGAAGATGATAATAAAGATATGACTCCAATTTTTGAAGCTATTCTCAAACATATTCCACCTCCAAGTGGGGATGAGAATAAACCTCTTCAAATGCAAGTCTTTACTCTTGATTATGATAATTATGTTGGAAGAATTGGGATTGCAAGGATTTTTAACGGGCGCGTGAAAAAAGGGGATCAAGTTACATTAGTAAAAGCAAATGGAGAGAAAATTCAAGGAAGAGTTACAAAGCTTCTTGGATTTTTAGGACTTGATAGAATTGAGATTGATGAAGCAAGTGCTGGGGATATTGTAGCACTTGCTGGGTTTGATGCCCTTGATGTTGGAGATACAATTGCTGATAAAGATAACCCAGTAGCACTTGATCCGCTTCATATTGAAGAGCCGACAATTAGCGTAATTATGAGCGTAAATGATTCTCCACTTGCTGGGACTGAGGGGAAAAATGTAACCGCTCCAAAGCTTAGAGATAGACTCTTTAAAGAGATGGAGACAAATATTGCTATGAAAATTGAAGAGCTTGGTGAGGGTAAATTTAAAGTTTCAGGAAGAGGTGAGCTTCAAATTGCGATTTTGGCTGAAAATCTTAGAAGAGAAGATTTTGAATTTTCCCTCTCGCGTCCAGAAGTTATTATCAAAGAAGAAAACGGAGTAAAACTTGAACCTTATGAGTATGTGGTTGTTGATGTGCCAGATGAATATAGCGGAGTAGTGATTGAAAAGCTTGGAATAAGAGGTGGAATTATGAAAAATATGATGCCACTTTCAGATGGAACTACAAGGATTGAATTTGAGATGCCAGCAAGGGGACTTATTGGGTATAGAGGTGAATTTATGAGTGATACTAAGGGTGAGGGAGTGCTTAATTCAAGCTTTTTGGAGTTTCGCCCAGCAACCACTAAACCTTATAAAAGAAAAAATGGAGCGCTTATTTCAATGGAAAATGGAGTAGCAACTGGGTATGCGATTTTTAACCTTCAAGAGAGAGGGAAAATGTTTATAAAACCGGGGGATAAAGTTTATAATGGAATGATTGTTGGAGAACATAGCAGAAGCAATGACCTTGAAGTTAATCCAATAAGAGGAAAAAACTTAACAAACGTTAGGGCAAGCGGAAGTGATGAAGCGATAAAACTAGTACCTCCTGTTGAGATGACGCTTGAAAAGGCACTTGAATGGATTGAAGAGGATGAACTTGTGGAAGTTACTCCAAAATCAATCCGTGTAAGAAAGAAATATCTTGACCCGGCTGTGAGAAAGAGAATGAGTAGAAAAAAATAATACTTTTTTTCTCCTTTTTTCCTTTTCTTCTTATAACTTTTTCTTATAATCCATTAATTATTATTAAGTTTTTGTTAGAATTCACTCAAAAAGGAGCGGTATGAAAAAAATTTTAATCCTCTCAGCCGCTTTGTCAACTATTATATTTGCTAAGACTATAAGTTTTAATGAAGCTTTAAATGAGGCTTTAAATAATAATTTAGAACTTAAAGCAAAAAAGATAGAAATTGACAAAGCTAAGGCTAAATTAAAAGAGGCTAAAAGTTATGATTGGGGGAAACTTATTTTTAGTGAAGAGGTTAGTAGGACAAATAATGCAATGTATGTGTTTGGGATGAAACTTGAAAGTAGGGAGGCTACATTTAGAGATTTTGGTTTTGCTGATTTTTTAGCAAAAATGCCTGGACTTATGGGAGGGACTGTATCAGGTGCACAGGTTTTGGCAATTGAGCCAAAAGATTTAAATTATCCAGATGCAAGGACAAACTTTAAGACAAAATTTGTGTATGAGGTTCCAATTTTTACCGGGTGGAAATTAACTTATGCAAAAAAGATGGCCAAGCTTCAAGTGTTGGCAAATAAGTTTAAATATAGTCAAGATAAAAATAAACTTGGAGTTGAAGTTTTAAAAGCTTATAACGGAGCTGTGGCTGCTAAGTATTTTATAAAAGCTCTTCAAAAAGCAAAAGAGACAACTTCTACTTTTGTAAAAGTTGTGAAAGATTTCTATTCTCAGGGTATGGCTACTAAAACTGATTTATTACAAGTGGAAAAGAGAGATAAAGAGATTGATGCAATGTTGATTGAGGCAAAAAATAAATATGCTCTTGCACTTAGCTATCTTAGATTTTTAACAGGAGATGAGTATATAAGTGAAGTTAAAGATTTTAAAACTTTAATCCCCAAAAACGCATCTTTAAAGACTCTTCAAAAAATCGCTCTTAAAAATAGAGGGGATTTGAAGTGGATGAAAAAAAATGTAGAAACTATGCAAGCAAAAGTAAAATTTGAAGAATCAGCGAAATATCCAATGGTTGGAGCTCATCTTGAATATGGGTGGAATGATAACACTCCAACTCTCTCTTCGGATAAAGATTACTATTTAGCAGCGGCTGGACTTAAATGGAATATTTTTGATAAGAGTATTGGAGCAAAAATTCAAGAAGCAAAACTTGCAGCTGTTCAAACGGGATATTATTATAAATATATGAAAAGAGGGGTTTTGCTTGATGTGGAGCAAAAGTATCTAAATTACAAAGCTAAAAGGGCGATTGTAAAAGAGAAAATTGCAAATAAAGAACTTGCAGAAGAGATATTAAAAAAGTATGAATATATGTATAAACAAGGAATGGTTAGCATGCCAATCCTTTTGATGAAAGAGGCTGATGCAAGAAAAGCAAGGGCTGAGCTTATTAAAGCAAAATATGATGAAGCAATAGCAGCGGCTGAGCTTAAAGAAGCAATGGGAGATTTGGTTAATCAAGTTAAATCTTTGCAAAAGAAAAAAATGGTTTATAGGATTGATTTAAATTCCTTAGAAAAGTTATTAAAGGAGAGTAAATGAAGAAATTAATTGCAATTGGTCTTAGTGTAGCATCGTTATTTGCCTTAGAGTTTGCAATGGCTATAAAAAAGACAATAGATATCAAAAAAAGCTATATTGCTCAAATTTATTCGCCAAAACAAGTAATGGTATCTACGAGGCTTATGGGATATATTAAGTCTATTTCTGTTGAAGAGGGCGATTTGGTAAAAAAGGGTGATACTTTGTTTGAAGTTGACCCAGCTGATATTTATTCAATGATTAATCAAGCAAGAGGAGCGGTTATTCAAGCAAGAAGTGGGCTTTTGATGGCAGAGATGAGTTTTGCCGATGCTAAAAAAGATTATGAGAGATTTAAAAATCTCTATCAAAATGGAGCAGTTAGTAAAAGAGATTTTGAAAAGATGAAACTTATGATGCAAATTAGACAAAAACAAGTTGAAATGGCAAGAGGTATGTTAAAACAAGCTAAGGCGGGGCTTGATAGGGCAAAAGCTCAAATGAAATACGCAAAAGTAACTTCTCCAATTGATGGGGTTGTAACTTCTAAAATGAAAAAAGTAGCTGAAATGGCACTTCCTGGATATCCAGTAATTGTGCTTAGTGATATTCACTTTATTAAAGCAAAAAGTACAATTAAAGAGAGTGATATTGATAAATTTAGAGTAGGAATGCCAGTTAAGATTTATGTGCCAGCTCTTAAAAAGAGTTATGATGCAAAAGTTAGCACTATTATTCCAGCAGGAGATAGTTTTACTCACTCTTTTGTAGTTAAATACTCTTTTGAAAATCATAAAGGGCTTCTTCCTGGAATGTATGCAAAAGCGATTGTAACTCTTGGTAAAAAAGAAGCAGTATTGGTGCCTTTTGCGGCGTTAACTACAAGAGGTGGGATAGTTGGAGTATTTGTGGTTGATAATTCAGATGTTGTTCATTTTGTGCCAGTTAAGCAAATTGCTCAGATTAAAGATTTTATTGCGGTTAAAGGATTAAGAGGTGGTGAGAAAGTAATTCTTTATCCACCAGCAAATTTAGTTGATGGACAAAGATTATAGGAGTTGTGAATGAGTAGAATTCAAAATCTAAAAAAACTCTTAGAAGCAAAAAAAAGAGAGCTTCAAGAAAAAAAGCTTGGTAGTTGTGATATTGATGAGATTAAAACTTTTGAAGAAGAGATAAAAAAAATTGAAGCAGAAATTGCCGCAGAAGAAGCAGAATTAAAAAAGGTTGAAGAGGAGTTAAAACTTAATATTGCTGGAAAACTTGCAAGGATGTTTTTAAAAAATCCTCTAACACCTGTTTTGGCTATTGTTTTTATGTTAATGGGATTAATAGCACTCCTTTTAACTCCAAGAGAGGAAAATCCTCAAATTGATGTGCCTGCTGCAAATGTTATTGTTATCTATCCTGGGGCAAGCTCAAAAGAAGTTCAAAATATTGTAGTTGAGCCTCTTGCAAGAGAGTTAAAGGCTATGACTGGGGTTAAGCATGTTTATGGTATGGCAATGAATAGTGTAGGGATTGTAACTGTTAGATTTAAAATTGGAGAGGATAAAGTAAGAAGTATGACAAAACTCTATGATAGAGTTATGCAAAATATGGATAAAATGCCAAAAGGGGTTATGCCTCCTCTTGTAAAACCTATTGATATTGATGAAGTGCCAATTGTTACTTTTGCTTTATCAAGTAAAACTTACAATGATGCTCAGCTTTATAGAATCGCTCAAAGACTTCTAAGCCCACTTGCTGAGGTTAAGAATGTAAGTATTGTAGGAATTAAGGGGGGACATAAGAGACAATTTAATATTATAGTTGACCCTCAAAAACTTGCAGCTTATCATCTCTCACTTGGTCAAATAGCAATGGCTCTAAAAGGAGCAAATGTTGATTATCCACTTGGTGGGACTGATAATAAAAAGTATTCAATTCCAGTTGAATTTGATGGATTTATCAAATCGGTAAAAGATGTTGAAAATTTAATTGTTGCAAACTATATGGGAAGACCAATTTATATAAAAGACATTGCAAAAGTTGAAGATGGAGTTGATTATCAACATAAACATAAAACTTACTTTGAGGGTGGAAAAGCATTTTATGTTGACCCTTTGATTGCTGGAAAGGAAGTTAATAAATTTCCAGTTGGTCAGAAGCTAAATCAAGTAACTATCTTTATTGCTAAAAAAAGAGGAAGCAATGCGGTATTTGTAGCTGAGGCGGTGATTAAGAAGATGGAAGAGCTTAAAAAAACTCTTCCAAAAGATGTTAAAGTTTACATTACCAGAAATGATGGAGAAAAAGCAAATCACGCGGTTAATGAGCTTATTTATCACTTATTTATCTCACTTGTGATTATCTTTATTTTACTTGTATTAATGCTTGGAATAAGAGAGGCTGCGATAGTTTTATTCACGGTTCCACTTATTCTCTCAATCACACTCTTTATTGGAATGCTTGCTGGACAAACAATAAATAGAATTACACTCTTTGCACTTATCCTCTCACTTGGACTTTTGGTAGATAGTGCAATTATTGTTATTGAAAATATTCATAGACATTTTGAAATTGGAGATAAACCTCGTGAATATGCGGCAATTTATGCGACAAATGAGATTGGTAATCCTACAAATATAGCAACTTTGGCTATTATTTTAGCGTTTGTGCCAATGTTTTTCGTTACTGGTATGATGGGTCCTTATATGAGACCAATTCCTTTTAATGTTCCTGTTGCTATGATTGCATCGCTTTTTGTTGCATATATTTTTACTCCATGGGCTGCGGTTAAATTTTTGCCAGAGCATAAACATAATAAAGAGCCATTTGATATTAGAAAGACAAAAACTTACAAAATCTTTAAAGGAATACTTGAACCTTTATTAAATTCAACTTTAAAAAGAGCTATATTCTTTACGGTTTTAATTGTTGCGTTACTTGGAAGTATGGCTTTGCCTGTGTTTAAGATAGTTTTATTTAAGATGCTTCCAAGTGCAAATAAAAATACATTCAATATCACTATTGACTTGCCAAAGGGAAGTAGTATTGATGCTACTACCCAAGTTAGCAATTGTGTGGCTGATATTTTAAGCAAAGAACCAGAAATTCACGATTTTGAGCAATTTATTGGAATTAGTGGAGTTGTTGATTTTAACGGGCTTTTAAGAGGTAGCTCTATGAAGCAGGGTGAGAATTATGGAGAGATTAGGGTAAATTTATATCCAAAAGAGAAAGGTAGAAAAGAGAGTTCAATTGATATGGTTAGTCGTTTAAGACCTATTATTCAAAGTAAATGTAGTTTTTATAACGCCAACATCAAATTAGTAGAAGACCCACCAGGACCACCAGTTATTGCTACTTTGCTTATGCAAGTGTTTGGTGGGGATGAAGAGGGAAGACTTAAACTTGCAAATTATATTGAAGAGATTTATAAAAAAACTCCAAAAGTTGTTGATATTGACATTATGAGAGATAGACAAATTATCAAGTATAAAATCATTCCAGATAAAGAAAAAGCGGCACTTTATGGAATTACAACAGATCAAATTGCAAAAATTCTTGGAATGGGGATTAGGGGTGCTGTTATTAGTCTTGCTCATATTCCAAGTGAAAAAGAACAGGTTGGAATTTTTGTAAGGTTTGATAAAAAAGCAAGAGATAGTATTGAGGAGCTTGATAAAATTAAAATTATGTCACCAACTACTGGAAAGCTTATTGCTTTAAAAGAAGTAGTAAAAATTATTCCAGCTCCGTTTGATGGAATGATTACAAGCAAAGACCTTCGCCCAATGGTAATGGTAACTGGTGAGATGGATAAAAGAGGAAGTTTATACGCACTTCTTGAAATTTTTAACTATTTAAAAGAAAAAGGAATTCCTGGATATAAAATTATTTATGATGGGAATCCAAGACTTAATTTACAAGCTATTGATGAGAAAACTGGTAAAAAGTATGATTTAATTTGGGGAGGAGAGTGGGAGCTTACTTTTGATGTATTTCGTGATCTTGGAAGTGCATTTGGAGTTGCGGTTATCTTGATTTATCTATTGATGGTTGCATACTATAAAAATTTCCGTGTGCCAAGAATTGTGCTTGCGGCGGTTCCTCTAACATTTATAGGAGTTCTTCCAGGACATGCTCTAATGAATTGGATTACATTAACATTTTTCCATAGTAAAACTTACTTTACCGCAACAAGTATGATTGGATTTATTGCCTTAGCTGGAATTGTTGTTAGAAATTCACTTTTACTTATTGACTTTACTGATGAGTTGTTAGAACAAGGTAGAAGTATTAATGAAGCAATAATTGAAGCAGCAGCTACAAGATTTAGACCAATTATTCTAACCGCACTTGCAATTATTTTGGCTTCGTTGGTTATTGTTTTAGACCCAGTTTGGCAAGGGCTTGCTGTTGCACTGATTTTTGGAGTGCTTGCTTCTACTCTTTTATCAGTTATAGTTGTCCCAATTCTTTATTGGAGATATTTAATCTCTAAACATAAAAAAGAAAAACATATAAGATACGGAATGGAGGAGATTTAATCTCTCCATTTTGTTATAATTTCTTTAAAAAATGAAGAAGTTAAAGCAAGACCTCTTTGTTGCATTTGTGATTGTATTTGTTAGTGTTATCTTTTCATTTTGGCTTTTGTATTTTTTGATAAATAATATTTTTGTAAAGCAAGAAGTTGAAAAAGCCAGAATGGTTGCTACTACGATACTCGCTTACAGGGGCTATTTGTCTAAAATTTCTACTCATATAAAACCTTTTGATAAAAATGTCTCTTTTTTTGCTTGTACTCCTGCAAAAGTTACTAATGAAGCGGCTGAAATTATTTCTGATAGTAGGGAGTTTTTTATTAGGCAAGTTTCTGATAGGTATAGAAATCAAAAAGATAAGCCAACTTATTATGATTTAAAAGCGATAAACTATTTTAAAACTCATAAAAATGCAAAAGAGTTTTGGGAAGTATATAATTATCATTCTATGATAAATGGTAATTTTACAAAGCGTCTTTATTATGCATATGTTCTTAGAGTAAAGCCATCTTGTCTTAAATGTCACGGAGATCCAAAAAAGGATGTGCCACCTTTTATCTATAAAAAACTTATTAAGAGGTATGGTAATAAAGCTTTTGGATATAAAGTTGGAGAGTTAAGAGGAATTTTGTCTATTGTTGTGCCAATTTCTAAGGTTAATAAAGAGGTTTTATTGGTTTTTATGATATCTGGTTTTTTACTTGTTTTTGTGCTTAGTATAGGGATTTATCTTGTGTATAGGATTTATAAAAACATAATTTCAGATATTGATAAGATTTTAAAATTTTTTAAAGAGAAAGTATCAAAAGGTATTTATGTGCCTTTGCTTGTTAAAATGCACTATTTAGATTTTGAAAATTTAAAGATTATGATAAATAGAACTATTGAAACAATTAAAGAGTATAAAAAAGAACTTTTCCATAAACTCTATTATAATTCAATTACTCATATTCCAAACAGAAATAAATTTTTAGAAGATTATAAAAAAAGAGCCTTAATGCTTGTTAATATTGATAAATTTAGAGAAATTAACAACTATTTTGGAACGGAGATTGCGGATAAACTGATACTTGAAGTCTCAAATAGACTAAAAAAACTTGCTAGGAAGTATAAGTTTGAGATTTATCATATTGATATTGATGAGTTTGCGTTAGTATTTAATGATGTAATGGAAAGAGGTAAGTTTTTCTTTGTAGCTTCTAAAATTTTGAAATTTTTAGAAGAACCTTATATTATTGATAATAATGAAATTATTGTAAAATTTAGAATTGGAGGAAGTATTATTGAGAAAGATTATTTAAATGCTGAGGTTGCTTTAAATAAAGCAAAAGAGATTAAAAAGGATATTGTGCTTGGAGATGATTTAGATTCTTTTAAGAAGAGTTATGAAGATACAATTTTGTGGCTTAAAAAATTAAAAAAAGCTATAAAAGAGAATAGAATTGAGCCATTTTTTCAACCAATTGTTGATAAAAATAAAAGAGTTGTAAAATATGAAGCACTTGTTAGGATGATTGATGAAGATGGTAAGGTAATTTCGCCATATTTCTTTTTAGATATTGCAAGAAAATCTATGCTTTACTTGGATATAACTCATATTATGTTTAATAAAGTTTTGGATATTGTAAAGAAAAAAGGTATAAATGTCTCAATAAATCTCTCATTAGAGGATATTGATGATGAGAAGATGAGAGAGGAGATTATAAGTAAGCTTAGTTGCTTTGAAAAGCCTCAGAGAATAACTTTTGAAATAGTTGAAAACGAAGATGTTTCAAAATCGGAGAAAGTAAAAGAATTTTTAAATAAAGTTAAATCAATTGGATGTAAGATTTATATTGATGATTTTGGGAGTGGGTATAGTAATTTTGATTATCTTTTAAAACTCCATCCAGATGGGGTTAAGATTGATGGAAGTTTGATAAAAAATATTTTAGAAGATACCCAATCAAGAATTATGATTAAAACAATTGTCTCTTTCGCAAAAGAGATGAATATAAAAACAATTGCTGAGTTTGTAGAGAGTGAGGAGATATTTGAGCTTTTAAAATCAATGGGAGTTGATTATTTTCAAGGCTATTATTTCTCCCCTCCAAAACCTTTATAAAGGAGATTTTATGAGAATAATTATAGCGAGTCAAAATAAAGGTAAATTAGAGGAGATAAAGAGGATTTTAAGAGGGTATGATGTTTTTGTGTATAGTGATTTTGTAAAGCCTTTTGAGATAAAAGAAGATGGTAAAAGTTTTAAAGAGAATGCAGTTATTAAGGCAAAAGAAGTTGCTAAATTTTTTCCAAATGATATTGTATTGGCTGATGATAGTGGTATTAGTGTAGAAGCGTTAGATGGAGAGCCTGGGATTTATTCAGCAAGGTATGCAGGAGATGGAGCAAGTGATAAGGAAAATTTAGAAAAATTAATTAGTGAGCTTAAAAAAAGAAATATCAAAACTTCAAAAGCTTTTTATACATCCGCAATTGCGCTTGCTACCCCTTATGGGATATTTACTACTCACGGATTTATGAGAGGAAGAGTAATTGATACCAAAAGAGGAGAAAAAGGCTTTGGGTATGATCCAATTTTTATTCCAAATGGATTTGATAAGACATTAGGGGAGCTTGATAGTGAGATTAAAGATAAAATTTCTCATAGATTCAAAGCACTAACTCTTGCTAAACTTATTTTAGATGTGTTAAAGTAAAATTTTACTTGCAATAGCACAAGCAGCACTCTCACTTCTTAAAATAAACCCTTTTAATCTCACTTTTTGATCAAACATCTCTCTCTCTTTTTTAGAAAATCCTCCCTCAGGTCCTATTAAAAAAGGCTTTTTATACTCTTTACACTCAATCTCTTTGCCATTAAAATCAACCGCTATAAAATTTGGATACTTTTTTTTAAATTCATCGGTAGAATTTAGTATCTCAATTTCAATTATGTCGCTTCTTCCGCATTGTTGGGATGAATTGATTAAAATTTTTTTAATTCTTTCTAAATTGAGTTTAAAATTTTTTTGAGAAAAATCACAATAAACAAAGCTTATCTTACTAACTCCAATTTCATTTAAAGTAGGGAGTGTCTTTTCTATGTTTTTAGGGTCAATCATACACCATCCAAGGTGGAAAAATTTTTGAGGTTTGTTGGGTTTTAGAATTTTTTCTTTTAATTTTAAAGTAGCTTCTTTTTTATTAATTTCTATAATTTCATATTGATAAAGGTAGTCATCTTTTAAGTTTCGTATGTTTATTATTTCATCTTTTTTTGCTCTTCTTACTTTAAAAAGGTATTTGTGAAGCTCCCCTTTTAGTGTAATGTAAGAAGTTGGATTTTCATAATATACAAACTGCATCTTTATCCTTTTTTGATAAAATTATATTATAAACAAAAAGGAGCCATATGCTATATAAATTTTTACAAAATCCACAAGAGACTAATTTTGCTATTTTATCAGATAAAGAGTTAGATATATTAAAGGCTTTGCTTAAAGCTAAGTTAGATAATAAAAGTGTTGTATCGGTAAAGAATTTGGTAAAACTTGATAAAGATGAACTAGAAATTATTAAAAAATTGTATGAAAAAGAGCTTGTAAATGTTGAGTTTTATAGCAATTCTTTATTTGATTTATATTTTAAGTCTATTTCACTCTCTCCTTTGTTTTTTGAAATTTTAGAATATAAAGAGGATGTTGAGGTTATTGATTCTCCTTATGAAAAGGAATCTCAATTTTTAAAAGAGCAGTTTGAGAGGGCTGAGCTTTATTATAAATTATATTTGCACAAAAAAAAGAACAAACACTCCATAAAAATTCCTTTTCTAAAAAAGAAAATAGGACTTATTGAGACAAGAATTGCAAAAAGATTATCTGCTACAAAAGAGGTAATTTTTTTAGTTGATTTATTAAGAAGTTTAGAGCTTAGTAAAAAAGAAGAAATTATTTTCTTTTTGCTTTTAAGAGAAGAGTTTTTAAGAAGTAATGATGATATAAGAGTGTTAGAAACTTTACTTGGAGTTGTTAGTGATGATTTAGAAGAGATGATTGATAATATCTCTTTGGTTGATTTAGACTCAAAGTTAGTAAATGAAGGGCTTATTGATTTTGAAGAGAGTGACTTTTTTGGTGGAGGTAGAAGGTATTATATTACTGATAATATTTTAGAAAATTTAGTCTCTTCAAGGAAAAATCATAAAATTAATATTTTAATTAAAGATACAATGTTTGATTTGTTAGAACCAAGTGTTACTTTAAGTGATTTGATTTTATCAGAGGCTACTAAAAAAAGTATTGATACATTTTTATCTCAATTTGATGAGAAAGTTTTGGAGAAATTGAAAAAGTGGGGGATAAAAGATAATATAATGAGCGCTAAGATTTTGTTTTATGGTCCAGCAGGGACTGGAAAAACTATGAGCGCTTATGCAATTGCAAATGTTTTAAATAAGCCAATTTTATCGCTTGATTCAAGTAAGATACTCTCAGCTTATGTTGGAGAGAGTGAAAAGAATGTAAGAAGGCTTTTTGATGAGTATTATGAAATTAGCGATAAGCTAAAAACTCCTCCGGTTTTGCTTTTAAATGAAGCTGATCAATTTCTCTCTTCAAGAAGCACTCATGCAATAAGTAGTGCAGATAAAATGCACAATCAAATGCAAAATATTTTTTTAGAACAAATTGAGAGATTTGATGGGATATTAATTGCTACTACTAACCTTTTAGAGACAATTGATGAGGCTTTTTCAAGGAGGTTTGATTTTAAGGTTAAATTTGAAAAACCATCTTTTAAAGATAGAGTAAAACTTTGGAAAATAAAACTTCCAAAAGAGGCAAAATATGAAGATGGATTTGATGTAAATAAATTGGCAAAATACCCTCTAACGGGAGCTCAAATTGAGGTAGTTATTAAAAATACGGCTTTAAAAGTTGCTATGAGAGGGGATGATGTTTTTAGAGTTAGCGATTTTGTTGAGGTTATTGAAAAAGAGTTAAAGAGTGATTTTGGAGGGTATAAAGAAGTTGGGTTTTCAGTGTAACTTTAAGTAACTTTTTGGTAAAATTTAATAATCATTTAATACCTACTTCTTTTTTTTTTATAAATTTTTCTTATAATAAAAAATAGAAAAAAAGTCCTATTTTCATAAGGAGAGTTAATGGAAACTATTTTAATTTTTGCAAGTGGTATTTTAGGTGGTGTTTTACTTCTTTACTTTTTGGGTATTGCTGTTGCTCCTTATAATCCAGGGGAGATTAAAAATGACCATTTTGAGTGTGGGCTTCCTCCAAGTAGTGAAGTGCCAATGAAAGCGAATTTTAGTTATTTTATTTTTGCAATTGCTTTTATTGTGTTTGATATGGCTGGATTGTTTTTTAGCTTATTTGTTTTTGCAGACAATAAAGAGGCTCTTCATTGGGCGATGGTATTTGGATTTTTATTGTTTACGGCAATTACAGTTAGTATGAAAGAGTATAGAAATTCAAAGGAGTTTAGAAATGTTAAAGGTGCTTGATTTTTTTAACTATGCAAGAAGCAAAAGTCCTTGGATTGTTCATTTTTGTAGCGGGTGTTGTTCATTGGAGATGCTTGCGGCTATGGGACCAAGGTATGATTGGGAGAGATATGGATATATTATGACTCCAACTCCAAGGCAGGCTGATATTATTTTTATTACTGGGCTTGTAAGCAAAAAAATCCTTCCAGCACTTCTTAGGACTTATGAGCAAATGCCAGAACCAAGGTATGTTGTGGCAATTGGGGCGTGTGCTTATGATGGAGGTCCTTATAATGATAGTGAATCGGTTATTAAAAATATGACAGAGATTTTGCCAGCTGATGTATTTGTTGCTGGATGTCCTCCAAAACCAGAGGCAATTATTGCAGGACTTGAAGAACTTAAAGAAAAAATTAAAAGAGGTGAGCCATCAGCTTCAAGTCAAGGTGGCTTATGGAAACAAATGAAATTTTAGGGGTGAGAGATGAGAGAAGAGATTAAAAATATTATTTCAAAATTTGATGTAGAGTATGTAGAGGATTATAAATCTTGGGTAAAAGCAAAATTAAAAAATAAAGAAGATTTGCTTCCTCTTGTAAGAGAATTAAAAAAAGCAGGCATTAAAACTTGTTCAACCGTTTCACCAACAGATTTTATTGATGAAGATAGAATTGAAGTAAATTATTTTCTTGAAAGTTTAAATCCATCAGTTTCAAGTAAAGAGAAAGAAAAAGTTAATGTTTGGCTAAAAGTAGATTTACCAAGAAATTTAGAAAATTGTGAGATTGATTCAATTACCCCAGAATTTCCAAGTGCTGATTATCATGAGCTTGAAGCATATTCAACTTATGGAGTAAAATTTGTAGGTCATCCAAATTTAAGATATTTCTTAATAAGTAGAGATTATTATGGAAAATATCCATTTAGAAAAGATTTTGATTGGAAAGAGCATGAAAAAAACCTTATTGAAAATGTAAATGCAATTACAGAAGAGTTTTTCAAAGAGTATGAAGAGCATGAAAAAACAATGGGGCATGAGGGAAGTAGAACAGTGCTTCATTGGGGACCAACTCACCCAGCAAGTGGTCCAATTAGATTAAAAGTATTCGTAAATGGTGAAAACATTGAAAAAGTAGAACCAGATATTGGTTATGTTTGGAGGGCGTTAGAACATCTTGCTGAGAGAAAAGATTTTATAGGTGCAATTGTTGCGGTTGAGAGAATTTGCTTTATGGATAACCCAAACCCTATGATTTGTTATTCTCAGGCAGTTGAAGAGATTGCTGGAAAAGAGATAACTCCTTTTGCAAAGTATATGAGAGTTATTTTAGGAGAGACTGGAAGAATTGCATCTCATCTTATTTCAATGGGTGGATTTTTTGGAACAATGGGGCTTCAAACATTCTTGATGTGGTGTCTTGATGTAAGAGAATATTTCTTAGATGTTCTTGAAGATTATTCAGGTGCAAGAATTGCAACTTCTTGCATAGAACCAGGTGGAGTTAGATATCCTTTAAATGATTATAAAGCTTGGTTTGATGAAATAAATAAAGCTATTAAAAAATGGGAAACTATAAAACCAGATATTGAAGATATTTTCTTAAAAAACCCTCTTATGAGCGTTAGAGCAAAAGATGCTGGAAAATTTAGTTTAAAAGATGTTGAAAAGTATTATCTTGCAGGTCCAATTGCAAGGGCAAGTGGCGCAAAAATTGATGTAAGAATTGATGAACCTTATGCAGCTTATGGGGAACTTGAAATAGATTATGTAACTTGTGAAAATGGGGATGCAAGAGATAGACTTTATATTATTGTAAAAGAGGTTGACCAAGCAATTGATTTGATTAAACAGGCTATGAAGAAAATTGAAGAAGGAGTTGAAGCAGGAGAGATGGACCCTAAGAAAGATCATCTTGTTAAAATGCCAAAAAGACTCCCAGAAGGTGAAGCAGTTACCAGAGTTGAGTGGGCAAGAGGTGAGGTGCTTATGCATCTTGTGACAAAACCAAAAGCGACAACTCCTTATAGATTAAAGTTAAAAGCACCAAGTGTAAATCATACAAAAGTTTTAGAAGAGTTATTACCAGGACATACCCTATCAGATATTCCGCTTCTTTATGGAAGTATGCATATCTGTCAGGGTGATTTAGATAGATAAGGAGAGAAGATGAGTATTGGAAGTATGCTATTTTACATTTTTGTTTTTCCAGGACTTTTGTTTTTGCTTTTATGGACATTTTTTGTGTTTTACTTTGCAAGAAAAGTTTTAGCATATGTGCATAAAAGGGTAGGACCTCACTATAATGGACCGGCTGGGACATTGCAAACTGTTTATGATGTGTTTAAGCTTTTAACAAAAGAATCAATTACTCCAAAGAGTGCTGATCCGTATCTTTTTAATATCATTCCAATTATTACTCCTCTTGTGGCGGCACTTCCAGTGATTCTTATTCCATGGTCGCCACTTATTAATAATGGAAGAGGAATTTTAGATACAGAATATGGAATTTTAGGGCTTGTTGTATTAATTGGAGTTGAACCTTTCTTACTTTTTTTAACAGGTTTTGGAAGTCATAATAAATATTCATTTCTTGGTGGTATGAGGATTTTGGCTCAAATGATTTCAATGGAAGCACCATTTTTCTTAGCGGCTCTCTCACCAGCACTTCTGTTTGGGACAATGAATTTGTATGAAATTATGTATAGCAACAATTGGCTTACAACCCTTATCTTACTCCCAGGTGCAATTATTTTTATTATTACCATGCTTGGAATTTTAGAACAACCTCCTTTTCATATTCCAGATGCTGAGCAAGAGATTGTATATGGATTTTATACAGAGTATGCAGGAACAAACTATGTGTTGCTTAAATTTGCTGAATTTACGGAAATTTTAGTAGTAAGTGCAGCAGCTGTTACATTGTTTTTTGGTGGATATAGAGGGATTTTCTTTGATAGTTTTTGGTGGTTGTTTTTAAAAATCGCGCTTCTTGCGGTAATTATGGTAGCAATTAGAGCATCAAACCCAAGACTTAGACTTGACCAGATGCTAAAATTTTGTTGGAGCTGGTTAACTCCTCTTGCGATTTTAAATTTAGTTTGGATAGTTTTTGCAAAACTATACATTATAGGAGTTTAGGATGATTTTTGAAATTAGTGAAAAGGTAATAAGGGTATTAAAAGCTATAACCGAGCCAAGAATTGCAATAAAAGATGTAGTAAAAGAACCAGCTCACAAATCACCTATTTTTAGGGGAAGACACGAAATTAAATATGAGCTATGCATTGGATGTGATGCTTGTAATAAAATTTGCCCAGTTGATGCTATTAAAATGAAACCACTTCCTCTTAAAAAGCCAAGGATTGTGCCAGAAGTAAACTTGGCTATTTGTATTTTCTGTGGGCTTTGTGAGGATGTTTGTCCTACTAAGCCAAAGGCGATTAAGTTAAGTGGTGGTGATATTGAGATGATTACAGATGGAACGCCAGAAGCTCTTGATAACTTTTGGGTTAGAGTTGATATTCCTCAGGAGTGGATAGAGGCTAAGAAAAAAGAAGAAGAAGAAAAAGCAAGAAAGAAAAAAGAGGCTATGGCTAAGAAAAAAGCAGAAGCGGCAAAAAAAGCGGCAGAAGCGAAAAAAGCTAAGGAAACTCAGCCAAAGACAGATGAATCTAAAAATGCGGAAGTTAAGCCAAAAACAGATGTTAAGAGTGAAGAGAGTAGTAAAGAAGTGGCTAAGGTACAAAAAGAGGAGGAATCAAAATGAGTGTATTGATTTTAGCAATCGTTATTATCCTTGCAATTATGAGTTTAGCTCAAAAAAATACCGTCCCAGCGGTATTGTCGTTTGTTTTGATGATGTTTTTACTTGGAATTTATTACATTCTTATGGATGAGAAATTGCTTGGACTTTTCCAAATTTTTGTTTATACCGGAGGAATTGTAGTCTTAACTCTATTTGGGGTTACAATTATTGGTGCAAAATTTCCTAAATTTGAAATTAGACCTTGGGCTGTGAGTATTGTGACTATTGTAATTATTGGGTTTTTGATTGTGCCATTTTTGCTTCCAAGTATGCCACTTGGCGGAAAGCCAATTCCTCTAAAAGACCAAGTAAAAATCTTTACAGATTTTTATGCTGAAATTGCGGTATTTATGGGAGTTGTAGCGGCAAGTGTATTATATGGAAGTATTAGAATGCTTCATACTTTAAAGTATGGAAAGGAATAAAAGATGGTTGGATTTTATATTGATGCAATAGCGGCAATTATCCTTTTTGGGGTAGGGCTTTATGGGGTAACGAGTAAAAGTGATTTTTTAAAAATTTTCTTCTCACTTGAAATGCTTTTAAATGCCGTAATTTTGTTATTAGCGAGTGCGGCGTATCACTTTGGGCTTACAAGAGGGCTTGCAATTGCTTATGTTGTAATTGTAATTGCAACTCTTGAAGCGGCAGCGGGAGTTTTAATCTTTATCCTTGCAAACCGAATGACAGGAGAAGTAATCCCAGACCACTTAGATAAGGCGGTGAACGATGAATAATGCAGTATTTATATTACTAACGGCTCCTTTTGTTGGTGCTGTATTAGCGTATGTATTAGGAAAGGTAAAAAGAGAACTTGCATTTTGGGTAGCAGAGGTTGTAGGGTTTGTGTTGTTTTTAGCAAGTGTAGTTTTATTTTTGAAATATTCAGATACCGTGATTGATATTGATTATACTTGGATTGCTTATGGTAATTTGCAATTACCTTTTGGAATTTATATCGACCATCTCTCAATTGTAATGCTTTTAGTAGCAACGGGACTTGGATTTTTAGATATTCACTTTGCTCACGATTATATGGGTGAGGACCCAGACCAGCCAAGATATTATGCAAAGGTTCTATTTTTTATTGGGGGTATGATTTTACTTGTTATTACAAAAGATTTAATTGGAGCTTTTGTTGGTTGGGAGTTTATGGGGCTTGCGAGTTATCTATTAATTAGTTTTTGGTATTATAAACATTCAGCGGCAAATGCTGGTATGCAAGCGTTTCTTTATACAAGATTTGGGGATATTTTTATTTTAGCGGCAATTGCGCTTTTGATGTATTATGTTGGGACTGTAAATTTAGTAGAGCTTAATAAACTTGCAGATGCTGGACAGATTGATAAAACTATTGCATTAGTTGTGGCTTTGTTTATCTTTATGGGAGCTATTGGTAAATCAGGTCAATTTCCGCTTTATCCTTGGCTTATGAATGCAATGGAAGGTCCAACAACCGTTTCGGCTCTTATCCATGGGGCTACAATGGTTAATAGTGGTATTTATATTGTTGCAAGACTTTTTGACTTTTTTAGTTATACGGATGCTTTATTCGTTGTTGCAAATGTTGCAGCACTTAGTGCATTTATTGGGTCAACATCAGCTCTTGTGCAAAAAGAGATTAAAAAAATTCTTGCATATTCAACTATGTCGCATTTATCAATTGCATTTGTAGGACTTGGAGTTGGAAGCTTAGCAGCTGGTATGCTTCATCTTGTAAATCACGCAATCTTTAAAGCGTTATTGTTTTTAAGTGCGGGTGCTGTAATTTATATTGCGCATCATCAAAAAGATGCTTGGAAACTAGGAGGACTTATTAAAACAGCTCCATTTGTTGCACTATTTATGGCAATGGGTTCACTTAGTTTAGCAGGTGTTCCTCCATTTAGTGGATTTTTCTCTAAGGAAATGGTAGTAGCCGCTGCTTGGGAGTGGGGTAATGGATTTACAAAAACATTTGTTACAATTGCCGCACTTCTCTCAATTGCATATATTACAAGACTTTGGATTTTAATCTTCCTTGGTGAGCCAAGACATGAATCAATTGGTGGAAGCGTGCACAAACCAAGTAACCTTTGGATGAGACTTCCACTTGGAATTTTGGCGTTTTTAACTCTATTTATCTCAATTTGGCAAAGCGATATTATCCGCTATATTACAGGTGGAGAAGTAGTTGAGCCTCATGTAGCAGGACTTACTGCGTTTATGTTGACTGGAATGCTTATTTTATTCTTAATTGTAGTTGGACTTTATGTTAAAGGACTTAATCTGTTATACAAAATTTCATCTCATCATTTTGTGCAAACAATTCACCAAGTATTGTTTAATGGATACTATGTTGAGGCTATGATTACTTGGGTATCAAAAAATATTATCGTTGGTGCTATTGCAAAATCAGCAAGATGGTTTGATACTTATGTAGTAGATTACATCGTAAATAAAACGGTTGACTTTACTTATGCAGTTTATAAAATATTTAGAGCAGGTCATAGCGGTAAAATTGGAACTTATATGGGGCAATTTGTTCTTGGCGTTGCAATTATCGTTATTGCGATTTTAATTATTGTAAAGGGGCTATAAAATGGTAGGGTTAGGTATAATTTTTGCACCTATGTTTGGAGCGGCTCTTGTTTACTTTTTAACAAGAAACGCTCAGCATATAGCTAAGTATATAGCGCTTGGTTGGTTTTTAGTGCTATTTTTTATCTCTTTTTATTGGTATAAGCATCTTCCAAGCGATGGTAGCTTTTTATATCTTGGAGAATTTTTAAAAGTGCCTCAATTTGCATTTTCTTTAACTTTGCAAATTGACGCATTAAGTGTGGCTATGCTTTTGTTAACTGCTGCGCTTTTGGTTTTAGTGGTATTTACATCTTGGGAAGAGAAAAAACAAGCGGCTTATTTTAGTTTGCTTATCTTTTTTAGTGGACCTATTTTTGGGGTATTTATGACTACAAATGTTTTGTGGTTTTTTATGTTTTGGGAGTTAACTCTTGTGCCTATGCTATTTTTAGTTGGGATTTGGGGGGCTGAGAATAGAATTTATGCAGCAATTAAGTTTTTTATCTACACTCATGTGTTTGCAATGTTTATGTTTGTTGGATTTTATTTACTATTTGCTCAAACGGGAGTTTGGGATTTACTTACAATTAAAGAGGCTTTATTAGCAACGCCAGCTCTTATTTGGTGGCTTATGTTTTTGGGATTTGCGGCAAAGCTGCCAGTGTTTCCATTTCATACTTGGCTACCAGATGCGCATGTTCAAGCTCCAAGTAGTATTTCAGTGCTTTTAGCTGGGGTTTTGCTTAAAATGGGAGCGTATGGGCTTATTAGATTTACGGTTGAATTAATGCCAGTTAGTACTTTATTGTTTGCAAAATGGATGTTGATTTTTGGACTTATTACTACTCTTTATGCAGGATTTCTTGCAATTTATGAAAGACATATTAAAAAGATGGTTGCATACTCTTCAATTTCACATATGGGGCTTGTAGTAGTTGCAATTTCTACTATGACATATGATGGGCTTAGTGCTTCGCTTTATGAAATGATTGGACACGCACTTGTAATTTCGCCTCTATTTTTAATTGCTGGGTGGCTACATCACAAAACTCATACTTGGTATATGGATGAGATGGGTGGAATTATGAAAAAGGCACCTTATGTTAGTGCAATTTTCATTTTAGCTGGTATGGCAGCACTTGGACTTCCAGGAACAATGGGATTTGTAGGTGAACTTACTATTATAGTTTCTGCTGTTAAAGCTTATGGATGGTGGATTGCTGTAATTGCTATTGCAGGGCTTATTAGTGCTGGGTATATTATCTGGGCAATTAGAAGAGTAATTCACGGACCAATGAGTGAGAAAGTAGCAAAAGCAGATTTTAGTATGCATTTTGCAGAAAAATTTGCGCTTAGTGTATTTGCGTTTTTGATTGTTTACTTTGGTATAAATCCTCAACCAATTTTTGATTTAGCAAATAAAGCATTTAGCTTTTTAGGAGGAATGTAATGAGTTTTATAGTATTAATAGCTGCTGGACTTTTGGTACCGATTTTTTATAGGAGCAATATTTTTATTGCAAAAACTATCTCTTTTATTGCTTTTATTTTGGCAATGTATTTTATCTATACGCATAATAGCTTAAATGCTTTGTTCCCATATTTTGTGAGTGATGAAGCAACAAGACTTATGGAGTATGTATTGCTTATTACTTTAATGGCGGTGACTTTTTCTCTTACTGGCTTTGAGAGACCTTTAATTTCTCAAATGCTTTTTTTAGCAGGTGCATCTCTTGCTCTTTTAGAAACAAATGACTTTTTTATGTATATTGTTTTGTTTGAGGTAATTGCGATTATCTCTTATATCTTAGTTGCAAATATTAGAAACTATTACAATGCAGAAGGTGCTATTAAAACATTTATTGCCGGTGCTGTTGCAAGTGGTATTATTTTGATTGGATTTGCACTTTATAGCTTTAATACTGATTCATTTAACTATGTTGATATGAATGTTGCAGGAAAGTATACTTTAATTGCAGTAACTATTATGCTTGCAGGGATTTTCTATAAACTTACAATTGTCCCAATGCACGGATGGGCAGCTGATGCATACTCTCAAATCAATCACGCAGCTGCGGCAATTTTGAGCGGGGTTATTAAGAGTGTGATTTTAGTTGCTACTTTTAAAGCGTTTTATAAGTTTATGATTGCATATCCTCTTGCAAGCGTTTTAATTTTTAGTTTCTTTGCTATTATTACAATGACTCTTGCAAACTTTATGGCACTTTGGCAAAAGAGAATTTCAAAAATTCTTGCTTATTCATCAATTGCTCATAGTGGGTATGCTTTAATTCCATTTGCGGCAAGTGCGAGTTTATATGCGTATTCTGGGGTTTTGTATTATGCAATTGCGTATATTTTTATGCAAACTAGTGTATTTTTGATTTTGAATGATTTAAGAAGAGAACTTGGAGTAAAATATCTTGATGATATTAAAGGACTTTATAAAAAAGCACCACTTCATTCACTCTTTTTTACAGTTCAACTTTTTTCACTTGCTGGAATTCCGCTTCTTGCAGGGTTTTTAAGTAAAGCGGTGGCATTTTATGCGGGAGTAGATGCTGGACTTTGGGTAATTGTATTGATTGCACTTTTAAATTCAGCTCTTGCGGTTGGATATTATGTGTGGATTATTAAACATATCTACTTTGATGAGCCAAGGGAAGATGTTGAGAGAGTAATTTTAATTTCAAACGGAAGTTTAATAGGGCAACTTATCTTGCTTGCTGGGACTATCTATTTTGGAATAGTAGCAAGCAATGTGTTTGATGCTACTATCCAATTTTAAGAGAGATTTTCTCTCTTTATAATCTCTTTTAATTTTTCAAGAGGGGCTGATATTTTTTGAGGGAATTGAGTTTTGTTAAAGATTTGTTGTCTTTTTGCAAGACGAGCAGTGTTTGTAACTATCTTTTCAAATAGCTCATCTTTATTATACTTTCCGTTAAAATAATCCAGTACTTCTTTTACTCCAATGGCTTTTAAGCTTGGAAGTCTTCTATCGCGATACTTCTTTTCAAGATAAGCAACTTCATCAATTAATCCCATCTCAAACATCTTTTTTGTTCTTTTTTTAATTCTTTCTCTTAATTTATCTCTTGAAATTTCAATTTCAAAGATAGGAATTTGTGGTAGGATTGGGATTTTTGGATGTAGTTTGAAATACTCAGTAGGAGGAAGTTTTGTTGCAAGGTAAATTTGGGCTGCTTTTTGAATTCTGTAAGTGTCATTTTGAGAAATTTTGTTAGCATAAAGAGGGTCTATTTGTTGGATATCTTTAAAAGAAAATCTTTTGGCTTTTTCTTTTATCTCTTTGTTAATTGGAGGCATTTGAGAAATTCCATCAATCATAGCTTTTAAATAAAAGCTACTTCCTCCTACTATAATTATTTTTTCGTGAGGGATTTTTTTATAAATCTCTATAAATTTCGCTACATTAAATTCTTCATTTGGATATATTTCATCAATTCCGTAATGTTTTATTTCTTTTAACTCCTCTTTTGAAGGTTTTGCTGAGGCTATGTCAATTTCTTTGTAGATACTCAAACTATCAAGTGATAAAATCTCATATCCAAACTCTTTTGCAAGCTCTAAGGCTAAATTGCTTTTTCCACTTGCAGTAGGTCCTATAATTGCAAACATTTTACTCCTTTTTGCTACAATTATACAAATTTTTAAAGGCGGAGTTGATGAAAAAGTATTTAGAGCTTGTAAAGTTTTCTCATACTATTTTTAGTCTTCCTTTTATTTTAATTGCAATGATTGTTGGGGCAAATGGATGGTTTGGATGGAAACTTTTTATTTTAGCTCTTTTAGCTGCTATTAGTGCAAGAAATTTTGCAATGGCTTTTAATAGGCTTGTTGATAGGGATATTGATGCTAAAAATCCTCGCACAAAAGATAGAATTTCTGTAAGGGGAGATATAAGTGTTGATGAGATAAAGTTATTTATTGTTGCAAATGCTTTGATTTTTATTGGAACTGCTTATATGATTAATGATTTAGCATTCAAACTCTCTTTTTTGATTTTGATTATTTTGGCTGGATATAGCTATTTTAAAAGATTTAGTGCATTTGCTCATTTAGTGTTAGGAGTATCTCTTGGGCTTGCTCCAATTGCTGGTGCGATTGCAGTAACTGGAAGTATTCCTTGTTGGTCGGTTTTTTTAGCTTTTGGGACGATGTTTTGGGTAGCTGGGTTTGATATTTTGTACTCTTTGCAAGATATAGAATTTGACAAAAAAGAGGGGCTATTTTCTATTCCCGCAATTGTTGGGGAAAAAGGGGCTTTGTTTATGGCAAAGATGTTTCATGTTTTTGCTGTGATTTTTTGGGCATTGTTTGTTGCTTATGCTAATCTTGGATTTTTTGCTTGGATTGGAGTTTTGATAAGTGGAGCGATTTTGTATTATGAGCATTTATTAATCTCTAAAAGTTTTGATAATATTCCAAAAGCTTTTTTTGATTTGAATGGATTTTTAGGAATTATTTTTTTAGTTTTTATTATCTTAGATAAACTTTAAAGGGAAGGGATGTTAGGGAGTTATATTGTTTTTGGGACTATTTTTTTGGTAGTGGTAGTGTTTATTTGGAGTTTAATTTATGCGATAATTAAGCTTTATAAGAGATGTCAGCAAAATATAATAAGACTTGAACATAGAATTTGTCTTTTGGAAAATGAAATATTCAAATTGGAAGCAAAACTTTCTCCTGATAAATTGAATTTAGAGAGAAATAAAAAAGTCAGGAAATAACCTTAAAGAAACCTTAATTTAAGTTTTTTTTAAGTTTTGCCAATTACAATTTCATACCTAAAAAATTCACAAAAGGTGTGATAATGAAATTTACTAAATCAGTAAAACCGGAAGAGGTTAGAAGAGATTGGATTTTAATTGATGCAAAAGATAAAACTTTTGGTAGATTAATTACTGAAATTGCTACATATCTTAGAGGAAAGCATAAACCTTTCTATACTCCGCATGTTGATTGTGGAGATTATGTGGTAGTTATTAATGCAGATAAAGTTAAGTTCTCTACAAGTAAAAAACTTGATGAGAAATATTATAAACATACAGGTTATTTTGGACATGTAAAAGAAGAAAAAGTTCAAGAACTTTTAAAAAAGAATCCAGAAAAATTATTTAAACTTGCAACAAGAGGTATGCTTCCAAAAACTAAACTTGGAAGAAAAATGCTAAAAAAACTTAAAGTTTATGCTGGTGAAAATCATCCTCATACAGCTCAAATAAAGGGTAACTGATGAAAATGCACGGAAGAATTTATGCAACAGGTAAAAGAAAAACAGCAGTAGCAAAAGTTTGGATTAAGCCTGGAAATGGAAATTTGAGTATTAACGGAATGAGTTTAGATGAATTTTTAGGTGGAAGAGAGGCTTTAAAACTTAGAGTTCTTTGGCCACTTAGACTTACTAAACAAGAAGGAAATTTTGATATTGAAGTTAAAACTTTTGGTGGTGGTTTTGCAGCTCAGGCTGATGCAATAAAACATGGAATCTCAAAAGCACTTGTTGAGTATGCACCAGAACTTAGAAGTGTTCTAAAACCGGCTGGTCTTCTTACAAGGGATGCAAGAATCGTTGAAAGAAAAAAATACGGAAAGAAAAAAGCAAGAAAATCTCCTCAATTCTCAAAAAGATAATCTTCTCTTTTTCCTCTTTTTGTTATAATAAGTTGTTATTTTATTTAAAGGATTAAGGATGAATAAACTTCTTATTGCGGCGGTGGGGTTTATTATTTTTAGTGGATGTAGTGGTAAGATACCTTTTAAAATAAATAATAATGAAGTTTGCGATATTGCTATTAAAAATCACTGCTCTTCAAATAATCGCTACTTTATCTTCTGTTATCCAGTTACTAATGAACCAAAAGAGATTTTAAGAGCTAAGGCTTTTACAGATTTTAGAAGTTTTATGGCAAAAAAACTTGATAAATTTTTCAATTATATAGAAAAAAAATATAATTATATTGTTGGAGATAAAAAGAGGGAAAAGATAAAAGAAGAGGTAGGTTCAGCTATTTTGGCTGAGAGTGAAGTAAAAGAGAGTTGTAGTTTTAAAGGACATAAATATTTTGTAATTGTTGTTGATAAAGATAAATTCAAAAATAGATTAAAAAATATGTTTGCTCTTAGCGATAAACAATTTAATGAGGCGTTTAGTGCGATATTTGGTTGATTTTGCAATTGTTGGAGGGGGAATTGCTGGACTTTTGAGTGGATATTTTTTGCAAAAAGATTATAAAGTAGTAATTCTTGATAAGAGAGGATTATTAAAAGGAGCAAGTGGAGCGGCTGGGGCTTTTTTGTTTCCAAAAGTTGGCAAAAAAAGTAAATATACCGATTTTATAAATAGTGCGATTGTAAAGTCTATTAAATTTTATGAAGAAGTTGGAGTTAGAGTTTATAAAAAGGGAGTTTTGATACTTCCAAGGAATAAGAAAGATATTGAAAAATTTAAAGAGTATGAAAAATTTATAACTTTTTCTTTTGAAAAAAGAGATGGTGGGTTCTTTTTTGATTTAGGAAGCGTTATAAATCCAGAGGATGTAAAGGATAAATTAAGAGTTGATTTTGTAGAAGCTGAGTTTGATGGTATAAAGAAGGAAGGAGATTATTTTGTAATAGGGGATATTAAAGCAAGAAATCTTATTTTAGCAAGAGGGTATGAAGAGGATATAGAGTATTTAAAAATAAGACCTATTTGGGGGGAGAGAATAGAAATTAGTGGTAAGTGGGATAAAATAGAGCATTTTTATCATAAAAATTGTTCAGTTGGGGAAGTTAATGGGAGATTAAAAATTGGAGCTACTCACAAAAGAGATTGTTTAGGATGTAAGGAGAATAAAGAAGAAGCAATGGAGCTTATAAAAAAAGCAAAAGAAATTATTAATATTTATGATTTTAAGATTGAAGATATAAAAGGTGGATTTAGAGCTGGGAGTGTGGATTATTTTCCAATTGTTGATAAAGTTATAAATATTGATAAAACTTTAACAAAAGCTATTGTAAAAGGAGCTTTGCCAAGAAGTGTTAAGTATGAAGATAATTTATATGTAATTAATGGAATGGGTGGGAGAGGTTTTTCAAATGCTTATGTATGTGCTAAAATGCTTTATGATTATATAAAGTATAATAAAAAGCCCTCTTTAAATTCGCTAAGACTTTTTATAAAATGGGCTAGGAGAGATGGAGAGGAGTATTTAAATGCTAAAAGTTCATAATATTACAAAGAGTTTTGGAGGAGTTAGGGCGCTTAGTAATGTCTCATTTGAAGTAAGGGCAGAAGAAGTTGTAGCTCTTGTAGGACCAAATGGGGCTGGGAAGACCACTTTATTTAATGTTATCTCAGGAGCGGTTAAGCCAGATGAGGGGAAGATAATCTTTAAAGATGAGGATATTACTGATTTATCCCCAGTTGAGAGGGTAAAAAGAGGGATAAGTAGGACTTTTCAAAATATTAGACTTTTTGATAATATGAATGTGTTAGAAAATATTTTAGTTGGTTTTCATATAAATTATAGATACTCTTTAATAGACGCTTTTTTAAGATTGCCAAGATATTTTATTGATGAAAATAGAGCAAGAAAAAAAGCAATAGAGATTGCAACATTTGTTGGAGTTAGTAATTATTTGGATAAAAAAGTTAAAAATTTACCATATGGAATTAGAAAAAAAATAGAGATTGCAAGAGCTCTTGCAACAAATGGAGATTTATTACTTTTAGATGAGCCAGCAGCTGGGCTTACAGATGTTGAGACAGAAGAGTTGGCTTTGCTTATAAAGCTTATAAATTTAGAACTTGAAAAAACTATTTTATTTATAGAACACGATATGAATTTTTTAAGATTGGTAGCTCATAGAGTTGTTGTGCTTGATTATGGGAAAGTTATTTTTGATGGATTACCGCAAGATATGTTTCAAGATGAGAGAGTAATTAGTGCTTATTTGGGTGGAGAGATTGATGAGGATGTGATTAAAGCTAAAAAAGGTGAGAGAAAAAATGTTTGAGGTTAGGGATTTAGTGGTAAAGTATGATGGAATTCCAGTTTTAAAAGGGATTAATTTAGAGGTTAGAAGAGGTGAGATTGTAACTCTTCTTGGGCCAAATGGGAGTGGTAAAAGTACTCTTATTAAGGCTATATTTAATTTAGTTGAAGAAAAAGAAGGAAAGATTTTATTTTTTGAAGAAGATATTACTCATTTACCTCCTTATGAGATTGTAAGAAAAGGAATCTCTATTGTTCCAGAAGGTAGAAGAGTTTTTGTAAATTTAACGGTTGAAGAGAATTTGAAAATGGGGGGATTTTTTAATGATCCAAATTACGAAGAGCTTTTAGCGGATGTTTATTATACTTTTCCAAGATTGAAGGAAAAAAAAGATGAGTATGCTGGGAATTTAAGTGGTGGTGAGCAGCAAATGCTTGCAATTGGTAGAGCTATGATGAGTGACCCTATTTTAATGGTGTTGGATGAACCCTCACTTGGGCTTGCTCCAAAGATTTTAATAGAAGTTTTTAATGGGCTTTTAAAAATTAGTGAAAGACGTCAGATTTCTATGCTTTTAATTGAGCAAAATGCTCAAATTGGAATAAGGTTTGCTGATTATATCTATATTTTAGACCACGGGAAAATAGTTTTGGAAGGTTTGCCAGAGGATTTAGTATTAAATCCAGAAGTGAAAAGGAAATATTTTGGAATGTAAAAAGGTTAAATTTGTCTTATTTTGTTATATAATATGCTATAATTTTTAAAAAGGAGGTTAAAATGGATTTTTTAGAAAAGTTTAAGAAGCTTGAAGGATATATTGCATCGGCTATTGTTGATGCAGGTGGTGAAGTAATTTTTAAAGATGCAGGAGTTTTGGCTGATAAGAATATTGATGAAGCATTGTTAACTTTTAATAGTCTTTTTACGAAAACTTCTGAAATTGCTGATGACCTTGGATTTGGAGGGGCTGATTTAATTTCAATTGAGACTGAAAAGGCTATTATTTTGATTAAATGTTCAGGAAAGGATGCACGAGTTCATCTTCATATTGTATTGATACTTGAAAAAGAAGGGGGAAATATAGGACTTGCAAAACTTACTATGAATCAAGTTATGCAAGAGGTTATAAAATCGTTAGGAATTTAAGGTAGGTAAGTAAAAATGGAAAAAAGATTCTTAGAAGCTTTAAAAGAGATTTCCTCTCTCTCTTTTGAGCTTCTTCACAATAAAGCAAATATAGATAAAGTTGTTAAGATAGTCTCTATTATTACAACAGCAAATGAAGCTTTATTTTTTTTGGTGGAAGATGGACATATTGTAAATATTAAAGATAATGAAATAATTTCTTTGGAAGAGTCTATTTTAAAAGAGGTTATTAATACTAAAAAGGGGAAAATAATCCCTTTTGCAAAAAACACTCCAAAATTTAATCCAAAAGTTGACAATATTTATAATTTTGATGTTAAACATTTAATGGTAATTCCTATCTTAAAAGATGATAGGGTTGTTGGGGTAATTGAAGCGTTTATTACAGATAAAGCTTATCATCAGTTTATAGAGGATGATTTAAAATTTTTGGAGAGTTTGAATGATTTATTTTACGCTTTTATTGAGGTTTTGACTGGTGATATAGTTGCAAAAGAAGTGTTGTTTTTTAAAGAGATGATACATGATATTAAAAATATAATTAATGGAGTTTTTGCGGTATTATCGTTTTTGAAACTTGAAAATAAAGATAGGACTTTAAATAAATATATTGAACTTGCACTTCAAAGCTCTAAACTTGTATCGGATTTATCATATCTTCTTATGAATTTAGGAAGGGATGAGGTTATTTTAAGAGAGGTTCATTTAGTAAATGAGTTAGAACCTTTATTTTTCTTATTTTGTAACAATGCTCAAAAAAAAGGAATTGAGTATTATACGATGCTTGATGTAAGTACTAATTGTATAGTGGAATTTGATGTATTAAAGTTAAAGCAAATTTTGCTAAATTTAGTTATGAATGCTATTAAGTTTACCGAAAAAGGTTATGTAAAGGTATCTTTGAGTGTTGAGAATGATAAGTTAGTAGGGAGTGTAAAAGATACTGGTATTGGAATTGAAAAAGAGAAAATTGAAACTATTTTTGCTCCTTTTGCTCAGGAGAGTAGTGAGATTAAGAAAAAATACAAAGGCACAGGGCTTGGATTACATATTGTAAAAAGATATATTGAAGCTTTAAATGGAGATATTGAAGTTGAATCTGAGAAAGGTAAAGGGAGTGAGTTTAGATTTTGGATACCTATAAAAGTTAAAAAAAGACTTCCTTTATCTGAATGTAAAGTAGCGCTTATTACAAAAGATGTAAAAGATGAATTTATATTATATTTAAAAGAGTTTTTAGAAAACTTGTTTATGGATGTTAAAATTTACCAAAAAGAGCCAAGTGAGCTTTTTGATTTTGCTTTTTATATTGATATGGATTATAAAAAAAGAATTGCTAAAAAAATAGTTTATATTTATAAAGATAAATTTTCTAGTAAAAATTATGATTATGAAGTATCAGAGTGTCTTGCAAGAAGTGGATTTTTATTGAGTATAATTGACGATTATGAAGAGTTAGAAGAGAGTATCGATTTTAGTGGAAAATCAGTTTTGATAGTTGAAGATAATAGACTAAATAGAGAGCTTCTTGAAATTTTACTTAAAAAACTTGGAGTAAAAGTTTATACCGCAACAAATGGTTTAGAAGGGTTAGATATATTAAAAAAACACGATGTGGATTTGATTATTTCGGATTTAGAAATGCCTCAAATTGATGGGAGAGAGTTTGCCGCAAGTGTAAAAAAAATATTGCCAAATATACCTATTATTGCATTTAGTGCTATGAAAGAGAGTGATATTAAAAAAGTGATTGAAAAGTATGATTTTGATGATTATTTATTAAAGCCAATTTTGCTTGATAAATTAATTGAAGTTTTGGAGAAATATTTAGAGAGAAAGTAATTCTTTAATTCTCTCTCTCATCCATTTTCCCATTTTCATATTATGATATGCCCATTTTAGATACTCTTTATCAATTTTTGCAACATCCTCAATAAGCATTCCTTTATATTTTCCAACACTAAATCTAAATTGCATTGGTTCATCAAGTTCTTTTAGATAGTGATTGATTGAATAGATTATATCTTCTGGGGTATCTTTTGTGTGAAGTAAATTTTCAATATAGTCTGGATGTTTTATTATTACATCTTTTATCTTTTGGAATTTGTATTTACCCATATAAAATTTTTCTTGGAGAATCGGTTTTTGAGTAAGCTCTATTAATTCATCAAAAGAGTATTGCTCTTTTAAGTAAACAAGTAATAAATAAAGCACGATTACATCACTTAGTGCATCGTGAGGGTTTATTGTTATGTTGTATTTATTTGCAATTTCGCTTTCTTTTTTGTAAAGTCCAAGGGCGTATCTATTGTATTGGAGTGAAAATTTTCCAGTGGGGAGAATATGCTTTAATACTCTAAAAGTATCTATAACCCTAAAATTTGGAGTAAATCCTTCTTTTTGTAACATTTTGATATCAAACTCTGCGTTGTGAATTACTAAGATATTTTCAATTTTGTTAAGCTCTATTAATTTTTGGTAAGCTTTTGTTTTTTCAATTGGGAGTGCGTTTTGTATATCTTCGTTTGTGATATGGTGTATTGCCATTGCATCATAGCTAATTGGCACTGGTGGTTTTATGAGTTCGTTATAAATCTCTTCAATTTCTAGTTTTTGATTTGCAATTATAAAGCTAAGTTGGCAAATTCTATCTTCTTCTTTTATTCCCGTTGTTTCCGTATCAAGTATTACTATTTTCATCTTTCTCTTTTATTATTGGAATTTGGATTATATATCCATTATCTAAGCTAATGACTTCAAAAAAGTTACTTTTTATCTCTTTTTTTAGTGTTGTAATGATTATGATAGAGAGTATTGGATACTTTTTATTTTGGATTTTTATGTATTCACCAATTTTAATTTTTGTCTCAATCTCTGCCTCTCTTTGTCCTTCTAATATATCAAGTAGCAGATTAATAAATGCTTTTTTATTTATAAAAATTTCTGGTAAGTCTGGGTCTGGGTAGATTTTAAATTTTGTTTGGTGTTTTAATTTTGTATATTCAACTGCAAAGCGGATAAGTTTTAGTATGTTACTCTTTTCTAAATCTTCTAAATTTATTGAATGAAGATGAGTATCAATAAAGAATCTAACTCCAATCTCTTTTTCATCTTTATATCCAATTGTATGGCCTGTAAATTCAAAGTCATTAAATTTTATTTTTTTAAATTCAGTAATTATCTCTGGATTTTTTGGTGCATTTTTAATTACAAATTGAAAGATTTCTTTTTGGTTTATGTATGAGAGGAGTATTTCTGCTTCTTGATTGCAATATTTAATTTCCCCTTTTTGATTAAAAATAATAAAAGGATTTATATCATGCTCGCAAAATTCTTCAAACATCAAGTTGCCTCATCTTTTTTGTTAATGTTACTCTATTGATTTTTAACTTTTCTGAAATTTTGAGTTTGGAAGTATATTTTTCTTTCATTGCACTAAAAAGTGTTCTCTCAAACAAGCAAAGCTCCTCTTCGTATGTTTTATGATTTGTTTTATAAATATCTTTTAAAATATCAAAAATCTCTTCTTTATCGCTTGGGAGTAAAAGTCTTTTATAAATGTCTCTTTTTAAAGAGTTTAGATTTTCCGATATATCTAAATTTTCTAATGAAATCTCTTTTTGAATTTTTAACTCTTTTTGGGCTTGGCTTTTAAAATAATTTGCAAATTCTAAAATATCTTCTTTATGTTCTTTTAGAGGTTTTAGTTCAATATCTATTGAGAAATATTTTTTAATTGTCTCTTTTGAGAGAGGTTTTGTGCCAGTTGCTATTAAAAAAGGATTTTTAAAATTTAGAGATGGATTTTTATCAAAATCTTCAATTATAATAGGTTTAGTAGTAGATAATTTATTAATGATAGCATCTGGGGAGATATATCTTGCTAAAAAGCTTTTTCCAACTCCTCTCTCTCCCCAAATGTAAATACTAAGTTTTAACTCTTTTGCCATATCTGCTAATTCTTTTATTTTTTTAAGATATTTAGATTTCGCTATAAAAATTTTTATACCTTTTTTGCAAAATTATAACAAAAAAGGATTAAAGATTAAATTCTTTTTCTTTGTATTGAGTAAAATCAAGCCCTTCAATCTCTTTTTCCTACCTCTTTATCAGTAATTAATGATGCAATTTTTAGCACAGTAATTGTCATAATCGTTACAATTACTGATTGAAGTTGTACCCAAAGTTGAGCAAGTTTATCTCTTTTATTGTAAAATGGGCTTTCAGTCCAAGTCAAGTCTTTTAGTGCAAAAATTTCAGTCGCAATTGCTCTTCAAAGTCCAGAGATAAAGTGGATTTTAAAAATATCTAAACTATCGTTGTATTTGAACTTTTTTAATCCAAGTAACTCCTAAAAATCCGCTCACACTTCCACCAATTCCAATAATTAACGCTCTAATTACATTTACAAATCCAGCTATCGCTCCATTTGCTGCTCCAAGTAAACTAGGTTTTCCATATTTTATGTAATCTAATATTATCCAAGTAACGGTTGCTACTGCTTTTGCTTGTTTTAGTTTTTATTGCCTCTTTAATTGGTAATACAAAGATTTTACCATCTCCAATTTTACCTGTTTTGCGTGATTTTCTATTATTATAACTTCAATCTTTTTCATTTTGCTTCTTAAAATTATATGCGAAATTTTATCTGAAAAAATTTATTAATTAAGTTGAATAATTGATTAAAAATTAATCACTTTAATTTTATTTTTTTACTTTTTTTTGATAAAATCTTTTAAAAAAGGAGATGTTATGCTTGCACCAAAAAGAACAAATGTGGATGTAAATAGTGAGGAGTTTAAAAAAGAAGAGGAAAAAACAAAAAAATTTGTTGAAAAAGTTGTAAAGCAGTTTGGATGGTGTTTAAATCCAAATAAAGAGGTTTATGATGCAATTGTAATGGGGCTTACAAGGAATAAATTGATGTATGGGAAAAGATATTGTCCATGCTTTATTCCAATGGGGGATAAGGATGATAGAATTTGTCCTTGCAAACCGGCAATTGAGTATGAAGTAAAAGAGGAATGTTGTCATTGTGGAATCTTTTGTAATCCTAATAAGTGTGAAGAGTTAAAAGGTGATAAGTGAAAACAGTTGATATAAATTCTCCTGAATTTCAGCAAGAATTTTTAAAGACTGAAAAGTTTGCTCACAAAGTAGTTAAGCAGTTTGGGTGGAAATTTAATCCTGATGAAGAAATTGTTGAGAGGGTTTTAAAAGGGCTTACAAACAATAAACTCCTTTATGGGAAAAGATTTTGTCCTTGTTTTCCGGTAATTGAAAAAGATGGTAAATATGTAAGTGCCGATAATAGAATTTGCCCTTGCAAACAAGCAATTGAAGATGAAATTCCAAATAAAGGGGCTTGCCATTGTGGTATTTTTTGTTCTGAGAAGTTTAGTCAAAAAGCAAATAAAAACTCTCATATTAAGATAGATGGGCTTAGTGTAAATGAGCTTGAAGAGATTTTGAAAAAAGAGCAACTTTTAGGAAGTGAGCTTGAAGTTTTATTAAAGGCAAGAGAAAAAGAGCTTTTGGATTTTGAACTTATTGATATTCGTGAGCCTTTTGAGCATCAAATGATGAGGATAAAAGGGACTGATAAACTTTTACCAATAAGTAGAGTTCAATACGATTTGGATGAATGGATGAAGTTAAAGGATAAAAGAATTATTATCTATTGTCATGTTGGAAGTAGAAGTGCATATCTTCAAAGAGCGCTTCAACAACAACTTGGTTTTGATAAAGTAGGGAATTTAACTTATGGAATTGCCGATTACCCAGGAGAGATTGAAAGGGGATAGGATGTTTGTTTTGGGAATTCCTCTTAGAGATGGGGTTTGCTCATCAAGTAAAGATGCTAAAAAGTTTGCAAAAGTTTTTGTAAATAATGGAAGAGTTGAGAAGATAGAATATGTTAAGAGTAGAGATGATTTAGTAGGAGGGGTTCACTTTTTTGTTACTCCAAAAGAGGAGTATGTTTTTGATTTTATTGAAATGGGAGCTGAGCCTTTGATGTGTCCAAGAGAGGGAATGGGGATTGATGAAGTGGTTGAAGCGTTTTTATTCAAAGAGCTTTATTCTTATGGGAGTATATAATGGAGATTATTCAACAAATAATTGATAGTATAAGCAAAGGGGATAATCCAAAAGTTGGGACTACGAATAAAGATATTTTTGATGGGGAGTTTATTGATAAGGATGTAAATTATAAAAGATATTTTCACTTTATTATCCTTGATAGAAAAGAGGATATTAAGCCTTATTTTAGGGCTTTGAGGAATGGAGGGTATATTATCTCTTTGGTTAAATTTGATGAGGAGTATCTTCAAGATATTGGATTTTCTGCAATTAGTGAAGTTGATGGACTCCAAGTGATTAAAAAAGTGCATTCTTGGAATGATTGGTAGGAGGGATTATGAATTTAGAGGCATATGAAGTTGTTAGAAAAAGAGATAAAAGAGTAAATAGTTACTTTAAAAATCCTCCAAAAGAGATTATGGAAGTTTTTGAAGGAATTTTAAAAGAGTTTGGATTAAAAATAAACGAAGATAATCTTTTTGCTTTAAAAAAAAGAGTTTTTCATTTAAGAGAGGATGCTCTTTTTAATATGTTAAAAGATTTTGATAAAAAGAGAATAAGGGATATTCAATTTAGATTGTATGAAATTACGAAAAATTTTTGGCTAAACGAGCATAAAAAATTAATTGATGAGATTGCTGCTTTTGTAGGACCTTTTTATAGTGAAGTTCTAAAAGGGGTGCATAAAATAGGAATAGCTTTTTCGAAATGGCAACCAGCTTGGATGAATCATATAATTTATACAATTAATGAAGAGTTAAGCCTTGAATTTGGCGGAGATGAGTCAAAAGTTATGGCGTTTTTAATGGAGAGAGGCTTAATTGATGAAGAGAGAAGCTATTCGGTATTGGTTAAAGAAGATGGAGAGTATAGAGTTAGAAGTTATTATGAAGTTTTTCAAAAAGAGATTGATGAAGCGGTTTTGGCAATTGATGAATTGGTTTTTAATTTGGTTGATTTAGAGGATGAATTTAAGATAGAGTGGATAAGATATTTTGAGGCACTCAAAGAGGCATTGGTTGCAAGAGAGAATCTTTTACAAAAGTGGCAAAAAGTTGATGAAGTTTGGATGGATATAAAAGCTCCAATTCAAGTAGGGCATCCTCTTGAATATTATGAAGATAAATTCCGCAAAGCCGTAGCCCTTGAACTTGATGTTAGGATTAAGAATCCAAATTTAAAAAGCGAAGTAAAGAAAAGTATCGTAAAAATGTATAAAAAATATTGCCTTGATAAAGAGCTTTTAAATAAAGCGTTGCAAAATATTAATAAAACTCAGCTTTATATCTCAACACCGGCTACGTTTTATGGAGCTGAATTTAACGGACTATTTTCAGCTCAGGTTGTACCAAATGATGAGCAAGTTAGCCTTGAAAAAGGTAAAAAAATATTTGCTTTTGTGGATAAAGTTTATGAAGATATAAAAGCAAGACCAAAAATGGCACTTAGTTATGAAATTTTTGGTAAAAGTTTTATGGATAGATTTTATAGTGAGTTAGAAGATAGAGAAAAATTTATAAAAGTTTATGATATTACTACAATTGGGCACGAGTTTGGGCATATTTTATGGGTTGATGAAGAGAGTGAGAGAGTAATGAATAAAAGTGGAATGTTTAAAAATATTGAAGAGTTTAAAGCTACAACTGGTGGACTTATGGCATTTTTTGAAAATGAAGAAAAAGATTTAATAGATGCTATTTTAGATGATACAATAAAAAGAGCGGTAGGACTTATAGGGTGGATGGAAGTTGATGAGGTGCTGCCTTATTATATTGAAGGGCTTATTCATTTAAGTGGGCTTTTTGAGAGTGGAGTAATTAAATTTAACGGTAAAAACCTTGAATATGATTATTCAAAGTATAGTGAGCTTAAAAATTGGTATAAAGAGACTTATCTTAATTTAGCTAATCATTATGTAGAAAAAAGAGATGCAAAAGAGTTTTTAGATAAGTTTGTTTATAAAGATAAAAATTTCTATCCTTTAAATAAGAAGGCTGATGAATTTGTAAGATATTATTACAAAAGATATCAAGAAATTGGAAATAAGATTTATAAAGGGTAAAAAGTGATTTCAAAAGAAAAAGCAATTAGAAGTATTGTTAAAAGTTCAGTCGAAAGTTTTGCAGAAGGCTTTTCTTCAAGACATATAGGGGAAAAAGATGATCCAAATGGAACTATAAATATGAAAATTCATAATCCTTTTATTGCTGTGTTAGGAGATGAACTTAGATATTATACTGCTCTTGTTAGATCTTTTGACAGTGCATTAGGAAATATGTTAGAAAAAATGGCTATCAATATTGCAGAACTCTTTTTTGAGGTATATAAAAAGGTAGAAGGATATATTTTTGAAGAGCAAATTTTACAAATAGCAGAACTATTAGAAAGTTATAAAAATAGAACAAAAAATCCTTCTTTACAAGATTATGAATTGTTAAAAATTAAAAGTGGTTCAAAAAAAGTAAAAACTCACGAAAGTGATTATTATTTATTTGATAAAGAAAATAGTTTTCACTATTTAATAGAGTTAAAAATTGGTGGAGATTTGGATAACAAAAAAGCAAGGGCTGAAAAAGAGGCTTTATTGGAACAGTTTTGTATTTTATATAATAATCAGCAAACAAATAATATCAAATGTTTTTTTGCCACTGCTTATAATAGGTTTGGGGAAGGAAAAGATTGGAAACAAGGAAGAGTATTACAATTTTTTTCTAAAGATGAGCTTTTAATTGGAAAAGGTTTTTGGAATTTTATTACAAAAAGTAAAAATGGGTATAATATTGTTTTAGATGAATATTCTAAAAATTCATATATTATAAAAAATGCCCTTGAAAAAATTAAAAAGGAATATCTAGGTGGATAAATATAAATTAATTTTAGGTGATGCATTTGAGAAAATAAAAACTTTACCTGATAATAGTGTAGATTTAATTTTAACAGACCCTCCTTATAATTTAGGAGAGTATTCAACTGGTAATATGAAATTTTCTTGGAGAAGTGAAATAAATAATGATATAGCTGAGTGGGACAAGGGGTTTGATCCGGCAATACTTAAAGATGAATTTTTAAGGGTCTTAAAGCCAACAGGCAATATATTTGCTTTTTGCTCTTATAATTTAATTGGCAGATGGCATGAAATTTTTGATCCACTTTTTGATACTTTTCAGTTTTTTGTATGGCATAAAACTAA
>Ga0256838_1000144_pt1 | contig 49650 bp, 50 predicted proteins | sample 4571419metaG_FD_185978 | JGI IMG/M metagenome (GOLD analysis project Ga0256838, IMG submission 185978) | Hydrothermal vent microbial communities from Guaymas Basin, Mexico - 4571-419 | ecosystem: Environmental > Aquatic > Marine > Hydrothermal vents | place: Mexico: Guaymas Basin | collected... | reverse complement strand
CCAGGTCCAAATCATCCGCATTTACAAGTTCAATTTTAGTATCGGGAATCACTCTAATATTATGAGCACCGAAAATTACATCCCCTCCGACTCCCGCTACTATTACATTTAAACCGCCTCTTCTCATAACATCAATTAAGCTCATAGCTTCGATTTCTTCAAATCCGTTTGCTAAAGGAACACATACATTTACTGCCATTTTCCCCTCCTTTTTAGCTAATTATACTAAATTTTCTTAATATAATCAATTAAAGTACTGACTAAACTAGGGTTGTTTCATGCTAAACTCCAAAAATAAAAATATGACAGCTCCGTGCTTCTTTTTGCTTACGCACCACTTAAATTTACAATTGTTTTACTTTATTTAGTCAGTGTCTCAATTAACGTTTTGAATTTTAACTCTTAAAAACGGATACTCATCCACCGGTTTTAATATAACTCCAAATGTCCCTTTGAGTTCGGGAATTTTTTTAATTTCCTTAATTTCTCCGTCAACTTTTACTTTAAGTGATTTTATTTTATTGGCGATAATAAATTGGTGAGAACACAAAAGTTCGTTATTTTTCACCACAATAGGGTCATCACAAGCATATACAACACTTCCGTCAAAACTCTCAAGCTCGTCAATCTCTTCAAGGGCAATTTCATAACTTTTTTCCGTCTCTACGATTTCCGCAAGCTCCGGGTCGCTTGGGGTAAAAAATTCCGGCACTTCAATACCTTTTATTTCAAATCCGCCAAAATCCCTGAGAAGAGCTAAAAACTTCCTTATGTTTTCGGTTTTTGGATGAAGTGATAAATCACGCCCGGCTAAAATAGTTCCGACATCAAGTTTTTCCAAATCAAATTCATCAAAATTGCTCTCACTAAACAAATACCCGTCATCCATTTCATCAAAATACTCTTTTACCTTCTCAGGAACTTTATCGTATGTAAAATGCTTGGCAATAAGAGCAATTACCGCCTCTTCAGCCATAGGTTCGTAAGTAATGGAATCTTTGTATTTTACAGGATGTAAAAAAACATCCGCTTTTATCTCTTTTAAAGGCAGATTTCCAATTGAGATAACCATATTTTTTCCTTTATATACTCTTTGAAAAGACTTTTTGATTTGCCATTTTTTTGAAATATTCATCAAAAGGAAGTACGATATTTCTAATTAACAGACTTCCCGTTTTATTTACCAATATTTTTTTAGGCGTAATTTCAACCAGACCTTCTTTTATAAACTCTTCAAGCTCTTTAAGTTCATTTTCAAATTTTTTTCTAAAATCAATTCCAAACGTTTTTTCAAATCTTTCAATATCAAAAGAAAAATTCGCCATCATTTCCATAATGACATATTTTCTTATTAAATCCTCTTCATTTAACACAACTCCTCTAAATACAGGAAGTCTTCCCTCATCAATAGCTTTTTCGTAAGATTTCAAATCTTTATAGTTTTGAAAATAGGCTTTACTTGTTTCACTGATGGAAGTTAATCCAAATCCGATTAAATCGGCTCCTCCTTTTGTAGTATATCCTTGGAAATTTCTGTGAAGCTCGCCTTTTTCGATTGCTTTAAAAAGCTCATCGTCAGGTTTTGCAAAATGGTCCATTCCCACCATTTTATAACCATTGTTTTCAAAAAAGTCTATAACGTATTTAAAAATTTTAAGCTTCTCTTCAGGAGTTGGAAGAGTAGTTTCGTCTATTTTTCTCATCCCCTTTTTCAGCCATGGAACGTGAGCGTAATTAAATACGGCCAATCTGTCAGGATTTAACTCTTTTACCAGCTCAAGCGTCTTTTTAAACGTTTCTAATGTCTGAAACGGAAGTCCGTAAATCAGGTCGATATTTATGGAATTAATTCCCGCAGACCTTGCGATATCCACAGCTTCTTTTGTTAAATCAAACGGCTGAATTCTGTTTACGGCTTTTTGGGTTTCTTCGTTAAAATCCTGAACTCCGAAACTGATTCTGTTTACACCGTATTTTTTCATAACATCCATATGTTCCTGAGAAAAAAATCTAGGGTCAATTTCTACGCTGATTTCAGCGTCTTTTTCAAAATTTTTAAAATGAGAATAAATTAATTCATAAATTTCCTCAAGCTCTTCTGGAGTAAAAAACGTAGGCGTACCTCCTCCGAAATGAAGCTGTCTTACCATTCTGTTTGTATCAAGATACTTTGCCCAAATATCAAGCTCTCGCTTTAAATAATCGATATATCTTCTTCTTTTATCCGCTTTACTTGTATAAACTACATTACATCCGCAAAAATAACAAGCACTCTTACAAAAAGGAAGGTGAAAATAAAGACTTAGAGGTTTGTCTGATTTTAATTCGTCAATTATATCTTCAGGTGAGAGGTCTTTAAACTCAACCGCCGTAGGATAAGAAGTATATCTTGGCGCATGACGGGAAAAACGAGAAAGTTTCTTAAAATCTATCCCGCTCATAGATATTCCTTAAATTCGTTAGCAAATGTTCTACCGGCTGTTTGCCACTCATCAAACGGCACTACCAGCTCTTTTTTAATAAGTTTTTCATTTTTATCAAGAAGCGCTGCTTTGATTTTTATGGAATCATCTACCATAATCTTAGCATTTACCCCAACAGGAGCATGACAACCTAGATTAAGTTCATCTACAAAATCTCTCTCAATCGTCACTTCTACTCTTGTCCATAAATCGTTAAGAGGTTTTATCGCTTCAATTACCGCTTTATCTTTTATAGTTTCAATACCAAGAGCCCCCTGTCCCATAGCAGGAATCATAATATCGGTATCCAAAACCTCAAAATATTTAACTTCTTTCATAAGTCCGAGCCTCTTAATACCCGCATAAGCTAAAATAATAGCGTCGTATTCGCCTCTTTTTAATTTATTGATTCTTGTATCGACATTCCCTCTAAGGTCGGTAATTACCAAATCATCTCTAAACGCTTTTAATTGCATAGCACGTCTGATTGAACTAGTCCCAACAACCGCGTTATGAGGAAGTTCGGCTAATGTTTCAAATGTTTCACTCAAAAACACATCCTCAACCGCTTCTCTTTTAGGAATAGCAGCCAGTTCAAAATGTTCCGTTTCATATTGAGTAGGAAAATCTTTTAAAGAATGTACTGCTATTTGAGCTTCTCCTCTTAAAAGAGCTTCTTCTACTTCTTTAATAAAAAGCCCTTTTCCTCCTATTTCCGCTAAAGGTTTATCAAGAATTTTATCCCCTGTTGTCGTTACGATTTTTAAATCTACTTCATGGCCTAAATTTTCCAGTCTTTTTTTAACCCACTCAGCCTGCCATAAAGCAAGTTTACTACCTCTTGTCGCAATTGTCAGTTTCATAAATCTCCCTTTATTTTTTATTTAAATTATATCATTTTATAATAATTTTGCCGCATCTTTACTGTGATAGCTTATAATCATATCCGCACCAGCCCTTTTAAAAGAAAGAAGTATTTCCATCATTAAATTTTCATAATCCATCCATCCGTTTAGTGCTGCCGCCTTTACCATTGAATATTCACCGCTTACATTATAAACACATAGCGGTTTTAGAGTATTTTCTTTTATCGTTTTAATAATATCCATAAAAGCAAGTCCCGGTTTTACCATTAAAATATCAGCACCCTCAGCTTCATCAATCAGACTCTCAAGTAGCGCCTCACGTGCGTTTGCCACATCCATTTGATACGTTTTTCTATCTTTTGGCAGATATTCATTCGCTACGGGGGCACTCTCGGCCGCGTCTCTAAAAGGCCCGTAAAAAGCGCTAGCAAACTTAGTAGAATAACTCATAATAGGAATATGGGAAAATCCATTCTCATCTAATGCATTTCTAAGAGTTTCAATAATATTATCCATCATACCGCTTGGCGCTATCATATCAGCCCCTGCACGTGCGTGAATCAAAGCCTGTTTTGCGCTTATTTCAAGTGTTGCATCGTTATCAACCGTCTTTAACTTAGGGTTTATTATCCCGCAATGCCCATGGTCTGTAAACTCACAAAAACATAAATCTGTAATAACGGCGATTTTATCCCCAAACGTCTCTTTTATTTTTCTAACACTTCTTGCAATAAGCCCCTCTTCATCTAAAGCATCGCTCCCGCAGGAATCTTTTAGTTTAGGAATTCCAAAAAGAATTACCGCTTTAATGCCAAGTTCGATACATTCATTCACCTCATCCAAAAAACTATTCTCGCCAAACTGATAAATTCCCGGCATCGATTTTATTTCATTTTTACCATCAAGCCCCTCTTTAATAAAAACAGGCATTATAAGGTCGTTTTTAGTTATATAAGTTTCTCTAACCAAATCTCTTATATTTGAATTTAATCTAAGTCTTCTTAGATTCATTTTTGCTCCCTTAATTTTTTAGAATATTCTTTTGCATAATCCACAAAAAATTTGGCGTTTTCTACAGGCACGTCAGGAAGAATTCCATGTCCTAAATTAAATATATGCCTATGTCCATTCATAATCTCAGCAATCTTTTCAACAGCTTCTTTTGTAGCGCTTTTAGAATAAAGCCTTGTAGGGTCCATATTTCCCTGAAGGGTATAATTATCTTTAAATATACCAAGAGCATAATCCATAGGAGTATTCCAGTCAACTCCTATGACATCAAACTCTCCATCCATATCGCTCATATAAAGCCCTACTCCTTTTGAAAACCCTATAACAGGTACATTAGGATATTTTTCTTTAAGTTTTTTAGCTATTTCTTTCATATAATTCCACGAAAATTCAAAAAACTTCTCCTTCTCAAGAGCACCGCCCCAACTGTCAAAAATCATAACAGCATCAGCCCCAGCTTCAATCTGTTTTGATAGGTATTCAATAGTCTCTTTTGTATTGAATGCTAGTAATCTATGAATCATCATAGGATTTGCGTAAACCATTTTTTTAATTTTTGCGTACTGCTTTGAGCCTTTTCCTTCCACCATATATGTAGCAATAGTCCAAGGACTTCCGGCAAAACCTATAAGGGCTTTATTTTCAGGCAGTCTTTCTTTTATTTTTCTGACTCCTTCATATACGTAAGAAATTTTTTCATCGGCTTTTGGGTCTAAAGCGTCAATATCCTCTTCAAAAGAAATAGTTTTTTCAAAAACAGGCCCTACTCCTTTTTCGAACTTCAAAGGCAATCCCATCTCCATTGGAAGATTTAAAATATCACTAAACAAAATCGCTGCATCCACATCCAAAATTTCAATCGGCTGAAGGGTAACTTCTGCCACCATTTCCGGGTTTTTTGTCATTGTAAGAAAATCTCCGGCTTTACGTCTAACTTCCATATACTCCGGCAGATATCTTCCAGCCTGTCTCATCATCCACACAGGCGTATATGGAGTCTCTTTTCCAAAACATGCATCAATAAAAATTTTTCCCATTTTTATTCCTTTTTTATTTTTTCCTTATTTAAATATACCTTTTTCCATATGGTACTCACATTTATTTATATCCATATCCATACCGTTCGCACCAAAAAGTTTTTTAAGTACCGATACGAAAATATCCACTTCTGCACTTTCAGCCATCTTTCTAAGAGTTATATTAGGATGATGTAAAAACCTCTTAAACGCGTTATGAAGAATTTTTTCGACTTCTTCTTCAAGCTCTTCAGGAATATAATGCTTTTTAACGGCATTTTTTAAAGCCCTTTTAGAACACTCATGAGCTTTATCCTGTAAAAATTTAATAACAGGCTCTACCGATACGGATTGCAAATATTTATTAAAATCTTTTACACATCTTTTTATAAGCTCATTTGCGCTTTTTAATTCATTTTCTCTTTTTTTCTTATTTTTTTCGCTTATCTCTTTTAAATCGTCCACTTTAATTATTTCTATATTATCACATTCACTGCTCTCTTCAATATCGCTAGGAATAGCTAAATCAAACCAAAGTCTTTTAAATTTTGTAGGTTTTATAAACTCTTTTCTAATGACCGGATAATTTGAAGCCGTGGCCGAAAAAAGAAGCCTGTAGTTATTTATCAGTTTTGGCAATGAATCCAAAGAATGAACGTCAATATTAACCTCATCTCCAAGTTCTTCTTTTAAAGCAAGTGCGTTTTCCACCGTTCTGTTTACCAAAATTATATTAACACCTTCTTTTATAAGATTTTTACATACAATCCTCGCTGTATCTCCCACTCCGACTACAACGGCACTGTATCCGCTGAGGTCGTTTAATTTTTCTTTAGCAAGTCTTACCGCAATACTAGCAACACTTACAGGCTCGCTTGAGATGTTGGTCTGATTTCTTATTTTTTTTGCACACTTAAAAGAAAAGTGAATAAGTCTTGTCAAATCCTGACCTATATAATGTTTTTCATACGCTTCTATAAAAGCATCTTTAAGCTGTCCTGTGATTTGTGTCTCTCCCACTACCATAGAATCAAGAGAAGCTGCCACTTTAAATATATGTTCTACTGCTTCATCATCTTCATAAGTTTCCGCTTTCACCATTTCTTTAGGAGTAATAACCTTATAAAAAACCTTATCGTAAAGTTCGTTTAAATCTCTTTTTTTATCAAACATAACTTCTATTCTATTACAGGTGGAAAGAAAAAGAACTTCTTTAAAATCTTTAAAATCCTCCAACTTTAACTTCGCTAATTTACTTCTAAGAACAACATCGGAATTTCTATAATTAAAACTTATAACATAATACATTACTAAACCTTTTTTATGAACTCCGTTTTTATATAAATATTTTTAGCCAAAATATGCCCCGGGGTATCCCCTAAGCGTATATTTTTAAATACCGTTCCTCTTTTTATAGTATCTCCGCCTTTTACAGGCAAATCTTTTATAACCATAATGTTATCGCCGTTGTTTAATTTATTGCCTACACTATCAAACTTTTCTTCGGCTTCAGCCTGAGCCCATGCCAATTCTTCAGGTTCAAGATACATCATATCCATTAAGTCTGCCCGTCCGAGCTTTTTTAAAAGTCTGTAAGTTAAAACCTTAACAGCGCTTTTTTCGCTCCACATAGAATCATTTAGACACTGAAAATGATTTTCGTCAAGATTTCCGCTTTCAATTTGACTTTTGCAAACTTCACATAAATTTACATATTCATCTTTAGGCTCCACTTTAAAAACACTTACATTTTTATTACTACCGCATAAATCACAAATCATTTTTTCTCCTTTTTAAACTCCGGATGATAATCGTTTTTATCGTTATCGGTAACAAGCTCAACCGGTTTTGAAATTTTTTGCATAATGGCACTTCCAATTCCAAAAATAAACACTCCAAACCATGCCCCCATTCCGGCAAATAAAATATTTACCCATCCGTAACCGTCGGCAACTCCCTGTCCGTAACTGTGAAGTCCCTGAGCAATATAGAAATTGACTCCAAAATAAGTAAATAAAATAAAGAAAAACGATAAAAACGCCAATAAAGAAAAAATAAACTCCCCTCTCATTTTAGGAATCATCTTAGTATGAATAACAAGGGCATAAACTACCATAGAAATAAGACTCCAAGTCTCTTTAGGGTCCCAAGACCAATATCTACCCCAGCTTTCATTTGCCCAAACACCTCCAAGAAACGTACCGATACTAAGAAGGGCCAAACCGATATAAAGAGCTATATAAATAATATTATTAAGCTGTTTTATCTGATTGTCAAGAGGTCTGTATTTTCTTAAAGCAAACAAAATTAAATTAAGCAGCCCCAACATCGCCCCAACACTTAAAAATCCGTAACTTGAAGTAATTACGGCAACATGAATAAGCAGCCAGTAACTTTTTAAAACCGGCACCAGATTGGTAATTTGAGGATTAATATTGTTTAAATGAGCCACCATCATAAACATACCCGCAACAAACAACCCGGCACCAAGGGCAAGCATTGAACGTCTAAAAAACAATACACTTGCAAAAGCAGCACCCCATGCAATAAATATAATAGATTCATACGCATCAGACCAAGGAGCATGCCCTGCGACATACCATCTAAGAAGCATATTTGCCGTATGAATTAAAATGGCAAGCCATCCAATAATGACTAAAGAAATCTCAAGTTTTCTAAATCTTTTCTCTTTTAAAATCTCAATAAACCCTAAAACTATAGCAAGAAGACCGATAGTCGTATATATTCCTATAAGTTTAGGAAATATCTGCATTCTGTTATAAGTAATTTCCCATTTTATTCGGCTAGGGCTAGGTAATATTTCAGCTGAATAACTTTTTTGAAGTTCATATATTTTAAGACGGGTTTCGCGTTCCAGTTTCACGTCATAATTTTTTACTCCAAAAGCCAAATCCCTAAAAAGATTAAAATAAAACTGAGCGTCAATAGGGTTCATCATTCCCATTTTAATGGCTTGTTGAATATCATCTATACTAAACCATCTGTAATTCATACTTTTTGCATTAGGGGTAGGAAAAATTTTAAATATTTTAGCCGTATAAACCTCAAATGCTACATACACTCTTTCATTAATTTTTATCCATTCTCTTTGCAAAATGGTTCTGTCTTTATCAGGTGTTTTAAATGCCGTATCAATCTCTTTTGAAAACTTAAAATCTCCGTTTGGAAAGAAAAAAGCGTTATAAGGAGCGTATTTTCCATTAATTCCAAGAAGTTTTCTTATTGCCGGATGTCCTACATAAATAAGAGGAATTTTTTGAAATTCATTAGGATAGGCCACCATTCCGGCAACTATTTGATTGTAATCAAGACCATGCATTTTTGATTTTAAAGTAAGCTTATGGACTATATCCAAATCAAGGGTATCCATAGGCTCAACCCTACCGCTTTTTTGAACCAGCACCCTGCTCCACTCATCGGCAACGGCTTTTGATTTTTGAGCATACTCTTTTAAATCAAAAGCATATAAATTCGCACCGTAACCTAAAAACATAACCATGAAAAAAGCAAACAGCCCGCTTTGTTTTAATTTTTTAACCGTTAACATAAATCTGCTCTTTTTATAAATCATACTCCATAAAAATCCTATCGCAAGTAAAAGATAGCCAAAATAAGTAATCCACATACCAGGGTCATGATTTACCGAAAGAATACTGCCCTGTTCGTCCATATCGTAACTTGCCTGATAAAATCTATATCCTCCATAAACCAAAATATGGTTCATATAAATATGATACTGAAATTTTTTATTATTTTTTTCATCTATAACGGTAACATAACTGTCATAAGAACTTGGCTGCATACTTCCCGGATATTTTCTCATTACAAACTTATCAAGTTTTACTTTAAAGCCAAGTTCTTTCGGATAAACGTCTGCAGGATTTGCCTTGCTTTTTTCTATCATAATTACCGATTTGGTTTCTCCGTTTCTTAAATGAAGAGTTCCCTCGTATCCGAAATATCTTGTAACAGCCGCTCCTATTAAAATAATTATGATGGAAAGATGCAAAATAAAAACAGGTGGTTTTTTATAGGTTTTGTATTTAAACATAACTCCAATAAGATTAATGCCAAGAAGCCACATAATAGCTTCAAACCATTTTGTTTCATAAACATATTTCCACGCTTCCTGCATTGTACCAAATCCTAAGGTAGCATACATCTGACCGGCTATAAACAACAAAGAAAGCACAACCGCAACTTCAAGCGAAAAGAAAATTTTATAAATTCTTTTTAACACCTCTTTCATTTAGAAACCTTATATTTACTGTTAACATCCTGTAAAATTTTTAAAAAAGCACTAGGAGGTCTTGCACCTATAAAAGAATAAACAAGCTCTCCGTTTGGTTTTATGAAAAGAATCGTCGGAGTAGAACCTGTAAAATAGTTTCGAACCTCCGTAGGGATATTATCTTGGTCCGCTAGATAAAACACCGGTACGAAATTACTGTTTATATAATTCGCAACTTTATCATCCGTGTAAACTTTAGTCGCTAAATACCTGCATGGAGGACAGTTTGTTAGAGCAATATCCACCATTACCAGTTTATTTTCTTTAGCGGCAATCGACTTTGCCAAATCATAACTCATCGCCCAATTTACTTTTCCGCTCCATTCAAAAGCAAACAGAAAAATACCTACCAATAAAAGCAGCACTTTTTTCATTTCAACACCTTTTTTTTGAGGTATTGTAACAAAAATTTTACATTAAATATATATTAAGGAGAAAAAAAGAAGAAAATTGAAAATTATTCCGCAGTATGAAGGGTTTCCAACAAGTTAGGATGAGCAAAATGACTCATTGTATAGTCGTTGTGACAATTTACACAGCTGATATCTTTTCCTGAATTTTTAGCATCCCAATAATATTTTTGATGCAATTCTTTTACATTATCTGCAAGTCCGATTGCTTTTTCAGGCTCTTTTATTCCATGGTGACAGTGCAAACATCCGCTGTCATATGTATAATGTTTCATTTCCCAGAAATTTTCTTTAAAATCAACCATTTTAAGAACACCAAACTGAGCCATTGCATCTCTTGCCCCACTTAACCCTTTTGCAAACAAATACCCGATTAAAGAGTTGTGCGGAAGATGACAGTCCGTACAGTGATGAACGGCAAATCCTTGAGGGTTATTTCCTCCGTGCACACTGTAATGAAAACTTTCAATCATAGGTTTCATCGTATGACAGTTGGCACAAAATTTAGGCTGTCCTGTAATATCCACCATAACAGCTGCAACATAAGAAATACCAAGCCCTACAACAGCTCCTACTATTAACGCTCCAAGAGTAGATTTTTTCATTCTCAAACCTTTTTTTTTAGGAGGATTATAAACAAATTAAGTGCTTATAAAGTGCTTTTTTACACTTCTATTACAAATACAGCCCCGTTTTTTGAATTATAAACATACAATTTGCCGTTAAAATGCTGAGTTATTATGACTCTACTCATATAAAGTCCTATTCCCGTCCCTTGAGACTGAAATTTAGTGGTAAAATAAGGTTCAAATATTTTATCTTTTATCTCTTCAGGTATTCCTCCTGCATTATCTTCTATCTCTAATTTATTACCGTTTATTCTTATCCATATCTTTTTATCCTTTATGTTTCTTTCTGTTAAAACATCAATAGCATTATTTAAAATATTAAGTATAACTTGAGAAAATTCCGTTTTATATCCGTAAACAGATTTAGCAGAACCTATTTCCCTGATAATTTCCACTCCGTTTTGTTTGATTCTTCCTTCTATAAGTTTTATAGCGTCTTCTACTATTTCGTTTGGATAAAACTCTACTTTTTTTGTATCTTTTTTAAAAAAGTTAATAAAATCATCTATCGTATTTGACATATAATTTATCTGAAGCATAGCGTTTTCTTTAAACTGGTTAAACCTTTTATCATCGAGTTTATTCATTTTAAAAGCCATTTCAAGATTTTGAATAAGCAAGGAAAGCCTAGTTAAAGGATGTCTCCACTGATGGGCTATATTCCCAAGCATTTCACCAAGGGCAGCAAGTTTGCTCTGATGCATTAACAACTGTTCTTTTTGCTGTCTTTTTTCTATTTCTTCTTTTACTCTTTTATCAAGCTCTTCATAAAATTTATAAAAAGGTTTTGAAAAAAACATTCCAAGGGGAATAGCTACAAAAATAGAAATTATAAGCATAATAAAAGCCATTTTCTGAGAAACTCTATTGGTTTTGCTTATTACGCTTTTATTTTGAATAAAAATAATTTTAAAATCAGAAGAAAACTCTTTTACATAAATATCATCGGTAACAAAACCTTCTTTTGTTTTTAATATTTTATCCCCTAAAAAATAATTAAAAATATCATATATACTATTAACCGGTCTTGAATAAGAAGAAGACATAAAATGAATAATACCTTTTTTATCCACTAAAATAAGGTTAAATAAATCGGAAGGATAGTCTAAATGAATTAAGGACTTAACTTCTATAAAACCCTTTTTTGTATTTATGATTGGAGATATGGATATAAACTCTATAGCGTCTTTTACAAAATTTCTTCTTATAAAAAGCTTGTCAAATTTAAAGTTTTTGGTGTTAAGCATTCTTCTGTTATCCGAATAACAGATAACATTTTTATTAAATTTTTCACATCCTACCTCAAGCTTTCCGTAAGGATTATAATAATTTATTTCTTTTATAGAATAATTAGCAAGAAGCATTGTTTTAAACACCGATTTTATTATTTCCGGATTTACATTGAATTTTACGTTAAAAATATCATTAGAAGCCAAAGCCCTGACGCTGTTTTTTATGGAATTTTCTTTTTGGTTATAGATATAATAAAAACTGTTTGCCGAAAGTTTAACTTTTTCTTTAAATTCCTGTGTTGTTAAATTTGTAAAAATATAAATAGCCGTATAAGTAACACTTACGACTATTAAAAAGGCAAAAATCACAAAAGCTATAGTGATATCAAATTTAAAATCGTTACTGTTTCTCAATTTTATATCCGCTTCCCCTAACGTTTTTAATAAAATTTTCTTCCAACTTGCTTCTAAGCTTTTTCACATGGGTTCTTATGGTGTTGTTACATATATCCTTTCCGTCCCATACATAATCTTTTAATGTTTCGTTATCAACTACCTGCCCTATGTTTTTTACTAAAATTTCCAAAAAATATTTTTCGTTCTGGGTTAAATCAACTTCTTTATCCTTATAAAAAAGTTTTAGTTTACTTAAGTCAAATTTATAATTGTCACTTATTTTTATCCAGTTGGTTTTTTTAAAAACCAGTCTCTTAACACGAAGCTCAAGCTCTTTTAAATCAAAAGGCTTTTTAATATAATCCGCCGCACCTAACTCAAACGCTTTTTCCACATGTTCTATATCAGAATAAGCGGTAATAAATATTACCGGCACTTCCCCGGCATAATTTTTAAGCTCCTCATAAAATTCATATCCGTTCATACCGGGCATATTAATATCTATTAAAAAAATATCATAATTATTAGGATATATCTCTTCTAAAGCCTTTTTAGGAGAAGAATAATAATCTACACGATTTCCCTGAAGTTCAAAATAATCTTTTATACTCTCACCTATAAATTCATCGTCTTCAACAAGTAAAATTTTCATACTTTTTCCTTTAATTTTATATTCGGATGAAAAGCTTTAGTCGATATTATAATTTTATCTCCGGTTTTAAAATTTAAAGCCTCCTTTTGAGAAAGGACTATTTCAACTATTCTAGAAGCTATTTCGACTACTGCAATATAAATTACATCTGTTTTTATTATATCAAGAATAGTTCCTTCTATTGAAAATTTTTCGCTTGTATTTGTTTTTAATAGAATTTTTGAAACATCCCCGAAATTTATAATTTTTCCATGGTCTATTTCTAAAACTTTATTGGCCAGTTTATAAATTTCGCCCGGGGAATGAGACACCATAATGGTAGTTAGTCCAAACTCCCTATGAAACATATAAATTTCATTTTGAAGTTTTTCCCTCATAGAAACATCAAGAGCCGAAAAAGGCTCATCCATTAAAAGCAGTTTAGGTTTTCTCATAATAGCCCTTATTAAAGCGACTCTTTGTTTTTGACCACCGCTGAGCATTAAAGGGAATCTGTCTTTTAATTCCAAAATTTCCCCCATTTTAAGCAGCTTTAAAGCAAATTTTTTATCATTATTTACATACAAAAGATTTTCAAGTACCGTCATATTAGGAAAAAGAGCAAAATCCTGAAAAACAAACCCTATTTCTCTTTTTTGAGGTTTTAAAAAAATTTTATCGTTTTGCCAAACTTTTTTATCGACTACAATTTCTCCTTTTGATTTTTCCAAACCGGCTATAACTCTCAAAAGAGTAGTCTTACCGCTACCGCTAGGCCCGAAAACGGCTAAAAAATCCCCTTTAGAAATTTCAAAATCACAATTAAGCTCCATCTTTCCTTTAGAACCGTGAAGTGTTTTTGTAATATTAACCGATACCATGTTTTTTCTTTATCCTGTAATTTATATAATAAACCGCAAGTAATACCGTAAAACTTATTAAAAGCATAATGGCACTGTATATATGGGCATTTTTATAATCAAGAGTTTCAACAAAATCATAAATCGCCACACTTGCAACTTCCGTTTTCCCAGGTATAGCTCCTCCCACCATCAATACTACTCCAAATTCCCCTATAGTATGAGCAAAAGTAATAATAATCGCAGTTAAAAGAGAAGTTTTTATATTTGGAAGAATTACCCTAAAAAGCGTTGTCAAAAAACCTTTGCCGCTTACGTAAGAAGCTTCTATTATATTTTTGTTAAGACTCTCAAAACCGCTTTGAATAGGCTGAATCATAAAAGGAAAAGAATAAATACAACTCGCAATTACCAATCCTTCAAATGTAAAAACAAGTTTAATATTAAAAATATCGTAAATGACTTTTCCAAAAAAAGAATCAGGGGATAAAAAAACTAAAAGATAAAATCCCAGTACCGAAGGCGGCAATACTATAGGAAGGGCCGTAATGGATTCTATTAGAGGTTTTATGCCGGATTTCAAACGAGACAGCCACCATGCAAAAGGAATACCGACAACAAGCAAAATCAATGTTACAAAAAAAGCCAGTTTAAACGACAAAATAAAAGGGGTAAAATCTATCATTTAACTTTTCCTATAATATATACGTCGGTTGATTTAAACAGTAAATACCCCTCTTTTTCAAAATTCACGTTTTTGCTCAACATAATAACTTCTATCTGCTGTAATGAAATTTCACATAACACATTTGAAAGTATTTCGCCTTTTTGAATATTTTTTATTTTTACAGGCAAAACATTTTCAAAATCGCATATTTTACCGGAAATAAAAAGCTTCGTAGGTTTTATACCTAAAAAAACCTCATCCCCTGTTTTTAAATCTATATTCATTTCTAACACCACTACATTAAGTATATACTTTTCTATTTTAAATTCAAGTAAATTAAGGTGTTTTAAAGAATGAATATTTTCTAAATATGCTCTGATTTTATTCATTTACGATATATCCATATTTTTTTAAGATTTTTTTTGCCTCTTCAGAAAAGATAAACCTATAAAATTTTTTTGCCTCTTCATTATCTTTTAACAATACCACTCCCTGATTAATGGGAGTATATAAATTATACGGTATATCCTTATAATAGAATCTTTTATTCCTTAATTTTTTTGAATAAATTAATGATTTTGCTATAACCCCCACATCAGCGGAATGATAAACGTAAGGGATTACACTGCTTACCGTTTCGGCATATATCAATTTATTTTTAATACATTTATCAATACCGGCATTTTTAAAAGCTTCAAGAGCAGCTTCTCCATAAGGGGCCGTCTTTGGATTAGCAACAGCTATTTGATTAACGCTTTTTAATTTTTTTAAATCCAGATTTTTTATTTTTACACTAAAAAGAGTTATAGCGCCTTTTGCATAAACTTTGGGTTTTGTTTTTGCAAAACCTTTTTTATATAAAAATTTAGGATATTTCATATTAGCAGCTAAAAAAATATCATAAGGCGCCCCGTGAATTATTTGAGCGCTTAGTTTCCCGCTGCTTGCCAAAACCGTTTTAATATTTATTTCAGGATATTTTTTATTAAACTCTTTTACAAGCTCAGGTAAAGCATAATTTATATTAGAAGCAGCCGCCACATATACATCGGCTAATGAAAATATGGCTAAAAAAGATATAAAGAGTATTTTTTTCATATAAAAAATCCTTAAAATAAAATTAAAAAGTGCCAATAAAGTGCTTTTTTTTATAAAATTTTTAAAAATTTTACCACAAAACTCCAGAAAAGTAGTATCATTATTACGTAAAAAAAGCGTAAAATCTCAAAAAGGAGAGCATATGTCAATGAACAGAAGAGAATTTTTAAAAACAACAGCAGCAGTAGCGGCTGCAAGCGCAGCTGGAATAACCATTCCACAAGAAGCTGAAGCTGCAGCAAAAGAATCTCAAGCCGGTTGGCAATGGGATAAAGCCGTATGTCGTTTCTGTGGTACCGGATGCGGTATTATGGTAGCGGTAAAAGACGATAAAATCGTAGCGGTAAAAGGTGACCCTGAAAGTCCAGTAAACAGAGGTATTAACTGTATTAAAGGTTACTTCAACGCAAAAATTATGTACGGTGCTGACAGACTTACTCAACCGCTTCTAAGAATGAACGATAAAGGTGAATTTGACAAAAACGGAAAATTCAGACCTGTTTCTTGGAAAAGAGCGTTTGATGAAATGGAAAAACAATTTAAAAAATATTATAACGAACTAGGACCTACAGGAGTTGCGATATTCGGTTCTGGACAATATACAATCCAAGAAGGATACGCAGCCGTAAAATTAATAAAGGCCGGATGGAGAAGTAACAACATCGACCCAAATGCAAGACACTGTATGGCAAGTGCAGTTGTAGGTTTTTATCAGACATTCGGTATTGACGAACCTGCAGGATGTTATGACGATATCGAAATTACAGATACGGTCATCACCTGGGGTGCTAATATGGCGGAAATGCATCCTATTCTTTGGTCAAGAGTATCAGATGCGAAACTTAACAACCCTGATAAATATTATGTAGTAAACTTATCAACATACAGAAACAGATGTTCTAACCTTGCGGATATGGAAATCATTTTCAGACCTAACGCAGACCTTGCTATTATGAACTACATAGCAAGAGAAATTATCAAAAGAAATGCCGTAAATTGGGATTTTGTTAAAAAACATACCATCTTTGCGACAGGACATGCCGATACCGGATACGGTATGAGAAACCCTAATAATCCTAACGTAACGGAAAAAGAAAAAGATACCGTTGTTAAACAAGTGGTAAAAAAAGTAACTGATGAAGAAGCTGTAGCTTTATCACCAATTGGAAAATGGAAAGCCGGCGATGAAATGGAAATGAAACATGCAGCCGGTAAAAAACCTTTCTGGCATTGGGAAATAAGCTTTGAAGATTTCAAAAAAGGAGTTGAACCTTATACTCTTGATTATGTAGCTAAAGTAGCTAAAGGTGACCCAGACGAATCACTTGATAGTTTCAAAAGAAAACTTCAAAAACTAGCAGACCTTTACTGTGACCCAAATAGAAAAATAGTATCTTTCTGGACCATGGGATTCAACCAGCATGTTAGAGGAAGCTGGGTTAACGAACAAATTTATATGATTCACCTATTGCTTGGAAAACAGTCACTTCCTGGAAGCGGTGCATTCTCACTTACAGGACAGCCAAGTGCATGTGGTACGGCAAGAGAAGTTGGTACATTCGCACACAGACTTCCGGCAGATATGCTTGTAGCAAATCCTAAACACAGAAAAATTACCGAAAAAATGTGGAAATTACCTGAAGGTACACTAAATCCAAAAGTTGGAAGCCACTTTGTAAAAATCATGAGAGACATTGAAGACGGTAAAATCAAATGGGTATGGGTACACGTAAACAACCCATGGCAAAATACCGCTAATGCAAATCACTGGTTAAAAGCAGCAAGAACTATGGATAATTTCATTGTTGTTAATGAAGCATATCCTGGAGTATCTGCAAGAGTTGCGGACTTAATTTTACCTGTAGCTATGATTTATGAAAAATGGGGAGCTTACGGAAACGCTGAGAGAAGAACTCAGCACTGGAGACAACAGGTAACACCTCCGGGTGAAGCAATGCCGGACCTTTGGACAATTATGGAATTTTCAAAAAGATTTAAATTAAAAGAAGTTTGGAAAGAATGGCCTCAGGCAAAACTTCCAAACGTACTTGATAAAGCAAAAGCTATGGGATACGACCCTGAAATGACACTGTTTGATGTTCTATACAACAGACCTGAATATCGCAAAAACTTCCCATGGCCAGATCCAATTGCCAAAAACCCTCAAACAGGAAAAATGCATAAAAACACTGAAGCTGAAGGGGACGGTAGAGAAATTTTAGGAAGCGACGGAAAACCATGGAAAGGATACGGATTCTTCGTACATAAGGCACTTTGGGAAGAATATAGAAAATTTGGTCTAGGACATGCACACGACTTAGCTGATTTTGATACATATCATAAAGTAAGAGGACTTAGATGGCCTGTAGTCAACGGAAAAGAAACAAAATGGAGATTTAACGTAGAATACGACCCATATGCAAGAAAACATGCAAAACCTGGTGAAAAATTTGCATTCTACGGACCGTTACTAAAAACAATTAAAAGAGGTGACTTAAAAGGTCCTATTGCTAGCAAAGGTAAAATTAACCTTAAAAATAAAGCGAAAATTTTCTGGAGACCGTTTATGGTTCACCCTGAAGACCCTAAATATGATACAAAAGGATACAATTTCTGGCTATGTACAGGAAGGGTGCTTGAGCACTGGCATACAGGAACTATGACTATGAGAGTACCTGAGCTTTACAGAGCAATGCCTGAAGCTTTATGTTATATGAACCCTAAAGACGCTAAAGAGTTAGGTCTAAACAGATTTGATTTAGTAGTAATAGAAAGTAGAAGAGGAAAAGTAAAAGCAAGAGTGGAAACAAGAGGAAGAAACAAACCTCCAAGAGGATTGGTATTCGTTCCATGGTTTGATGAAAAAGTACTCATCAACAAAGTATGTTTAGACGCAACATGTCCAATGAGTAAAGAAACAGATTACAAAAAAGCGGCAGTTAAAATTTATAAAGCGTAAGGATTTTAATGGATACAAAAAGACGCTCATTTATTACTTCAATGGCTCAGGCTTCGGCTGCTGCAATAGCAGCCGGCAGTGTGGTTGCGGGGTTTGTCGAAGAGAATAAAGATAAACCTTTGACTCTTCGCCCTCCAGGAGCGTTAAAAGAGGAAGACTTTTTAAAAACCTGCATCAGATGCGGGTTATGCGTTGAAGCATGCAAAAACAGGGATAATAAAGTAATTATAGACGGAAATGAAATAATTACTTTAAAACTAGGAGCCCCAGGGGATAAAGTTCCTATAGGGACTCCTTATTTTATTGCACGAACCGGACCTTGTTTTATGTGTGACGACATACCTTGTATGTACGCCTGTCCAACAGGCGCTCTTACTCCTGATATGTGTAAAAATGATAAAGGGGAAGTAGCAATTGACTACGCTAAAATGGGCGTCGCGGTAATAGACCCAAGCAGCTGCATAGCTTTTTGGGGCTTGCAATGTACCGCTTGTTATAGGGCATGTCCTGAAATGGACAAAGCAATTACCATAGAATGGAAAAAAAACGAAAGAACGGGAAAACACGCTTATCGTATCCCTGTTGTACATGAAGAGTTTTGTACGGGTTGCGGAATGTGTGAAATGGCTTGCGTTACGGAAAAAGCGGCTATAAAAATATTCCCAAGAGAAGTATTTTTAGGAAAAGCGGGTGATAGATACGTTAAAGGATGGGATAAAAAAGATGAACAAAGAGTTCAAAAAGCTTCTACCAAAACAACTACCGTAACGGGAAGAAGCAAAAAAAGTGCTGTTGAAAATCTTAACCAAGGTGTAACATGGGATCAATAATTAAAAACAGATATCTCATCCTAAGACGTATAACCCAAATTTTAATATTATTTTTATATTTTACGGCAAATTATTACGGATGGAAAATATTAGCCGGAAACTTAAGCTTTTCCAAACTTTTTGATACTATACCGTTAGCCGACCCTTTTGCGGTACTTCAAATGGCGTTTGCAGGAGCAGTTATCAGTACCGACCTGATTATAGGCGTTTTAATCATACTCTTTTTTTACGGATTAATAGGAGGAAGAGCTTATTGCAGCTGGGTATGCCCGGTTAATATGATAACTGATTTAGCCGCATGGGTTAGAAGAAAAACGCATCATGAAAAAGATAATTTAATCAGTGCACAAAAAATAAAAAAATTCAGATATTTCTTTTTAGTAATTATGCTCGTAGTTTCAACGCTTGTAGGAGCGGCGGCATTTGAATTCATAAGCCCAATCGGAATATTTACAAGAGGTATAGCCTTTACGCTTGGATTTGGCTGGGTATGGCTTTTGGTAATTTTTCTTTTTGACACTTTTGTACTTAAAAACGGATGGTGCGGGCATATATGCCCGGTTGGAGTTATGTACAGCATTATAGGCTCAAAAAACATCGTAAGGGTTTATCATGAAAAAGATAACTGTACAAATTGCGGAGAATGTTTAATCGTATGTCCCGAGAATCAGGTTCTCTCTCCTGTAATTCATAAAAAAAGCGATTACATTTCCGGAATTGAATGTACTAACTGCGGAAGATGCATTGAAGTATGCAACGATAACGCTTTAAAATTCACTCTAAGATATTTAATAAAACAAAAAAAAGGAGAAAATCATGAAAAAACTGCTAATAGTTAATTCAATAGCAGCGGCAGTATTAGTATTTGCCGGATGTACTACACAATCTCAGACTCAAAATAATAAAGTCTCAAATAAAACAGTAGAAATTACTGGAGTTAGAAAAACAGATTTAAATGCTGGAAGTGAGAATCTGCCTGTAGTGGAATATCATGCGCCAGCTCCAATCCCTGGAAAAGTAAAACCGTTTAAAAAATCTTTTTCAGACGCACCTCCTATGATTCCTCACAGCGTAAAAGGTATGGTTCCTATTAAAGTAGGCAAAAATATGTGCTTAAACTGCCATATGCCTTCAACAGCCAAGGCTTTAGGAGTTACGCCTATGCCGGCAGACCATTTTGTTGACAATTTCGGAGGAAACAAAAAAGCTCCAAAAGTTGCAGGAAGCAGATATTTCTGTACAACTTGTCACACTCCTCAGGCAAAAGTAAACTCTGTTGTGGAAAACAAATTTGAAAGCCTAAAAAATTGGTAGACAAATCAAAAAGAAATTTTTTTAGGAGAGTTTCCTCTCCTTTTAAGTCTTTCTTATTTCCCCCATATTATTCTTCAAAAGAATCTTTTATAAAATGTATAGAATGTGAAACAAAAGATTGTTTGAATGCATGCAAGGAAAAAATTATTTATATAGAAGAAAATTTTCCTATAATTAAATTTGGACAAAACGGATGTACTCTTTGTGACGAATGCGCCTTAGCCTGTCCTTACGAAGTATTGTCGATAAAAAATAAAAAAAATAAATTAGACGCTCAAATGATTATTAATCCGTCAAAATGTCTTGCATGGAATCAAACAATCTGTTTTTCCTGTCAAGATATATGTGAAGAATCTGCTATAATATATAATGGGACATTTAACCCTGCGATAGATTTGGAAAAATGTACAGGCTGTGGTTTTTGTATAAGCGTATGTCCAAACAACGCTATAGAAATTAAAATTTTATAAGGAGTTTTAATGAAAAAGATTTTTTTAATAGTTATTATAAGTATAATGGTTTTTGCATATCAAACGCTGACTCCTTTCAAGACTATAAAATACAATTATTACATATCAAAAATTACATACAATAACACATATATAATCTCCGGTCTTGAAAATGGAGAAATTGTAATAAGAGATTTTAAAACATTAAAAGATATTTATAAGTTTTCTTTACCTAAAATACATGATTTTATGGGAGATTTAATAGCTATGCCTATTTACTCCCTTGATATTTCCCCTGATAACAAAACACTTTTAATTCTTGCCGAAGGGGAAAACGCTGTTAGAGAATTCTTCTTATTCGATTTAAAAAATCATAAATTATCTCACTTATTTACTACAAAACAGACATTAATGAAAGCAAGATTTATTAACAATTCACAAATATTTTTCGCCTTATTAAGCGATGAAATGGCCCTTTATGATTTAAAATCAAAAAAATGGCTATATAAAATCCAAGCAGGAAATTATGTATTTTCCACTTATGTATTAAACGAAACAAAAACAAAAGCCGCTGTAGGAGACGAAAGCGGAGCCGTTAAAATAATAGATGTAATTAACGGGAAAAAATTAAAAGAAATAAAAGGATTCAATAAAGATAAAACTCTTAGTTTGGATTTTATTAAAAATCTTGTAATAAACGGAAGCAGTGATATGAGAGTCGGAATTTATGATATAAATAGCGGATATGCAAAAAACAGACTAAAAGCAAAATTTTTACCTTACGCAACCGCACTCTCTCCAACATTGGACGCTTTTGCAATTCAATATGACGAGGCAAACGATATTATGGTTTATTCTATATTTAATAAACCTAAATTACTTCTAAAAGGCCACACCATGGCTTTAAACGGAATGAAATATTTAAATGAAAAAGAAATTTTAAGTTTTTCACCGGCAGAAATAATTATATGGAAAATCAAATAAAGGAGTCACATGAATATTTCGAGTATTATAGTAAAAACAAAGCCTGAACATTACGACGCAGTTTGGTTAAATCTTCAAGAATCACCTCTTTGCGACGTTCATTTCGGAGATAAACAAAAAGGCGTAATAATTATTACGATAGAAGGTGAAAACGTTGAAGAGGAAATTGAAAAACTAACTCAAATAGAACAGATGCCTTATATTATTAGTGCTGATATGCATATGAGCTATTGCGAAGAAGAACTTGAAAAAATGAAAGAAGAAATCGATTTAAACGCTACGGTAGAAGAGCTCAATACAGATAAAAAAGCCGAAGAAGTTAAATATTTCGGTTCTCTTAAAGGAAAATATTAAAATTTTCTCCCTTTTTTCTTCATAAGCACTTTTCTAACACTTTTTTTTTGTACAATTTAGGGAGCTAAAAGTCCTAAACAAAAAGGAGTAGAAATGAAAAAAGTACTTAGTGCAGGACTAAGCGTTGCAGCAATCGGAAGTTTAGCGTTTGCAGCAAACAGCTTAGATTCAAACCCAAACTATCAAAAACTTAAAAACTTCCACCCACAAGGTGTAAGTAACGATCAATGTTTAATGTGTCACAAAACAACTGACCCTGGAATTGTTGCTGACTGGCAACATTCTAAACACGCAAAAGCTGGTGTAGGATGTGTGGAATGTCACGTAGTTCCTAAAGATTACCCAACTGCTTTCAAAGCTCACCCAATGCAAGGAAGCAACTGGACAGTTCAAATCGCGGTATCTTCTGTAACTTGTGCTAAATGTCACGCAAAAGAAGTAACAGAATATATGAATTCTGGACACAGTAGAGGTGCGGCTCAATGGCTGGCAACTCCTAAAAACAAACACGGTTACCTAATGACAAAACTTGCATACCATTATGAAAGCTTAAAAGGTGCTAACAAATCTTACCTAGTTGACGGTAAAGCTATGGAAAAAGGAATCAGAACTGACGGTCCTGTATTCCAAGCAAATGAAAAAAATCCAAGAACTGCTGATTTGAACGTAGCTAATATTTGTATCCAATGTCACGGTACTACAATTAAATTAGATTCTCAAGGTAGACCTGACGCAACAACTTGGCCAAACGACGGTATTGCAGCGCTTTATCCAGACGGTGGGGTATCAAACTGCTTAAGCTGTCACAGCAGACATAAATTCAGCGCAGCTGAAGCAAGACATCCTATGAGCTGTAACAACTGTCACTTAGGTCCTGACCATCCAATGAAAGAAGTGTTCGAATCAAGTGTTCATGGACATATTTTCGAAACAAACGAAGAAGATTACAACTTCGAAACTGGTGAACAAATTCCAGGCAAAACTCTAAGAGCTGGTACATGTTTTACTTGTCATATGAGTGGAATCAATGGTCTAAAAGCTACTCACAACGTATCACTTAGACTTAAATGGAACCTTTGGGCACCGGACAGTTTCTTAAGAACTGGTGGACATGAAACAGCCGGATGGGCATTCTGGAAAGGTGGAGGAAAAATCAACGCCAACACTGTAATAAGAGGTAACGCCAAAGCAGGTAACCCTAACGGACCAGAAGCTGCAAGAGCTGATATGAAAAAAGTTTGTATGGCTTGTCACCAAGCAACATTTACAAACAACTTTTTCCAAAGAGTTGACGCAGCTGTAAAAATTTACAATCAATATAAATCATTTGCAAACAAAATGATGGCTGACCTTAAAAAGAAAGGTTTAATCAAATCAGACGTATGGAGCGATCCGTTCTTCAAACTATACTACTATCTATGGCATCATGAAGGTAGAAGATTCAGACATGGTGCAGCAATGGGAAGCCCGGATTATGCTCACTGGCATGGTGTATTCCAAGTAATGCAAGATATCAGAGAAATGAAAGATATTTATGATTACAGAATGAAAATGCTTAAAAAATACGGAGACCCTAAAAAAGCATTGGCAAACGAAGTTCCAATGCCTGTTGTTACTCACGAATAATCTTCAAGCCCTTTTGGGCTTTTTTATTCAACAAGGAAAGTGACTGACTCTTTATTTAAAAAACAAAGAAGGAAGTTAAAAACTTCCCATAAATTTATTTTTTACCAAACTTTTTAGCAGCTTCTTCTATTTCTTTATCACTCATACCTTTTGCAATATTCACCATCATAGGGTTACCTTGACCTGCCTTATATTCTTTCATTTTTTTAACAATCTCAGCAGAAGTCATACTATCAAGCTTTTTAGCCATACCTCCGTTATGACACATAGCACAGTTTGAATACGCAAACCCAGCTACAATAAAAGTTCCTAATACTAATAATTTTTTCATAAACTCTCCTTTAACATAAGTTTGGGCACTGACTAAATAAAGTAAAACAATTGTAAATTTTAATGTAATAAAAGCGTTAAAAAAGTGCACCTAAAGCGTAGCGGTTTGCACTTTTTAGCTTTTAGGACATGTTTAAAAATTTGCTCTCTTGTTGAGCGTATTTAGTCAGTTCCTAAGTTTGATGCTTATTATACCAAATTTTATTAATTGCAATTTTTTACAAGCTTTTTATTATAAAACTATATAACTTTATAAATCATATAAACCCCTACGGCTATTAATAAAATCCCGCTTATTTTTTCAATAATTCCAATATACTGTTTCAGTTTTTCTATTAAATTTAAACTCCATACGGTAAAAACAGCCATTAATATAAAAGGCGTAGCAAGTCCGAAAGTGTATAAAACCATCATCAAAACACTTTTAGCAGGTTCGCTTGCCGCCATTCCGACAATTGTTCCAAAAATCGGACCGATACACGGGGTCCATCCAAAAGCAAAAGAAAAACCAAGTAAAAAAGCTCCTGTATTTTGAAGCTGAAGTCTTTTTTCAAATTGTAAAAATTTAAATCTATAAAATCCTCCCAAATGAATTCCAAATAATATGATTATAAGGCCAGCTATTATATTAAACCATTTATTGGCAAATATATTGCCTATTAAATTAGCGGTTGCCGCTCCTATTAAAATAAAAACAACTGAAAAACCTGCTATAAACATAAGGGAGTTTAAGAATATTTTTATTTTTTCTTCTTTTGAAAGTTTTTTTTCTTTTATCTCTTTTGCGCTAATACCCGTAATATAAAAAAAATAAATAGGCACAAGAGGCAAAACACAAGGAGACAAAAAACTAAGAAGCCCTGCTGTATAACTCACAACATAAGGCATTTTATCAAAATAATCAAAAAGAGAATATGTTAAATTTTCAAGCATTAAATATCCTTTTTGATTATTTTACCAAGTTTTTAAGTTCTTCTGAAAGAAAAAGAGAATTTTTTATACAATCATTAAAACTGACTCCTTTATAAGCATTACCATGCAAATAAATTCCCGCTTTTTTAGCTTCTTCAAATATCTCTTTTACCAGTTTTTGATGCCCCAAAGAATAATTAGGAATCGCTTTTTTGTGAACTTTTATCCATGTAAATTTAGGATTCTTAGCTCCCGTAATTTTTTCTACGTCATTTTTAGCAATCTCTATAATTTCTTCTTCGCTCATATCTTTAATTTCAGGATATCTAGCCCCGCCTACCATAACTCTTATTGCATTTCTGTTTGGAAAAATATATTTATCCATTAAAATCCCAAGTGATTTTTCCTTTACGCTTAAAATCCCAAAACTTACAGGCTTAATTTCATCATAATCAAATCCAACTATCGCCACGGGATTATATTCGATTTTATTTAAAAGAGTTGAAAGTTTTTCATATTTCTTTAAAATTTTAGCGGCTTCAAAAGATGGAGTTGCTATAACAACCTTGTCAAAATCGTTAAGTTCGTCTATTTCGTTTATTTCTTTTTCAATAAATTTGGCTTTTGTTTTTTCTTTTAATGCTTCAATAAACTGACTCATTCCCCATTCAAAAGAGTGAAGCTCTCCGCTTGGCTGTCCCCCTCTTTTTAATTTTATCATTCCTTTAAACAAACTTCCGTATTCGCATTCTATTTTTTTTAGTTTTGGAAAAGCCGCGTTCATAGAAGTCTTCTTAGGAGTTGAAGCATATATTCCGGCAAGCATTGGAGTCATCATTCTTTTTGTAAATTCCTTCCCAAGCCTTCTTGTTGCAAACTCTTCAACCGTCTCTTCCCTGTCGCATACAGGCTCTACAAAAAATTCCATAGCAACTCTCAGTTTTCCCAAAAAACTCAAAATATCGCTTTTTAAAAAATCTAAAGGCTTTAAAGGTATCTCTATAAGCTTATCATCGTAAATATATCTGATTTTGCTGTTTTCATTGGCTTTTATAGGATTTAACCCTATTTTTTCGCAAAGCTCTAACGTAGCCGGAGAATTGCTTAAAAACCCGTTAACCCCCTCTTCTAAGAGATATTTGTCAACTTTTTGAGTATAAGCCTTTCCTCCCCATTTTTCTTTTTCAAAAACAGTTATTTCATAATCATTTTGAAGATAATAAGCCAAAGCAAGCCCGCTAATCCCTCCGCCTATAATCGCTAATTTTTGCATAATTTCCTCCTAAAATAGATAATTCCCATTCCTCCTATTATCATCAAAGAACTTAGAATTTGCCCCATTGTTAAATGGTCTATTATAAATCCAAGCTGCGGGTCGGGTTCTCTCCACTGCTCACAAAGAGTCCTAAAACTACCGTAAAGCAACAAATAAAGACCTATAAGCTCCCCTTTACACTTATACAGTTTTTTATACCACAAATATATTATAACAAAACTGAACACTCCTTCAAAAAACGCTTCATAAAGCTGGCTTGGATGTCTCAAAATTCCGTTGACGTAAATTCCCCATACAACATCTGTAGCCCTTCCGTAAAGCTCCTGGTTTAAAAAATTTCCTATTCGCCCAAACGTATAAGCAAGAGGCACGGCTAAAGCCACCACATCGACAAGTTTCCACAAATCCACTTTTTTTATTTTCCAAAATAAAAGAGTGGCAATAATAAAACCTATAACGGCTCCATGATAACTCATACCCCTAATTCCTACAAATTTTCCGTTTATAAAAGGATTAAACATCTCCCATGGATGAGTAAAATAGTATCCGTTATCGGGAACATAAAATATAAAATAACCGATTCTCGCTCCTAAAATTATTCCTATTTCCGCCCAAATAAAATATTCATCTATAATTTTTCTCTCAAACCCCAGTTTTTCTCCGAATTTAACACCAAGAAAATAGCCTAACACCAAAGCGGTAATATACATTAAAGCATACCAGTGAACCTGAAAACCAAAAAGGGAAAAAGCAACCGGATTAAAATGTTCGTAGATATGCTGCCACCAGTTTAAAAAATTATTCATCAATAGCCTCTGCTATAATTTCAAGAGGATGTTTAAAGAGCTTTTTATCTCCTACTTTATCAAGATGTTCGGTTATCTGCATTCTACATGCACTACATTCAGCACTTACAATATCGGCATCGACTTTTTTTATCATTTCCGCTTTAATAAGACCCTCTTTTCTGGCAAGCTCAAACTTTTCGCTTTGAATAGTAATTCCTCCAAATCCGCAACATACATCAGGATTTTCCATTTCGTTTATAACGGCTACTTTATTTACAAGATATCTCGGTTCTTTTCTAATATTAAACACTTTACCCATATGACACGCGTCATGATAAGTAACTTTAACGTTTTTTCTTTTATTTTCAAGTCTTTTTTCAAGGTCTGTGTATTTATAAAGCCACTCAGTTGTTCCAAAAACTTTGTTTTGAATTTTCTTATATCTTTTAAGCCAATCCTCATTCATATAATGCTTAATATACTCTTCCCAGTCCTTTTTTATCATAGCCATACAAGTAGCTTCGGGAATTAAAATGGCATCCACCTCATCGATAAACGTTTCGAAATATTCTATATTTTTTTTAATTAAATATTCTGTCGTGTCAAAATCCCCGGTAAAATAAGCGGGAGCTCCGCAGCAGGCCTGTTTTTTTGGTATTGAAATATCAATATTTAAAAATCTAAGTATTTTAACAAGTGCGTCCCCGACTTCCGTATAATTGTAATTGGCAAGACATCCTATAAAAATAGCAACTTTTTTTTGAGGATTTTCGGTTTTTATTTTTTCGGGGTATTTTTTAAGAAACGTTTTTTTTCTAAAAGCGGGAAGCAGTCTTCCCTTATGAAGCATAGGAAGGTTAAATCTGCTTCTGATGGATTTTTTTTCCTCTTCAATTTTAAATCCGCATGTCTGAAAATAAAACCCAAGTTTACTAACCAAATCATACGCCCATCTGTGCCTTAACAAAAAGAAAAAAGCCCTTTTAAACCATGCAATTCCATATTTATCGGCAACCTTTTTCCTGGCGTTTTCTATCATAAAATCGGTAGGCAGGGAATTCGGACATACCTCAACACACTGATTACATAAAAAACAGGATTCAACCGTATCTTTAAAGGTCTTATCTATCTCTATTTCTCCTTCTTCAACGGCTTTTAAGATATCTAAAAAACCCCTTGGAGATGTAGCTTCATCGGGATTTATCCTATGAATGGTACAACCCGGAATACATTTACCGCACTTTATACACATATCGCTAATTTCACTGAATTTAAACACGGCAAGCCTTTTTGAATGCCAATTTATCAAATAGCTTAGTAATTGTCAACCTTTCATTGATTTTAATCTATCGGCTTTACTTCCTATCGAAGTAATCTGAATGCCAAAATTCCCGTCAACTATTACAACCTCACCTTCTCCTATTTTTTTATCCTCTATTAAAATATCCAAAGGTTCGTTTGCCAACTGATTAAGTTCTACGATACTTCCTATATCCATGGAAATCACATCTTTTAAAAGCATAGTTTTGCTTCCTATCCTAACCCTTACTTGAAGTTTGACATCCATAAGCATTTCAAGATGTTTTGCCTCATCGCTTAACGCAGATTTGGGCGCCGCACTCTTAGTTTCTTCGTGTTTTTCTTCTTTAGCTATAAGTCTAAAAAGAGGCTCATCCAAAAATATCTGGCATACTTTAAAAACATCTTTAACTTTACATTCTATATTTATAACGGTGGCATAAGAAGAAAAATCTTCGCTTGTCTGAACAAAACTGATATCGGTTATTTCAAATTTTATATTTTCAAAATCGCTTTGAGCTTCAAGGGTGGTGGCAAGAGCTCCTAAAATATTAGATACCAGCTCTTTTATAGCATCAAGGTCGTCTTCGTTTACTTCGCTTTTAGCTTCCCCCTCCCCTCCAAGCATTAAATCGACAACGGCGGTTGCAAATTCAGGAGGAATTACAAAAACGATTTCCCCTTTAGGAGAGGCTTTTGCGGTTACTTTAACATATGGAGGCGTAGTTGGACCGGTATCTTTTGAAAAATTAAGAAGACTTATATCAGGTGTTATCCCTATCAGGCTCTCTACGGTGGTTTTTATTTCGTTTAATAAGATATCAACAAATTCATTCATGAGATTCACTTCCCTCTCCTGTTATCTGCTCTAATTTTTCTTTTCTTTTCTGTTCAAGTTTTTCTAAAATTTCTTTAACTTCATCATGTTCGGTTTTTAGAATTTCTTTTATCTTAATTGCTCTTCTGTATCTTCTAACTCCAAATTCCGCTATAAATTTTTCTCTCCCGTCAACCTTTACAACAACCGTATCGTCTGCCGGACGGTTAAGTTTTATTATATCACCTTCTTGTAAATCCAAAATCTCTTTCATATTCAAATCGGCATATCCCAAAACAGCTTCTATATCGACTCTCGCCCCTCTAAGAAGGGCTCTTAACTCTTTATTTCTACTTTTTCTGCTGCTGGTCTCACTAAACATTAAATCACGGCTTGCTAGTCTCGGCAATAAAGACTCTATAGTAATTACCGGATAACATATATTCATCATACCGCTTGTCTGACCGATAATTATTTCCATTACAATCATAATTACAATTTCGTTTTGAGCAACAATCTGAACGACGTTTGGAGAAGACTCCTTAGCTTCAACCACCGGATAAAGTTCTATAATCGGAGACCATACCTCTTTCATATTCTGGGTAATAACCCTTAAAATCTGGTCAAGCAAATTAAGCTCTATATCCGTAAATTCCCTGTTGGTATCAAAAGGAAGTCCGGGACCTCCTAAAAGCCTGTCTATCATAGGAAAAACGATACTCGGATTTATTTCTATAACACCTTTTCCATCAAGGGGTTTTAAAGAAAAAACGTTAAACGACGTAGGGCTTGGCAAACTCATTAAAAATTCACCGTAAGTCATCTGGTCTACGGAGTGAAGCTGAATTTCAACAATACTTCTCATAAGGGATGAAATATCGCTTGCAAGATTTCTTGCCATTTTATCATGAATTGCTCGTATACTTCTTAACTGCTCTTTTGAAACCCTGTTTGGTCTTTTAAAATCATAAAGCGTAACCTGCCGCTGGTCTAATATATCAGGGACTTTTTCAAGTTCGTCGGGAGCTATGTCCTCCTCTTCGACAACTTCAAGCAGCGCATCAATTTCTTCCTGGGAGAGAATATCAGCCATTTAGCTTCTTCCTTATTTTTTGAATTACTTTTTTGTGAATCTGAGAAACCCTGCTTTCGGTAACCCCTAGTATTTGAGCTATTTCTTTTAAAGAAAGCTCCTCAAAATAGTAAAGCTGGATAATGAGTTGTTCCTTTTCGCTAAGTTTTTTTAAAATATTTTTTATTATATCGATAAGTTCCTCTTCTTCTATTTTTTTTGAAATATTTTCAAAATACTTAAGCTGGTCTTCTATTGGCATAACCGAATAGATATCCCCGGCCGTTCTTGCCTTTTTTACCTTTTCAACATCTATTTCCAACAATTCGGCTATCTCTTCATCAGTGGGTTCAACATTATATTCTGAGAGATATTCCTCAACGATTTTATCCACCTGCTTTATAAGTTTTCTATCACCCCTGCTAACAGTATCAAGACTTCTTAAAAAATCAAGCATAGCCCCGTAAATTCTTTTTTGGGCATACCCCCAAAAATTATCGTTTTTGCGCGGGTCATACCTGTGAGAGAGTTTTACAAGTTCCTCATATCCTATTGAGACTAAATCGTTAAAATCAACACTGCTTGGAAGCCTCTCTTTAAGTTTTGCGGCCATAGCCTTTACGGCCGGCATATAGTCAATCGCCAATGAATCACGGTAAGATTTTAGATTCTCCATATAAGGATTACTGGTCATTGTTTATTCTTTCTAAAATATTCTATCTCTTCTTGTTCTACTTTTTTAATAAATTCGTAACTTTCATAAATAAAATCTTCCGCTTTTTCCAAATCTTTTATCTGAGCGTCAAGTACGGAGTCTATCTCTTTTTTATCAAAAAAAACTATCTTTTTAATATCCACGTATTTTACATAAAAAGCTACACTCGCTAAAGCTACAAGATAAAAAATCATCGTAGTAACAATTACGGCAAATAAAAAAGACTCAACGTCAAGGTCTTTTATTATAGCAAAAATAATACCTATAAAAAATCCGCTGACCGTAGAAAAATAGATAAAATTTTCTCCCCTCATTTATCTCCCTTAAAAACCGGAAAAAATTTTCTTAAAGAACCTTGTCAATCCGTTTTTTTCATCAAGCACTTTTCGTTCCGAAATTTTGGCCAGCTTTTTAGCAATGGCAAAAATCTGCTCGCTTGCACTTAAAGTAGGATATTCTTTGGTAAAAAGAACCCTTTTTGTTGAAGAGAGATAAACGGCCTTTTCATTTTTTATAAATCCTAGCATAAGAAGTCTGAAATTACTTTTTATATTCTGTTTAGCAACCGTCAATATTTTACTGAAAATATTATTAGCCTCTTTTTCCGAATGAACCTCATTTAATATCATATAAGCTATATCTCTTTTTTCGCTTATAACCTTTACCATAGCATATGCATCTGTAATAGCGGCAGGTTCCGGTACGGTTACCACTATCACGTCATCAGCCGCATCTAAAAATACCTGAACCCTTTTATCTATTCCGGCACTCGTGTCTATTAAAAAGAAATCATAATTTTCAAGAAAATCAAGCTGTGATATAAAATTATTAAGAGATACCTCATCCGCAAAATCAATTATTTCTTCACCGCTCTCACCCGGAATTAAAATAAAATCTTTTTCAATCTCTACGACTATTTCTTCCAATGTGGCTTCGTTTTTTAATACATGAAGAATATTTTTTTTAGGGTTAACCCTGAGCATCACATCAAGGTTGGCAAGCCCTATATCCGCATCAAATAAAGCAACTTTAAATCCCAAAGCATGAAGCGCATATCCCAAATTTGCCGTAATGGTCGTTTTACCGACTCCCCCTTTTCCGCTTGTAATGGCTATTACCCTGGTTTTTAATCTTTTTTTTTCCTTTTGTTCCTCTTGAATAAGGGTTTTTAGTTTATCGGCCTGAGTCGTTTTCAATTAAGCTCCTTAGATAAGATACCTCTGATAATATAATCTGCATCGGCTACGGTTAAATCATCCGGCACTTCTTGCCCCATAGATAAGTAACTTATCGGTTTTTTAGTATCCAGAAGTAAAGAAAAAATATTTCCATATGTTCTGGTTTCATCAAGTTTTGTAAAAACAAATGTATCTATTGGAAGAATAGAAAAATTATTATATATATCGGTCAAATCTTCATATTTTGTAACGGCGGAAAGAACAAGATTTACGTTTATTTCCGCAAAAGAATCCACTTTTAAAAAAGAATTTAGCTTTTCTATTTTTTCTTTATCATGCTGAGAACTTCCAACCGTATCTATTAAAATATAATCATTGTGTCTTAAAACGTTTAACGCCTCTTCAAAATCGCTTGGGTCAACAACCGTTTCAATAGGCAGTTTCATCATTTTAGCGTAAGTCATAAGCTGTTCTACGGCTCCTATTCTATAAGTATCAAGCGTTATAATACCCACTTTATGCCTGTGAGGAAGCTTATAAGCATATCTTGCTGCAAGTTTTGCTATCGTAGTGGTTTTACCCACTCCCGTCGGTCCTACGAACATCATAATTTTTTTGTGAGGGGGTTTTATCTCTCTTTCCATTCTTATAGGAATCATTTTCTTTAAAAGAGTATGAAAATATCTTTTTATCGCATCCCTGTTTTTTCTCATTTTAAGAGGCATATATTTAATCGTTAGTTTCATAATTTCGTCTAAATGTTTAGGATTCATACCGCTTGCACGGGAAAGCGCATAAATTTCGCTGAATTCCGGAGGAAGTTCAAGCTCATCTTTATGGGCCATTTCCCATATAGCGGCCTGTAAAAATTTCAGTGTATCGGCCAGTTTATTAAACTCTTTTTTAAGTTCTTCTATTTCGTCGTTTTGAGGTTTTAAAGGATTTGGTTTTTTATATTCGCTCTCTTTATAAGAATTAAAAGATTTTTTCTCTCTGTTGCCTATCGTCGAATCTATCTCTTTAGCGGCCGTAGAAAGCCTTAGCATTACCTCATCTACATCAAAATCATCTTTTTTAGAAGTTTTCTTTTTTACGGGAGTTTCTTCTTCCACCGCCACAACCACTTCGTAAAGACCCGGAGAAGTTAACGTTTTTTTCTTAATCTCTTTGCTTGAGACAATAACAACGTCATCTCCGAGTTCCGCCTTAATTTTATTCAACGCTTCCGTATAAGTAGGTGCAGTATAAGTTTTTAATTTCAAATCAATCCTTTAAAGCAAGTGGGACTAATACAGAATCTCTATTTTTAAAAAACGGATGTGGTATATTTAATTTTTCGCTTTTTATTTTTACATTATTATACATAATTATATCCAAATCTAACGTTCTTGGCGCATTTTTAAAACTTCTTTTTCTTCCGAATTTTTTTTCCGTATATAAAAGAAAATTTAAAAGTTCATAAGGAGAAAAATCGGTAGCCACTATCATAACAGTATTATAAAACCATGGCTGGTTTAGGTATCCAAAAGGCGGGTTTTTATAAATAATAGACGTTTGGATAATATCTATTCTAGGATGGGAATTGAAAAAAGAGTAAAGTTTCTTAAACCTTCTTATACAGTTTCCTATATTACACCCTACACCTATTAAAGCCCTGTTTTTTTTTGAGCTTTTTTTTAAAGGAGCCGGAAAAAACGTAGTTTTTATAATCTTTTTCATTATTTGGGCATTCCCCGTCCAGCTATGTAACCGTAAATTCTTCTGATAATTCTTTTAATAACAGGGGTAAAATCTTTTTTTTCTACAGCTCTTTTTATAGCATTAAAATCCCCAAGATATTTGGCACTTTTATAAAGAATACTTCTTATTTTGCTTATACTCATATCTCCTCGCTTAATATGTGACATTCGTCATTTTTTATCATAACCATATCCTCTATTCTGATACCAAACTCTCCTGGAATATAAATTCCTGGCTCTATGGTAAATACCATTCCGTTTTGAATAGGAATTTCGTTTCTTGAGTTAACATAAGGCCATTCGTGAATATCAAGCCCGACGCCGTGGCCTAAAGAGTGAACAAAATATTTGCCGTATCCAGCTTTTTGTATAATATCTCTTGCTATTTTATCAAGCTCTTTTATAGGCCTTCCCACTTTTATAGCTTTTATAGCGGCTTCTTGGGCTTTTAATACGGTATCATATGCTTTTTGTATCTCTTTATTTTTAAATTTTTGTCTTTTGGACATTGAAATTTCATCGCCTATAAAAACAGTCCTTGTCCTATCGGAGCAGTATCTGCAATATTTTAATCCCGCATCCAATAAAAGCAAATCGCCTTTTTGCAAAATTTTATCACTGACTTGGGCATGAGGTTTGGCGGCGTTTTCGTTAATGGCGACAATAGGCTCAAAACTCAGCTCTCTTCTGCCTCTAAGTGTCAGTTTTTCTTTAAATCTGAAAGAAAGCTCATATTCGTCTATACCCGTCTCAATCTCTTTTTTAAACGCTTCAAACGCTTCAGCTCCAAACCTTACGGCTTTTTGGATTATTTCAAGTTCTTTATCGCTTTTTATCATTCTTTTTTTATGGGACATATAAGGCCTCTTTTGAAGCCTTACTACTTTTGACAACTCTTTATAACTATTCTCATCCCAGTTTAAAGGGTCTATTTTTAAACTTTTGGGTCTGTGTTTTAAAATAAGTTCTTTTGCTTTTTTTAGAAGATTTTTAGATTCAACCACTTGCGCATTTGCTTTTTCTTTTGCGTCAAGAGTATATCTTCCGTCGGTAATTACATATCTGTTGTCTCCTAAAGATAAAAAAACAGCATTATCGCTGCTCCATCCGCATTCATAATAAATTTCATTCTCTTTATTAAGAATGTAATCCATTAATTCCCCTGCTGAGCGGCTGCTTTAGCCTGAGCCTCTTTTGCCATTTTTATCTCATTTAAAATCTGAATCATTGCTATAAGCCCCAAATGATAACTAAAAGGACCAAATCCCGTAATAGTACCGGCTACAACATCGCTTATCATAGAAGTTTTTCTAAAATCCTCTCTTGCCGCTATATTGCTTAAATGTATTTCAATAGTAGGAAGACTCACCGCTTTTATTGCATCTCTTATAGAAATTGAAGTATGGGTAAGGGCTGCTGGGTTAATAATAATACCGTCAACTCCTTCGTTAAGACTTTCCTGAATGGCATCCACAATATCGCCTTCATGGTTTGATTGATAAAATTCTATATCAAAACCGTTTTGCTTGGCAAAAGCTTCCATATTTTTATTGATATCTTCAAGTTTCATAGGTCCGTAGATATTAACCTCTCTTATTCCAAGCATATTAAGATTAGGACCGTGAATTACTTTTATTTTCATTTTATCTCCTTTTTTTTGTGTAATTTTACTATAATTAATTAAAAGTTTAAGGAGAAATATTGAAACTAAAAGCAAATTACGTCGTAACAATGAATAAATCATATGAAATTATAGAAAACGGAGAAATTATTTTTGATAAAGAAATTATAGAAATAGGAACCAATCTTCCTAAATGTGAAAAAGAAATAGACTTAGGTGAAAACTCTGTAATTATGCCCGCTTTAATAAATTCGCACACTCATCTTGAATTTAGTTCCAACAAAACTCTTTTAGAATACGGAGATTTCATTATCTGGCTAAATTCGGTTATAAAACACAGGGAAACGCTTTTTGTAGAGTGTAAAACCGAATGTTTTAAAAAAGCCATAGATGAGATGAAAAAAAGCGGTATATGTGCTTTTGGAGAAATAAGTTCCACCGGAGACGACCTTAAATATTTAAAACACTCTCCTTTAAAAGTAGCTTATTTTAATGAAATTATAGGAACGGCTCCGGGTGCGGTGGATATGCTTTATCAGGATTTTCTTGTAAGATTAAGCGAATCCCAAGCATTAGAGGGAAAAAATTTTAAAACCGGAATTTCAATTCACTCTCCTTATTCTGTTCATCCTGTTTTAATGGATAAAGTAATAGAAATAGCAAAAAAGAAAAATCTGCCAATACAGGCTCATTTTATGGAAAGCAAGGCTGAGAGAAGATGGCTTGACGAAGGGGAGGGTGAATTTAAACTATTTTTTGAAAAGCATTTTAAAAACGCAAAACCTTTTATCAAACCGATTGAGTTTTTGGAAAAATTCAAAAACACCAAAACAACATTCGTTCACTGCGTATATGCAAACGATAAAGAACTTTCAAAAATAAAAGAAATAAAAGCCGATATAGCCCACTGTCCTGTTTCAAACAGACTCTTAAACGTAGGACTTTTGGATTTAGAAAGGGTTAAAAATTTTTCCATAGACTATTCCGTAGCCACCGACGGACTTAGTTCAAACTATTCTTTAAATCTTTTTAAAGAGATAAGAGCCGCCCTTCTTATGCATATAGAACTTCATCCCAAATACCTGGCAAAAGATTTATTAAAAGCCGTAACAATAAACGCCGCCAAAGAACTTGGATTTAACAACGGCTCTTTAGAACCTGGAAAAGACGCGGATATGGTCACTTTCAAACTTCCAAGCAAAGTAACCCAAAAAGAGCTTCTTCCGCTCCAGATTATACTCCACACAAACGAAGTGGACCATCTGTTTATAAACGGAAAACTGATTAAATAATCAATAATAAACAATAACCTCAACCCTTCTGTTTAACGCTCTGTGTTCTGGCGTATCGTTAGGAGCCACAGGGTTGTTTTCCCCCTCTCCCCTGGCTTCTATGATATCGGGGTCAACTCCAAAATCTATAAGCAAATCTCTAACCGCTTCAGCCCTTTTTAAAGAAAGTTCCAAATTGTATTCATAATCTCCAAGATTATCCGTATAGCCGATAACTTCCACTTTTTTTATCTCAGGGTCGTTTTTTATTATTTGAACCAATTCTCTTATCTCATCGTAATACTGAGGCTTTATATGATAATCGTTAAAATCGAAATTTATTCTCAGTATTTTTAACAGTTTTCTATTTTTCTTAAAACCCGCCACTTTTAAATCCCCGGCCAATTCCGAAACACTTACAGCAACAGGCTTATCGGCACATCCTAAAAAAATAAACGCCAAAATAATAAAAAGATAGTTCATAACATCTCCTATATAAGTATCTCTCTTTGTCCCTTGGCGTTAGGAGGAGACAGTATTCCCGCTCTTTCCATCTGTTCTATAATATTGGCGGCTCTGTTATAACCTATTTGAAGCCTTCTTTGAAGATAACTGATACTTGTACGCCTCTCTTTTAATATTATCTCCTTAGCCTCTTCAAACAGTTCATCAACATTTTCTATCTCTTCTAGACCTTCACTTTCAGACTCTATCGAAGAAAGTATCGTATTATCATATTCCGCTTCCCTTTGGGATTTTAAAAATTCAACTATTTTTTCAATTTCTTCTTCGCTCGCAAAAGGGGCATGTAATCTGATAAGACCTACTATTCCCGGCGGGGTAAACAACATATCCCCTCTTCCTAAAAGACTTTCCGCTCCGAATTGGTCCAAAATTACTTTTGAATCAATTTTCTGTCCAACCTTAAAAGAAATTCTGCTTGGAAGATTTGCTTTAATAAGTCCCGTAACAACATCCACACTTGGTCTTTGAGTGGCGACTATAAGATGAATGCCGCTAGCCCTCGCCATCTGGGCAAGTCTTGCTATAGCATACTCAACGTCTTTACCGCTTGTCATCATTAAATCCGCAAGCTCGTCTATTATAATAACAATATAAGGCATTCTCTCTTCTTTTGAAACTTTTTTATTATAACCTTCTATATTTTTCACCCTCATCTTGGACATCAGCTTATACCGTCTTTCCATCTCTTTTACCATAGCGTTAAGAGCCGTTATCGCCTTTTTGGAATCGGTAATAACAGGGGTCAAAAGATGCGGTATATCGTTATATATGGAAAACTCAAGCTGTTTAGGGTCTATCATAACAAATTTAAGCTCATCCGGGGAGTTTTTATAAAGAAGAGATAAAATCATAGAGTTTATACCCACACTTTTACCGCTTCCGGTAGTCCCAGCTATCAATAAATGAGGCAGTTTTTTTAAATCAGTCACAAAAGGAGCTCCTACGATATCCTTTCCAAGAGCCATTGTAAGAGGAGATTTTGATTTTTGAAATATCTCACTTTCAATAATTTCCCTAAGATAAATAGTCTCCTGCGTTTCGTTAGGAATTTCTATTCCAACAACATCTTTACCGGGAATTGGAGCCTGAATACGAATTGACTGGGCTTTTAAGGCCATGGCCAAATCATCCTGCAAGGCTAAAATCTTGCTTACTTTTATATGAGGAAGAGGCTTAAACTCAAACGTGGTAACAACAGGTCCTACGTAATATCTTACCACATCCCCTTCTATTTTAAAATATTTAAGTTTTTCAAGAAGCACCTTTATTTTTTTATCTATTTCAGCCTCGTTAACTTCTCTTTTCTTTTTAGGAGGTTTTTGGAGCATATCCAACGGAGGAAACTTCCAGTCTTTGGGTTTTTCCCTCTCCCCTACTTCTATTTGAGAAAGAAGTTTTTTTGTATCTTCAAGTTCATTTACTTTTTTTACCTTTTCAGGATTTTCTTCTTTGATTTCTAAACTTTCTTTTGGAGTTTCTTCTTTTGAAACGGTCTGTAATATTTTTATATTTTCATCTTTTTTCTCTTCTTTATTTTCCTGAAGAGATACATCCTCTTTTAAAATCCCGGTTTCTTTTTTAAAAATTTTATCAGAATAATCCTTTATATCCTCATCGTCAAGCTCTGGAAAAACATCTTCTTCCGGTTTTTCATAGGAAATTTCTTGTTTTTTTTCTTCTTTTATCTCCTCTTTAATCTCTTTTTTAATCTCTTTTTTCTGAACATTATGATTTTGCTTTTTAAAAAAACTGAAAAATGCAAAAACCTTATCCTCAAAAATTAAAAAAAGTCCCCACAACGCAACTACGAAAACAAATATCCCAACTCCCAAAATTCCTATATAGCTTTTTAAAAAACCTACTACCAAATTGCCGACAACCCCTTTATTAACCAACACGCTCTGTAAAAAAAGAAAATCTAAAAAAAGAACTATAAATCCGAGGGTTTTTAAAGAAGTTTGAAAATCGAACCTTTTAAAATAAAAAAGATATAAAACCCAAAACAAAAATAAAACAAATATATACCCTAAATACCCAAAAAGCTTTAAATTAAGCCTTCCTATAAACTCTCCAAAAATCCCGACATACTCTGAAAGCGGAAAAACAGTTGAAAAAGCGAAAAAAATTAAAAGACCGAATAAAAAGATATAAAAAGCTTTTCTTAAAATGACTTATCCTTTTTTGGTGGAATTTTATCTTAAATAGTTTAAAAGCGTCAAATTATTGACTTTAGCTATAGAAGCAAGCAATGCTTCATAAGAAGTTTTTAAAGAAGTAAGTTTCATACTCGCCTCTCCTATATCCGTATCGATATTATCGGATTGAAGAGTTTGGACGTTTATTTTCAGCATATCAACCCTTTGAATACTCATATCAAACTCGTTACTAACAGCCCCTATTTTTGCATGAGAGCGTCTAACCCTGTCCATAACATGGTCAATTGCTTCAATGGCCCCTTGAATTCCAAAATTTCTAGGTTTATTTGAATATCCGTCGGCAAAATTTTTTCCATTTTCAACGGCTTCTATCGCCTCTTGCAAAGTAGAGAAAAAATCAACCTGAGGAGAGTCTATGGTTATGGCATTGTTGGCTTGAAAATAGAGCGAATTGTTGTTAGTATAAATACTTAAATCAATATTTGTAGGATTATTTGACTTGTCTTTTAGATAAAATCTGCCTTTATCATCCACTCCTGTTGACACTTTTTCTTTAGCGGCATTAACTGCTTTATTATAATCATCCGCACTGTTTGATGCCGGCAGATTATCGGTTGTAAGCATTGCTATCACATCCCCTAACTGTCTGTACGTCATTCCTTTTTGTAATTTTTCTTTTTTACAGAGGGTACAGGTATTCTTATCCATTTCCATGGTTGTAGTAATGATATCGTGTGCGGGCGTTAAACTGCCGTCGGATTCAAAAATATCATAAACTTCACTGTCATCAACATTACCGTCGTTATTTTTATCAATCCAAAAGGTGGAATAATGCTTATTTCCACTCCCGTCTGTATAAGACGTATCCCTTAAAGTAATTACCGCGGTTTTTAATTTTCCGTCTTTATCCCTGAATTGAATCTTTATTTCCTGAGGCATGCTATCAGTACCCATTGTATCAGTTATAGAAATATCCTTGGTCGCATATGTCTGGGCTGACGGATTTTTTTCAATAATTTTTTCCCCGTCTTTATAAATAATTTTATAATCCTTAATGATTTGAGAGACATTACCTTTTATTTCGTTTCCGTTTTTATCCATATACAATTTATCGAAATTTACCGAATCTTTGCTAGCAAAAACTTCCAAAGCGTTGTTAGAACTGTCCTGGGCTTTAATATTCACGGATAATTTGGAAGTTTCGGTTTTATCCTTCGTATTGTCGGTAATGATAATTTCCCCGTTTTCCAATCTTACACTTAGATTATCACTGCTGCCCCCATCGTATAAATCCCGTATCTCATTAAGTAAATCCTGCATAGTTGTAGAAGATGTAATATTTAACGTTTTAGTTCCTATATCATTCCCGTTAACATCTTTACCCGTAAAAATCAAATGATCAAGCGTCTGTATAGTCCCGTCACTGCTTCTGATTCCTTTTTCTCCTAATACATTAAATACAGTATCACTTGGAAGTGCTTCTCTTTTTGTATCGATTGTTTTAAATTCACTTCCGAATTTAAAAATTCTGTTGTCAAAATATCCGTTATTGGCGGTAATTGCCGAGTTGTTTCTTATTGTGTTAAAATTGCTTTTTTGAAATTCAACTATATAATCCCCGTTTTTGACCAAATCATCAATACTTGCTTCATCCTTGTCACTTGCAACCATGTAAAAATCCGTAATCATTTTTCCGCTCTGGATATCCTTTATTTGAATTTCCCCCATATCATTAAGTGAAACATCCACAATTTTTGAAGTAGCGGAATTTCCGTAAATTTCACCTATTTTTTCAAGCAGTTTATTTACACTCTCCGAATTTTGCAATGAAAATTTTTCATTTATTAATTCGCCGTTTGGTTTTTTCCCTTTAATATAAAAATAACTCGTTCCGTCTTTATATTTTCCATTTCCTTCATCTATATCTTCAACACCGGTTAGCATTCTAATCTGGCTTTCTCCGGTTATCGGTTCATCCGCAGGTACCGCTCCGGGTGCATCCGGATCAGGGTCTGTTTTATCAATATAAAGTTTCCCGTCCGCACCTCTTACTACAAATTCGGGATGCTGTTTCATTTTATCGTATTGTGGAATATTAAGAGTTACATGTTTTTTATAATCATTATCCCTTCCTAAAAAAAGTTCGCTTCCGGGAATATTATATTCCCTCTCCACTCCGGCACCTAAAAAAGCTTTTACGTATTTGTCGTTTCCCTGATATTTTAATTCATCGTTAATAGGAGGTTTATCAAAAGCGCTTCCACTGAAAATATATTTTCCGTCAATAGATGTGTTTGCTAAATCTTTTAAATGTGCCAGTTCTCCTTTTAATTCATTGACTATCGCCTGCCTGCTGGTTTCATTATTGGTATCGTTAGCGGCTTTTAATAAGTTGACTTTAAACGTATCAAGTGTTGTTACCACATCATTTAACACGGTATCGCTCTCTCTTGAGAATGTTAAAGCGAAATTAGCTGATTTTTTTATCTGGGTAAAAGAATTTATCTCTTCGTTAAGCTTTAGATATTCGGTAAAAATAGTAGGATTATCATACATATTATCTATTTTTCTACCCGTGGCTATTTGGGTTTGAATTTTTTGAAGTTCGCTTAAATCACGCTGATGATTTATCAAAAAATTATTATACATCGTAAATTGAGTTACTCTCATTCTAAACCTTTAAAAGGGCTTTTTTAAGCCAAGCAAAAATTATTCCTTATTTTTTATGAAGAGTTTCAATAGCTTCTTTTAATCTTCTGTTTAAATCTTCTATTTTTTTAACGACTTCTTTAAATTTTTCTACGGATTGAATATCAACTTGATAAAGTTTCTCAAAAATTTCTTTAAACTGTTTCATAAGTTCATACATATGGTTGGTAATCTTAACTAATGTTTTACTCTCACCGGTAATTGAACTGCTGCTTTGTTTTAAAAGATTGATAGTGGTTTCAACTTCTTTTGTGGCTTCCTGGGTTCTTTCGGCAAGTTTTCTTACCTCATCGGCGACAACAGCAAAACCTCTTCCATGTTCTCCCGCTCTTGCAGCTTCTATTGCAGCGTTTAACGCCAGAAGATTAGTCTGTTCTGATATATCCTTAATAAGCTGTATAACACTGTTTATCTGCTCTATGGAATTATCTAATTGATTAAAACTTTCATTTGTAGTATCTGTAAAATGGACTATTTTATCTATTTCTTTATTTAATAAATTAAAAGTATTTTTTAATTCTTTAATTAAATCTTTAATGGAATTTTTTAAATCTTCAAGTTTTTTTACCTCATACACTATTTCATCACTGTCCTGGGTTATAGACTCAACAATACAAGGTCCTTCTTCTTGAGAATTTTCGTTTTTAGTCTCAGATTTTAAACGTTCTATCTCATTTTTTAAATTAAAAATTTCTCCTCTTAAAGAATCGTTTTCTTTTTTTAACTCCTCATTTTGAGCGTGACACTCGTTAAGCTGCTGCTTTAATTTTTCGATTTCTTCTATATATTTTTTACAAAACATTACTCTTTCCTTTCAAGGGCTTTTACTTTTATTTTATTGGAAGTATCCTGTATAAAGAAAATATCGTCTTTTTTTATCTTATTTAAAGATATTCTTTTGCCGTTTTTAACAATTTCGGCAAAACCGGATTTTTCTCTTTTTTTAGGACTTAGAGATTTAAAAACGTCTAATAGATTTTTTATACCCATTTCCTTATAATCAATAATTTCTTTTAATTTGTTATTATATCTTTTATTTAAGGTTTTTATTTCTTCTTCGAATTTTTCTATTCTTTTTTTAGGGGAAGAAATTTCAAAAGAGGCTTTTAATTTTTCTATTTTATGTTCTTTATTTAAAATAACCCTGTTAAGAGAAAATTGAAATTTTTCTTTTAACACATAAATTTCCCTTAACCTCTCATCCAGCTTTTTAGAAATTGAATTTGCTTCGTATATCTCTTTAAGATGTAAAAGAGTCCTTTCTTTTTTTTGCAAAATATAAGAAACTTTCATTTTAAAGGTATTTATCATATCGTCAATTGTCAACAACATCTCATTTTTATCGGGAAGGGCAATTTCTATAGCATTACTAGGAGTCGCAGCCCTTTTATCCGCCACAAAATCGCTTATCAAATAATCAATTTCATGACCTACGGCAGAAATTATTGGTGTCTTAGCCTTAAATATAGCGTCAGCTACCACCCTTTCATTAAAAGCCCATAAATCCTCTTTGCTTCCTCCGCCTCTTCCCACAATAATTAAATCAAACCCTTTTCCGTCATCAAACCGGTATTCGTCAGCTTTTTTTATATTTTTCGCTATATCTTCCGCCGCGCCATCTCCTTGTACCAGCGTATTAAAAAGATAAAATTCGCTCAAAAGCCATCTTTTTTTGGCAATTCTGAGCATATCCTGCAAAGCCGCGGCAGTTGAAGAAGTAATAATTGCTATTCTTTTTGGAAATTTCGGGAGAGGCTTTTTTTTATCTTCATCAAAATATCCAAGAGCCTTTAGCTCTTCTTTAAGTCTCTCAAAAGCAAGTTGCAAAGCCCCTACCCCTACGGGTTCTATTTCCTGGGCTATAATTTTATACTCACCTCTTGGAACATACAAATTAACGGCCCCGTAAACATAAACATTATCCCCTTCTTTTAATCTGAATTTCATACGTGAAAGATTGCTTCTCCACATAGCGCAGTTGATAGAAGATTTCTCGTCTTTTAAAGTAAAATAAAGATGACCGGAAGAATGATAAACCACTTTACTTACTTCTCCCTGAACCAACACTATTTCAAAATGAGATTCAAGAATGGATTTTATCTGATTGTTTAACTGAGTTACCGTTATCGCTTTCAATTATTTTCCTTTTTATCCTAGGAGACATTTTTACTAAAATATCATATGTTATCGTATCGAAATTTTTTACAAATTCCTTTATATCATCAAATACCACTATTTTTTTAAACTCTCCTTTAACAATCATATAATCCATAGAAATTTTTCCAAGAGCTTCTGTGTCTTTTAATTTACACCCGTTTGTAAAATAAGGAATACCATCGGCGTAACCTACGTCTATTGTGGATATTTTAATTTTCTTTTCACTCATAAACGTTTTATTATATCCGCAGCCTTCTTTCGCGTCGAGTTCTCTTACGCTGACTACGTCTGCTTCTAAACTCATAACAGGCTCATACCCATCTATTCCTCCGTAAATTGCAATTCCCGGACGCACAAAATCTAACGTATCAGGCAGTTTAGATAAGGCAGCGGAATTGGCTATATGAAAATACGGACATTTTATATTATATTTTTTGCAAAATTTTTCTATTTTTTCTTTAATTTTTAAAAATTTATCATATTGTATAAACGTATCGCAACCAAATTCATCCGCACAGCAAAAATGAGAAAAAACGCCTCTAAGTTCAAACTTTCTTTGCCTTATAATTTCAAGCGTTTCATCCAACTCCTCTTCTAAAATCCCGTTTCTTCTAAATCCCGTATCAATTTTTAAATGAATATAGGGGTGTCTGTTTTTTTTTAGCTGAGAAAGGGAGTTTATAGCATAAGAAAAATTTATGGCATTTCTGTTTGTAGGAGGGTTAAAAATTAAAATTTCTTCAAATTCCCTAACCAGATTGGCTTCATCTATATTTCTCACACAAACTTTTCTTATGCCATACTCTCTTAAAAGTTTAGAAATACTAAATATACCATGACCGTATGCATTATCTTTAATAACCGCTAATATATTGGGATTTATTTTGGAAATTTTATCGAGGTTTGAGAAAAGATTTTGTTTATTTAAATAGATAGTAGCCACAAGGGATTACCCTTTAAGTGGCTTAATAAGGTCAAAAGGATTTTCAATAACTCTTTTTCTATCTACAACGTAAGGAATAAGAGCCACTTGTCTTGCTCTTTTAATTGCTTTTTGAACCATATCCTGATGTTTTTTACAAGTACCGGTTAATCTTCTTGGCATAATTTTATATCTCTCAGATAGTGAGTATTTAATTAAGTCTAAATCTTTATATCCGATGTAATCAACTTTCATTTCGCAATATTTACATCTTTTTTTTCCGTATTTTTTCTTTGGATCAGCTGCCATATTTTATCCTTTAAAATGGTATTTCATCTTCATCGATATCGATTGAAGGCACATTGTTATTTTGTTGTGTCGGTTGTTGCATCTGAGGCTTAGGAGCCGGCTGAGAAGGGTTTGTATATCCACCGGCATTATATCCGCTCTCTCCCACGCTGGATTTTGAATCCATAAACTGAACTTTTTCAGCTACCACAGAATGTTTTGAGCGTTTTTGTCCGCTTTGGTCAACCCACTGGTCGAATACAAGTCTCCCTTCTATTAAAACTCTTCTTCCCTTTGCCAGATATTGATTGGCAATTTCAGCACTTCTGCCAAAAACAGTAATATCTATAAACATTACCTCTTGCTTATTCTCACCGGTTAAATTGTCTTTATATGTTCTGTTTGTCGCAAGTCCGAACTTAGCAATAGCAGTCCCGTTTGGAGTGTATCTAAGCTCCACGTCGCGGGTTAAATTACCGATGAGAATAACTTTGTTAAACATTTTTCGCCATCTCTTCCCAGCGTTTAATATCTCTTTTGGTTTCGTATTTAACTGTCATAAATCTAAGTACATCTTCGTTATATCTAAGTTGTCTTTCAAGTTCAAGTACAGCCTCGGCTGGCGCTTTATAATAAACTATATAATAATGTCCTCTTTCAAACTTTTGAATAGGATAAGCCAATTCTCTAACACCTATATTATCTACCGCTACCACTTCACCTTTAAAATCAGTAATGATTTTTTTAACGTTTTCGATAATTGCCGCTTTTTCTTCATCTGTAAGAGTCGGCTTTACGATAATCATCGTTTCGTAATGTCTTAAGCTCATTAAATCTCCTTTTGGCTTTTTAGCCCCAGTGTCCATTTGCTTGGAGCAAGGAGGCGTTTTTTAATTTTGAGGCGATATTATACTATAATTTATTTTTTTTTACAAATTATACCAATCCTCAAAACAAATAAAACATCTATTTTTAATGGAAAAACAGGAAAAAGAAATGGTGCACAAACTTTAAAATTGGGATTGGTATAATCATATATTTTTTCAAATTGGCAAAAGAAGAAAAAGAGTTATTTTTCTTTTGCCAACGCTTTTAAGGCTTTTTTCATAACTTCTTGATGGTCTTTATTAGTTAATATACCAGGATGTTTATTAACTTTTTGCCATAGAGCTTTTATTCTCATTTGAGAGTGGCATCCAAGACAAGTTCCTGTTTTTTCCATTTTATCTCTAATCTCTTTATCAAGAGGTCTTGAATCAGGCCAGTGAGAGCCGACCAATTGAAGTTGTTTGCCATTTCTATCAACAACTTTAGTCCAATCATAATTCATTCCAGGAATTGCAGCTATTTGAGTTGTTGCATTTTTTACTGCAATATTTCCATCTTTATCTTTTATATCAAAAACTAAATTTTGATTTTGGTGATTTAAAAAAGCTCCATCATTAGTTCCATATCCAAGAGTTTTCGGATTTGTATGACAGCTCTCGCAACTTCTTGCCTCCTTTTGAACTGTATGCGGTTGAGCAGGTGCTATATCAGTTGCTGCAACGATATTTCCATTATCTTTTACTTTTGTTTGAACGTTAAGAGTAACTGTCTTACCATCTGGTCCAATTATTGTATATGTTACTTGACACCCAGGAATAATCGGTGAAATCATTCCTTCTCCATTAATTCCTAAGATTGGATCTTCCCAGCGTAGATAACTCCTTGTCTCTTTAGCTTTTCCTTGAAGTTTTTTATATTTTTTTATACTCTCCCAAGTCAATCCATTTTTTAACGGTAGAGCACTTGCAAGCCAGTCAGTCTTTTTATCTCTCATATCTACTTTTACATGACAACCATAACATTGAGGTGCCCAGGTAGCATGACAAGAATAACACTCCATTTTTTTCATATGAGACGCAACATCCACCATTGCCACCCTTGCTTTTGCATTAAAATTAGGTGCTAAATTTTTAAGTACTGGAACTTTTAAATCTTTTCCGTTTGCCAAATGGACAATTACATCATTTCCTCGTTTAATTACATTTCCAAAAGGATTTCCCCTAGCTGTTAATATATAACCGTCTTCAGGATTATAAACAGTTCCATATTTCATCCAATTTGGTAATTTTTTAGTAACACCTCTTGCTTTTTTATAACCTTTATTAAAACTTTTCTCTCCAGCTCCTATTGGTAATTCCCAAGGATATTTATTAGGAGTTCCATGACAATCTTGACACTCAATCTCAACTTGCGCTAATGTCGTGCCGTGAATATTCCCATCTCCATGCATGTCGATAGAAGTATGACAGTCTTGACAAGTCATTCCGGCCTTATAATGAACATCAGCAGCTATATGCAAATACCTTTTTCCATGAAGTTTAGGCTGAGATTTGCCTCCTTCTTGAAATGGCGACATATATGCGGATTCCATAAGGCCTGTATACGACACACCAATTCTCTTTCCTCTATTATGACAAGAATTACATGTTTCAACATCAATTCCGCTATAAGTTTTTCCTGTTGAAGGAATATACACTTTACTCTTTCTGCTTCCTTGCATTGTATGGACCAGCAACTTACCTTTAACTTTTTTGCTGATTGTAGGATCATTCCCCTCATAAATGCCTTCATTTGAATACGGAATATGACATGCACTACACCCCATTCCTCTATAATCGCCTCTGCCTTGTCTTCCTTTTACGCCAACATGACATCTTAAACAGTCACTTCTTGTATATGCAATTGCCGCTAGTTTTATTAACTCTTCTTTTGATTTACCTTTAACATCATCAATATCTTTTGCTGCTTCTGGAAGGGCTTTTAACTTTTTAACGAAATTGTCCGGATATTTTTTAGTCAGATATTTCATATACTCTTTATAAGTGCAAGTACCCCAAGCAGGTGTAAATCCATCATCATCTTTTACATCAAAGTTTCCATACATCGCTTTTCTCTCTTTTTGCACCCCAAAAGCGATTAAATTTCCTTGAATTTTTCCAGCTTCCGTTGTCATTAACGATTTTTCCAAGTTCTTAACCGTATCCATATGACACATTCCACAAGTATTTTTTACTACATACCTGCTACCAGGGTCAGGCGCGAACACTTTTAAACCACCAGGATGATTTTTGGGAGGAACATGAGCCTCTTTTGCAGTAGTTGCTTTTGGATTTCCACCATGACAAAACACGCAATTGTTCTTATCTCCCATGCTTTTAGATAAAGCAGCAATTTGCTTCATCATAGGAGAATTTGGGTCTTTAATATTTTCAATACCTTTATGACAACTTAAACAATCAGCCAGAGAATAAACTGCCACAAGAGAAATAAGCAAAGCCTTTTTCATTTTTTCTCCTTTAAAAATAGTTAAAATTATATTATACAACTTTCAGTTTAGAAATTCAATCTCATTATACCAATCCCCAAAATAAATGTTTGATTTATTTTGGGGATTGGTATTATTTACATTTTTTCAGCATGAAACAGCCCTGGTCGTCAAACATCCTTATTATATCTGTTTTTTCTTTTTTGATATAATTTTATAAAAAAAGGGGAAATACAATGGCAAAAGTAGCAATAAACGGACTTGGAAGAATAGGAAAAATGGTTTTATGGCATTATGTTCAGACAAAACCTGAAAATATAGAAATTACCGTAGCAAACGGAGGAAGCGGAACACCGGAAGATTTGGCTTATATGCTAAAATTTGATTCTGTTCATGGAAGATTTCCGGCAAGTGTTGATTATACTGATGAGAGTTTAATCGTTGACGGGAAAGAAA
>Ga0256838_1000142_pt1 | contig 51411 bp, 62 predicted proteins | sample 4571419metaG_FD_185978 | JGI IMG/M metagenome (GOLD analysis project Ga0256838, IMG submission 185978) | Hydrothermal vent microbial communities from Guaymas Basin, Mexico - 4571-419 | ecosystem: Environmental > Aquatic > Marine > Hydrothermal vents | place: Mexico: Guaymas Basin | collected... | reverse complement strand
AAAAAAAGGATTTTGATGGATTATAGCATAAAAAAGCTTTATGATTTAGATTTATTTGAATTGGGAGAAATGGCTAAAGAGATTAGAGAAAAAAAATTTGGAAGAAAAATGTATTTTAATATCAATAGACATATTAATCCAACTAATATTTGTAAAGATGTATGTAAATTTTGCGCTTTTTCAGCTCATAGGAAGAACCCAAACCCTTATACTTTAAGTGTGGAAGAATGCGTAGAAATAGCTAAAAGCGCTTATAAGAAAGGAGCTAAGGAAGTTCATATAGTATCAGCTCATAATCCAAATGTAGGATATGATTATTATATGAGTATCGTAAAAGAAATAAGAAAAGAACTTCCAGATATTCATATAAAAGCTTTTACGGCTGCTGAGGTTAATTTTTTTAGTGAAATTAGTTCTAAAAGTTATGAAGAAGTGCTTGATGATATGATTGATGCTGGAGTGGATTCTATGCCCGGAGGTGGAGCTGAAATATTTGATGAAAGTATTAGAAATAAAATATGTAAAGGAAAAGTTAGTAGCGAAAATTGGCTTAAGATTCATAAACTTTGGCATAAGCGAGGAAGAAAAAGTAATGCTACAATGCTTTTTGGACATATAGAAAATAGAGATCATAGAATCGATCACATGTTAAGACTTAAAAGACTTCAAGATGAGACTAATGGATTTAATGCTTTTATTCCTTTAGTATATCAACGAAAAAATAATTTTTTAAATGTAAAAAATTTTTTAACTAGTGTAGAAATTTTAAAAACTGTTGCAATTAGCAGAATTTTATTAGAAAACATTCCTCATATTAAAGCTTATTGGCCTGTTTTTACTTTAAATTTAGCAATAGTTGCTGGAGAATACGGAGCAGATGACATTGATGGAACTATAGAAAAAGAATCTATTCAATCTTCCGCTGGAGCAAATAGCTCAAACGGACTTGATTTAGAAGAGTTAATCTTTAGAATAAAAGATGCAGGATTTATTCCGGTAGAGAGAGATAGTTTATATAACGAAATAAAGGTTTATAAATAATTTATTACTTTTTCCATAATTTCTACCGGATTTATTGGTTTTATTATAACTTCTTTTGCTCCTGCTGATAAAGCCTGAGTTTTTTTTGAGTCGTCTGTTGTTAACACGATAATTGGAATATTTGCAAATTGAGGTTTTTCTTTTTTTATAACTTCTAAAAACTTTAATCCATCCATTAGAGGCATTATTAAATCCAAAAATATTATTCCTATATCTTCATTTAATAATTCAAGCCCTTGAAGCCCATTTTCTGCTTCTAGGACTTCGTATCCTTTTTGATTGAAAATTGTTTTAAGTAATTTTCTATTTGTCATATCGTCATCAATAATTAAAATCTTTTTACCCATTCTTCATCCTTATTGAATAATTTGTTTTAAAGTTTGAGGATTTAGATCCGAAATTATACCATCTGCGTTTTTATATTCTTTTTCTCCTATTACATAAACTTTCAAATTTGGAAAATCTTTTTTAATCGATTCTATTAAAGTATCAATGTCGGCTTCATTAAAATCTTCTTCAATAATTAAAATATTTTGTGCATTTGTATCTAATTGTTTACTTAATTCTTTTAAGTTTGTGGCTTCTTTAAAATCGATATTTATTATGCTTTTAATGTAATTTAATAAAAAGTGACTTTCTGCGGCAATTACGATATTTTTTTGATTAGAAGGTTTAACTTCTTGAATTTGATCTTCTATTGGAGTGTATTTATTTTTGATTACGTTTTCTATTACTCTTTCAAGTTCTTTTTGTTCGATAGGTTTTGCTATATAATCATCCATTCCAGCTCCAATAAATCTTTCTCTATCTCCTTTTAATACATTTGCTGTTACTGCAATAATTGGAGTGTGAGGTAATTCTTCTTCTTTTTCAAATTCAATAATTTCTTGAGTAGCTTCTACTCCATCCATTATTGGCATTTGAACGTCCATAAATATTATGTCATATTTTTCAGGATTCATTGAATATTTGTTAAATGCTTCAAGTCCATTGTTTGCAACATCTGCTTCAATTCCCATGCTTTTTAGCTTAGTTTTTAATAATTTTTGGTTAATTGGGTTATCTTCGGCTATTAGTGCTTTTAATTGATAAATTTGTTTTTCTTTTTGAGGTGTTGTTTGTTTATGTACGACTTTTTTTTGTTCTTTTGATGTGGTAATTGAGTTAAATGTTTTTGTAGGCATGTTTGGATCAAAAATTGTTATTTCCGGATTTAATGTATCTATTTTTTCTTTTAATGCAAATGAAGAAATTGTAATAATTGGAAGGTCTATTTCTTTAAGAGATAAGATATTCTCCCAAGAAGATTCCTCTACAAATACTACTATTGCGTTGATGTTTTCATTTTGCATAATTTGGTTTAATTCTTCTTTGTTGTTAAATCCTATTCTTTGAACTCCAAAATATGATAAATATTCCATAGAATATTCTTTTCTTAAAGTGTCTTTTAAAGTATTTAAAATAGCAAATGTTGTGTTTGTAAATGAATTTTCTTTATATCTTGGAGTAGCGTCTGCTATATCGAAATCTATTGTAAAATAAAACTTACTTCCTTTATTTAGTTCACTTTCTACTTTAATTTCGCTGCCCATCATTTCAAGATAACTTTTTACAATCGTAAGTCCAAGACCGGTTCCTCCATATTTTCTCGTAACGCTTTCGTCTGCTTGAGCGAATGCTTCGAAAATTTTTTCTTTTTGCTCTTCGCTCATACCAATTCCAGTATCTTTTACTTCAAAGTAAATGCTTGCTTTATTGTTTTCTATTTTTTCAAGCAATATTTTTACGCTAATAGTTCCGTTTTCATGAGTAAATTTAATCGCGTTGTTAATTAAGTTTGTAAGAATTTCTTTAATTTTTAAAATATCTCCTTTTAAAGTGCTTGGAATATTTGGAGAGATTTTGGCAACATATTGAATATTCTTTTGAGCGGCTGGAGTGGCGAAAATTTCTAATGTATTTTCAAATTCATCAATTGCCTTAAAGTCTATAATCTCAAGTGTAACTTTATTGCTTTCGATTTTACTTACATCTAAAATGTTGTTTACGATTTGTAAGAGGTTTTTTGCGCTTTGAGAAATTGTATTGATGTATTCTTCTTGTTCTGGCGTTAATTCGGTTGTTTTTAAAATTTCTAAAAATCCTAATATTCCATTAAGAGGAGTTCTAATTTCATGAGACATATTAGCTAAAAACAAAGATTTTGCTTTTGTGGCTTCTTGTGCCTTTTTTACGGATTCTTGGGTTAGTTTAATCGCTTCATCAACTATTTTGATAGCTTCATTGATACCTTTAGTTGATCCAATATCTATTTGAACATTTTTACCGATAATTGGAGCAAGAGAAGTGAGCAAATCAGATAATTCTTTAATGTGTTCTTTAATCAATCTAACAATATAAATACCAATAAGTAGCATTAATATCGAAATTCCCAAAACGATTGTGTTTAGAATAAGATTTTGTTGAGCTGTGTTGGAAATTATTTGAATGTTGTTTTCAATTTTAATGTTAAGGTCGTTTAATACTTTGTTAAAGTATCTAATTCTTTTTGTAAAAATATTGAAGTAATCTAATGCATCAATTGGATATCCATCAAATTCGTTTGTTAAATAGTACTGCATGTTTGCTTGTTGGATATAAAATAAAATCTCTTTTATATCTTTTTCAATTTTATTAAATTCGGGTGTATTTAGATATTGTTGAGTTTTTGAATCCAATAATTGAATTGGTAAAATGTTTGTGTCGTGGTAATATTTCATTAAAACGTTTTTATACTCTTCTTCGCTAAGAGGAGTGTCTGCGGTAATGTAATATGATCCAAAACCTCTAATGATTCCAGAAAAAGAAATAATTCTTTCAAAAGGCAATTTAATTGCGTATAATTTTTGAAGAGATTGAGGAAAGTGAGATTGTACTTTTGCGATAGCTTTAATTATTTTTGATTCCAATACCGTGTAATATTTAAAAAAGTAAGTTTTGATGTAATTTTCTTTAAAAGAATCAATGTTTTTTCTAATAATAGGTAATTTTTCGGTATAAGAAATTACGTCTTTTACTTCGTTAAATAATTCTGGATGTTTGTTTACAAAATCTTTTAAATCGTTTATGGCGTTTGAAAAAAGAGTTCTTTTTGTTTTGAGCAGGGTTTTTGAATTTGGATAATTTCCTTTTGAAACGCTATAAATAGAACTTACACCTCTTTCTTGTCCAAGATAAACGAGCATATTTTCTAATCTTTTAGTTAGTTCTAAGTATAATTCTTGCTTTTTTACGTTTTGGAATTTTTCATAGTTTTTATATAGGAAAAATCCACTTATTCCCATTAATATAATCGTAGGAACAAATACGGCTATTACGATTAATCTAATTAACGAACCTTTCATTTTTTTCTCCTTAGTTTAAATTACATGCTATTGAGTTTTTCTTTGCACTCTTTACATATTTTTGCGCTAATTCGTTTTTGTTTTCTTTAATGTAAAGCTTGGCAATCGAGCAGTATGCTCTTTTATTTCCAAGAGAAATTGCTTTTTTTAACATTTTTTCTGCTTCTTCTAAATCTTGAGCTACTCCCCATCCATTTAAATACATTTCTCCTAAAAGGTAAAATTTTTGGGCAGAATCTTTTTTTATTTGGTTTAAAAGAAGAAATGATTCTTGAAAATATTTTTGCGCTTTTTGCGGATTACTTTTTAAATATTTTTGTCCTTTTTTGTATGCAATAAAAGCTTTTGTGTATAAAGCGTTAAAGGAGAATAGAAGAGAAGAAAAAATTAGTGTTATAAATAAAGTTCTCATTCAGTTTCCTTTACTATTTTTTGTAAATCTTCAATTGTGTCTATTTTTACATTTAATATTTTTTCTATGTATTTTTTGTCTTTTTTAAATTGTTTTTCGTTTTGGGTATTTAAATAGTTTTGAATTGTTTGAAGAATTAACGCTTTAATTTCTGGCGGAATTTTTACTTTTTTAGATTCTTTTATGGAATCAATTTTTTTTAAAAATTCGTAAAATTTTTCTACAAGGTATTTAATTTTGTGTATGTCACTTTTTTGTTTTGAAATTTCGTCTATTTTTTTAAGAATCATAGCAATGTTTGTAAGTCTTAAATTAAGAGCTGCTCCTTTTAATTTATGAGCGATTTTATGAATTTCTTCGTAATCTTTTTTTTCTATGGCGTTAAAGAAGTTTTCTTTTTCTGTTTTAAACATTTCAAATAATTCGTTTTTAAGTTCATTTAGGGTTTGAAGGTCTATATCTAAATCTTTTGAAGCTTGGTTTAATTCTTTTTCGATCTCTTTGTAAGCTTCTTCTTTTGGAAGGTTTAATAATTTTTCAATTTCACTAAATTCGTCTTCAAAACTAATTGAAATGAATTCTTCTTTTACTACTTCTATTTTTTCCTCTTTTGGTGGTTTAGGTAAATCTATGTTAATTGGTTGGATGTCTATTTTTTGAGTCGTTGGATGAAGATTTATTTCTTGAGGTTCGATTTTAATTGATTCTTCAGTTGGTTGGATTTCTATATCTAATGGTTTAATGGTTTCATTTAGCGAAAACTCTTCTGGTTGTGTTGAAGGAAGTATTTTTGTTTTAAATATTTTTATTTCTTCAATGCTTAAAATTGGTAGTTCTGTTATTTCTAAAGAATGTTGTTTTATTTTTATTGGAGTATTGTTTAGGCTTGCAAGTTGTAGTTGTAATGTGGAAATTATTTCTGAAACTTCTTCTAAAGTAGCATTTAAAGATTTTAGCAGCTCTTTTTCTATCCCTATTATTTTATTATCTTTTACTATAATCATTGTTCTTCCTTACGCATTTCTTCGTAAATTTTCGAGTATTTTTGTTTATCTTCTTCAGATACGGGTTTTCTTACTGAAATATATCCGATTTTTTTATTATTTTCGTCGAAAATTGGCTCGATAAAGGCTTCTACCCAGTAATATTTTCCGTCTTTTCTTAAATTTTTGATAAACCCTCTCCATTGCTGATTTTTTTCTATCGTTTCCCAAAGTTGTTTAAATACTTCTTTTGGCATATCTGGGTGTCTAATTATATTGTGAGGTTTTCCTATTAGTTCTTCTTTTGTATAACCTGCAAGTTTACAAAAAGGAGTGTTTACGTAAGTGATGATGCCTTTTAAATCGGTTTTGCTAATAATAGGTCTATTTGCTACTCCAACTTCTTCAAAAGTTACTTCTTCGTTTTTTATTTCCATTTCTCTTCCTAACCGTCTTTTTGCAATTTTATCTAATTTTATGTAAAATTCAATAATAATTTTGAAAATTATGTTAAAAAAAGCTTAAAAAGGGAGCAAATGAAAGTATTACTTATAAAAGATGTAAAAGGGCTTGGAAAAGCTGGAGAGATTAAAAACGTTAAAGACGGATATGCAAGAAATTATCTCTTGCCAAGAGGATTTGCAAAAGTAGCTACCGATGAAGTAATAAAAGAGTGGGAAAAAGAAGAAGCAAAAAGAAAAGCGGCTTTAGAGGCTGAACTTAAAGCTATTAACGAATTAAAAGAAAAACTAGAAAATGCTAAAATTGTTATTAAGCATAAACTTGGTGCAAATGGACAATTGCTTGGAGCTGTAACGAATAAAGAAATTGCTGAAAAATTAAAAGAAAACGGATTTAAAATTGATAAAAAACAAATCGAACATACTTCTATTAAAGCTCCTGGCGAATATGAAATTGATATTAAACTTGGTCATGGGATTCATGCAAAAGTTAATATAATAGTAGAAGGCGAATAATGACTTTGGAAGCCACTACCATACTTGGATATAAAAAAGACGGAGTTGCCGTAATTGGAGGAGATGGTCAAGTTACTTTTGGAAACACTATTTTAAAGGGTAATGCAAAAAAAGTTAGAACTCTTTATAACGGTAAAGTTCTTGCTGGATTTGCCGGGAGTACAGCCGATGCTTTTATACTTTTTGATATGTTTGAAAATCATCTTCAAAATAGAAAAGGAGATTTGTTAAAAGCCGTAGTTGATTTTGCAAAAGAGTGGAGAAAAGATAAATATTTAAGACGCCTTGAAGCAATGATGATAGTTCTTAATACCAAACATATTTTTATACTTTCTGGTAACGGTGATGTTGTTGAGCCAGAAGATGGAAAACTTGCGGCAATTGGGAGTGGAGGTAATTTTGCGATTTCTGCTGCAAGAGCTCTTGATAAACATGCGAATTTAGATCCTGAGACGTTAGTTAGAGAATCTTTACAAATAGCAGGAGAGCTTTGTATTTATACAAATACTAACATTACTATTTTAAAATTAGAGGAGGATAAATGAATATGACGCCAAAAGAGATTGTTGCTTATCTTGACGAATATGTAGTGGGGCAAAAAGATGCAAAAAAAACTATAGCAATAGCTCTTAGAAATAGATATAGAAGAATGCAACTTCCAAAAGAGTGGCAAGATGATATTTTGCCAAAAAATATTTTAATGATTGGACCAACTGGAGTTGGAAAAACTGAAATTGCAAGAAGAATGGCTAAAATGATGAAAGTGCCTTTTGTAAAAGTAGAAGCTAGTAAATATACAGAAGTTGGATTTGTTGGGCGTGATGTTGAAAGTATGATAAGAGATTTGGTTAACAATTCTATGAATTTAGTAAGAAAAGAGATGGAAGAAGCAAGTAAGAATGAAATTGAAGAAGAAGTGATTAACGAAATAACGAAAAAACTTATTCCTCCTCTTCCAAAAAATGCGCCTGAACAAAAACAAGAAGAATATAAACACACTTTTGAGAAAATGAAAGAGAAAGTAAAAAAAGGGGAAGTTGATCATTTAAAAGTAACTATAGAAGTAGATGAAGAGTTTAGTGGAGATGATAATTTGCCTCCTGAAATGGTTAAGGCTCAAGAGAGCATAGTTAAAATTATTGGAATTTTTAATAAAAATAAAGAAAAAAAAGAAGTGAGCGTAAAAGAAGCGAAAGAATTACTTAAAAAACAAGCGGCTGAAAAATTTATAAATAAAGAGGAACTAAAAAAAGAGGCTATAAAAAGAGCTGAAAATGGAATAATTTTTATAGATGAAATTGATAAAATAGCAGCAACCGGTAATACTCGTCAAGATCCAAGCAAAGAGGGAGTTCAAAGAGATTTGCTTCCTATTGTGGAAGGTTCAACTGTTAATACTAAATATGGATATGTAAATACAGATCATATTCTTTTTATTGCAGCAGGTGCTTTTCATGTAAGCAAACCAAGCGATTTAATACCTGAGCTTCAAGGAAGATTTCCTTTAAGGGTAGAATTAAATTCACTTGATGAAGAAGCACTTTATCAAATTTTAACAAGACCAAAACATTCTTTGATTAAACAATATCAAAAGCTTCTTGAGGTGGAGGGAGTTAATTTGATTTTTACAGAAGATGCGTTAAGAGAAATGGCAAAATATGCTTATCTTGCAAACGAAAAAACTGAAGATATTGGTGCAAGACGCCTTCATACTATAGTTGAAAAAGTGCTTGAAGATATTAATTTTAACGCCGATGAATATAAAGATAAAGATTTTGTGGTAGATGCCGATTATGTAAAAACTAAATTAGATGATATCGTAGAGAGCGAAGAAGTTACGAAATATATTTTATAAGGAATTTAATGCCAAAAAGTGGATTTGTAGGAATTTTAGGAAAACCTAATGCTGGAAAGTCAACTTTACTTAATTGGCTTTTGGGAGAGAAAATAGCGCTTGTTTCTCCTAAAGTAAATGCAAGCAGAAAAAGAGTAAATGCTATTGTTATGCATGACGATAATCAAATTATTCTTTTAGATACTCCCGGGCTTCATGAAAAAGAAAAACTTTTAAATAAGTTTATGCTAAAAGAAGCACTAAAAGCGCTTGGGGATAGTGAGCTTGTGCTTTTTTTGGCTGATGTTAGGGATGATTTGGATGGTTATAAATGGTTTTTAGAGCTTAATAAAAAAAATATTCCTCATATTGTCGTTTTAACGAAAACTGATTTAGTCTCAAACGAAGAAGTAGAAAAAAAGAAAAAAGAGTATGAAAAATTAGGAAAAGCCTTAGCTATTATTCCTATTAGCGCCGTTGAAGGAAAAGGCAAAGAAGAACTTTTGGATGAAATTGTAAAACATCTTCCTGAGCATCCTTATTATTATGATCCAGAAATCATTTCTACTGAGCATATTAGAGATATCTATAAAGAATTAATTAGAGAGGCTCTTTTTGAAAAACTTGGAGATGAACTTCCTTATGAAACTGATGTCGTTATTGATAAAATTGAAGAATATGATAATTTAGATAAGGTTTATGCTACTATTATAGTAGAGCGTCCTTCTCAAAAAGGAATGATAATTGGAAAAAAAGGTAGAAAAATTAAAGAAATTGGAATGTATGCAAGAAAACTTCTTGAAGAATTTAGCGGGAAAAAAATTTATCTTGAACTTTATGTAAAAGTGGTTCCAGGTTGGACTAAAAATAAAAAAATGTTAGAAGAACTTGGATATGAGGTTGATTTATGAAAATTGATAAAGATTTTTTAAAAAGATTAAAAAATAAGTTTGCGGTTTTGAAAAAATATAATTATGATGTTAATAAAGTTATTGGAGTTAAAGGCAAAGAGAGATACATTTTATATGTAGATAAGAAGCTAATTAGGATTTATAGAGGCAAGTTAAAATCTACTCCTTTGCTTTGTACATATATTCCAATTGAAAATGCCATTTTTTATTCTTTTAGATTAGAGAGAAATGTAATAGACAAAATTGATTTAGATAGTTTTGTAGAAACTAAAGTGTATGACGAAGCTGGAGTGGATGAAACCGAAGAATATGTAATTAAATATGAAATAGTTGAAAAACTAAAAGATGATAAATATGTAGAAGTAGAGACTGTTATAGTTCCAAGTACATTTTTAAAAAACAATTATAAAGATATTCTTAAAGAGACGGGATATATTGATTATGTCTCTTTTCCCGCTTTTTCTTATAGAGCGTTGTATGAAGAAGGAATTTTAAAAGAAGCAGATGATGTTTTTGTAGTGATTTTAAATGATAAAATTTTTTTAACTTTTTATTCTGAAGGAGATCTTGTATATATTCAAACTCTCTCGGGAGGTTTGGATAGACTTTATAATGCTCTTTCGAAATTAAAAATAAAAAATTTTAATTATGATCTTTTAAAGAAAATTTTAACAAAAAAAGGTTTTAGCGATATTAAGTATTCTACTGAAGAATTGGTTGTTTTGGAAATTATAAAAAATGAGTTTTCTGCTATTTTGTCTTTAATTAAGGAGCAAATTGATAAATATTTATCTTTATATGATGTAAGTTCTGTAGAGAGGGTATTTATTACTTCCGAAATTGGGGAAATTCCAGATTTGGATATGTTTGCTTCTAGATTTTTGCATCTTGAAGCTTTTAATTTCGAATTTTATGAAAAATATAATTTAGATAAACTTCCAGTAGATCCGTTTTTGTTTTTAGGAATGCTTGAAACTCATTATGCATATGAAAAAAACGATCAAACTTTTAATTTTTCTTTGTTTTTAAGAGAGCCTACGTTTATTTATAGACCAAGCGGTAAATTAATAATAGCAAGCATTTTGACTTTTATTATAAGCGGAAGTTATCCTTTTTATATGTGGTTAAAAGGTAAAATTTACGAAAGTAAAAACGAAATTTTATCTAAAAAAGTAGATATGCTAAACGCTAAAATTTCTGCGTTAAGTAACGAAATTACAAATCTTGCTAAAAGCGAAAAAATTCTTGATAAAAAGATTTTAGCTTATAAGAAGGAAATAAGCGATTATCAAAAATTTATACAAAGCGTTTATAAATTTAAATTTTCTTATTTGCCAAAATCTCAAGAGCTTGTTGAAATTACAAATCTTATGAATAAAAATAAGGTATATGCAAAAAGTATCAGTTTTAGCAATAGAAAATATGTTTTTAAGGTTTATTCTTATAAGGAAAATTCAATTTCTAATTTAATAAAAGATTTATCTGATAATGGATTTGGTTGTGATTTCGATAAAATTGAATATAAAGACGGCAAATACAATTCTATTATTAGGATTACAGAATGAATGTTTTAAAGAATATAGATAAATATTTTGAAGAAAAGCCTCAAAAAGAGTTTATATATTTTGTGTTGATGATAGTAATATTGATTGCTTTTTTAATGTATTATTTTATATATCCCTTAGCAAATAAATATGAAAGTTTTGAAGAAAATAGATATAATGAGTTAATTACGAAAATAAATAATTTGAATGTAAAGTTAAATGTTTTTATGGCAAGAAAGACAATTTTGATTAAAAGAAATAAAGAAAAGAAAAGTTTATTGGCTTCATTGGAGAAAAAGAAAATTTTTTATTCAGAATTGGCTAATTTATTGGATTTTGCTGAATTTGATCAATATAAATGGGCTAATATTGTAAAATCGATTGTAGATTCAGCAAAGGAAAAGGGATTGATTTTAAAAGATGTGTATAATAAAATTTATGATCTTAACCTTTCTACTGGAAAAGACATGCCAAATATCGTTAAGAGAATGGATATAGGAGTTGCTTTAAAAGGAAGTTATAGAGATTTTGTTTATTATTTATATGGATATGAGAATAGAAAAGAATTGATAAGGGTTAAAGATATGAATATAACATCTCCTACATCTTTTATGGTTACATTTTCTATTTATGGATATAACAAATGAAAAGATTTGTTTTTTTAGGATTAATTGTTTTTTCTTTTGCTCAAGATAAATATTTGGTGTATGTAAATAAACTTATAAATTATCATTTTGATTTAAAAGCTAATAATATAAAAGCTCCTTTTGAAATCAAAATGATTAATAAAAAAGTGATACGACAGATTTCATCAAAGAAAGTTGATATAGATTTGCTTTCTATTTTTAATAACGAAGCTTATGTGAATGTAAAAATATTTTTGGGAAATCAGTTAATTAAACATTATAAAAAATGGGTAAAAGTTGGCGATGAAATTTATGGGTGTAAAATTATTAAAATTACTAATGTAAAAGTGATTTTAAAATGTAAAGATAAAATACGTATAGAAACATTAAATAGAAAAATTCCACAAATTAAGGAAAAAAGATGAAAAAATTGTTGATAATACTTTTGGTAGTTTTTTCTTTTGCAAATAATTGCGAAAATAAGCTTTTTTCTTACGCTAATAGTATGAATGTCGCTGAGAGGATGACTATTAAGGAATTTTTAGAGCTTTTATTTACTCAAAAGTGCGGTATTAACGTTATTGTGCAAGATTCAATTGCTAAAAAAAAGCTAAATCAAAAAATGCCGTTTGTTAGAATTAAAGATTATACTTTAAATCAAATACTTGATCTTATTCTTACTAAAAGAGGGCTGTTTTATACTTTAAGTAAAAATGAATTAGAAATTAGTTATTATAAAACAAAAACTTATAAATTGGATTTTATTTCTACAACAAGAGTTGGAGAAGCAGTTTTAGATGCTACTGATAATAAAGTTACTAATAATTATGAATTTGATTTTTGGGGAACTTTAAAAGAACAATTAGCAAATTTGCTTAGGAACAATAAAGATTTAGACGAAAATTTATTGTCATTGGTTAAAGTTAATGAGGGAAAAGAAACTCAAAAAGACAATCAACAAAATCAAATGACTCAGCAGGAACAAAATGATATTTTTGAACCTATTGTTAATAAGGATACTGGTGTAATTGTAGTTACTGGGACAATGAAACAATTAAAAGCTGTAGATGAGTTTATGAAAAATTTAATTAATTCTATGAAAAAAGAAGTATTAATTGATGTGAAAATTTATAGCGTAGAGCTTAGTAAATCTCATCAAACTGGAATTGATTGGTCTGAACTTAGTATTTCTTTACCAAATTCGACGGTTCCTCTTAGAGCTAGAAATATTTTTGGATCAGAATCTGTATTTAGCTCTGCTCAATTTAACGTTGGAGCTTTGCTTAATTTTTTAGCTCAAAACGGAAATGTTAATTCTATTTCAAATCCAAAAATTATGACTCTTAACAATCAAAAGGCAATAATTAGCGTTGGAGATACTATTTATTATAAGTATGCTTCAAAAGTCGTAACGGATCAAAACGGAAATCCTCAAACTGAGTATACAATAAGTTCTAAATTTGTAGGAGTAATTTTGGATATTACTCCTCAAATTAGCGATAATGGAGAAATTATTCTTAGTATTTCTCCAAGAATTAGTGCCTTTAGAGATTTGACGCAACTTAGCAGTAATACTTTAAGAGATATGCCTCCGGATACCAAAGATAATACTATGCAAAGTATAATAAAAGTAAAAGATGGAGATACAATAGTACTTGGCGGACTTATTAGTGATGATAAGAGTTTAAAAGTTAATGGAGTTCCTATTTTAAAAGAAATTCCTTTAATTAAATATTTGTTTTCTTCTAAGGAAACCATTAGCAGTAAAAAAGAAATTGTTTTTGTAATTACGCCTCATATTATTCATCTTAATAAGAAAAAAACATTAAGGGATTTAGGATTTGGAAAAATTCGCTAAAGCAAGAGAATTATTTAGGGATATAGTAGATTTAAAAAATTATGTTCCTCTATCTACTTCTGAAAAAACGAAACAAGATTTGTTAAATGCTATAAATCAAAAAGAAAAAATAGTCTTATTAACTGGGGAAGCCGGTAGTGGGAAAAGTTTGCTTTTAAGAAGCGTTTATGACGAATTAAAGGGTAAAAAAGTATTTTTTGTTTCTAATCCATATTTAGAAATTGATTCCATTTTGGGACTTTTAAAAAATTTAGATATTAACGATCATCATATTTTATTACTTGATGAAGCTCAATTGCTCGAATCTAAAACTTGGGAAAATTTGAGAATTTATGCTGATAGAGGAAATGTAACAATTGTTTTTGCTACGCATGATACGGATATTAAAAAACTTTTGGAAAAAAAACATTTTTCTACGAGGATAAACTATATTATAAAAGTTAAGCCTGTTAGTTTTGAGGAGATGAAAAATTTTATAATTACCAAATTATTAAAAAATGATTTACATGAAATAGTGGATATGCTTGATAATAAAAATTTTAAAAAAATTTATTCTTTTACAAAAGGTTCTTTAAGAGCTACCAATCAGCTTATGTATAAATTATTTGATGTTGTGGATTTTTTTTATAAAAAGAATCCAAAAAAATTTGAAAAGAAAATTGACAATAAATACATAGAAATTGCAATTATGGATTTAAGGGCTAAATAGTGCATAGATATGAAGAGTTGGAAAAGTTATATTATAAAAAAAAGGCTTTAAAATATTTTATTGTTATTTTAGGAGTGGGCGTTATATTTTTTATTTACGATTTTTTCAAAAAACCCTCTAAAGTGTCTAAAGATATAAATTTAACGAAAGAAAAAAAAGTTTTAGAATTCAAAAAGGAAATAAAAGAGACAAAAAAAGATAAAAATATTACAAAAAAATACGAAAAAATTTCTTTTATTTTGCCAAAAGTTGAATATAATTATAGTGCTATAAGCACAGAAAATAAAAAAATAAAAAAACAAAAAATAATAAAGCCTAAAAAAATAGAGTCTAAAAAAATAGAATCTAAAATTACGGAAAAAGAAGTTACTTTAAATGATTTAATTCAAAAGTTTAATCTCAATAAAAGTTATGATTTAGCTCTTTTAATAGCTAAAGGATTTTTTAAAAAGAAAGATTTAAAAAATGCTAAAGTATGGACTATTAAAGCTAATTCAATGAATCCGGAAAGAGTTGAGAGTTGGATATTGTTTTCTGATATTCTTTTAGAAAAAGGCGAAAAAGAAAAAGCGATAGAAATTTTAAAAATTTACTTGGATACTTATGGAAATAATAAAACTATCGAAAATAAAATAAGGAGTATAAATGAATGAAAAAATTGTAAATCAAATTAAAGCATTGCCGCCTTTGCCAAAAAGCGTATTGGAAGTTCAAAGAATTACAAACGATCCAAATTCTTCCATAGCCGATTTAGTAAAAGTAATAAAAAACGATCCAATGCTTACGGCAAATTTGTTAAAAGTTGCAAATTCTCCGCTTTATGGATTTACGAGACAAATTAAAAGCGTTGATCAAGCTGTTTCTCTTTTTGGAATGGTTCCAATTAAAGGGTTTGTTATTTCTTTTGCCATTAGAAATAGTATGAAATTTGATTTAAGCGCTTATGGAATTGATGAAAATCATTTTCATATGATTTCTACTAAAAGAAATGCGTTGGCTTTAAATTGGTATGCTTCGAAAAAGGATAAATTGGATATTATTGCTACCGATTCTTTTTTAATTGATTTAGGAGCGGTGATAATATCTTTGATATTAATTGGAGAAAATAAGGCAGATGAATTTAAAAGTAGATTAACAAAGGAAAATAGATACGAACTTGAAAAAGAATTTGTTGGAGCTATAACTCCTGAAATTACAGCTGAAATATTTAAGCATTGGCATTTTGGGGATGAACTTATAATTCCTATTGAAAATATAGAAGTTCCTGAAAAGGCTGAAAATTATCAAGAAGAAGCAGCGGCTTTAAAAGTTATTAAGACTATTTATGATTTGCTTGATAAAGAATTTAAAGATAATTTTCCAAAAGGGATTGAATTGGCTCAAAAATATAATTTAGATGTTGATAAGTTACAAAAGGCTTTAGAAAAACTTGAGGGGAATTAATAATGAAAGAATTTGCGTATAAATTGGTAAAAGGAATTTTAAGAAAAGATGTACCAAGAGATAAAAGAGATATTGTTAATGATTTAATAGCTCTTGGAGTTTTGAGTGATTCAAAAGTAATAAAGCTTAAACCAGAATATAAAATAGGAAAAGTAGATATAACTAAAAAAGGGTATGGTTTTTTAATTCCAATTGATGAAAAAAAAGATTATTTAATAGAAGCTCATCATTTAAATGGAGCAAGTAAAGGTGATTTGGTTGTAGCTAAAAAACTTTTTAATAAAAAAGGAAGACCTAAAGCAAAAGTGATTTATATATTAGAAAAAGCTTTTGCTGTTAGTGTAGTTTATTTAAAATATGAAATAAGAAAAGGAAAAAAAGTTCCAGTTCTTAGAAATATTAAAACCGATGAAGAAGTGTTTGTAAATGAGAAAAAGAAAACTTTAAAAAAACTTCCTGATGGAGCTGTTTTTAAAGTTAATAATTACACAAATAAAATAGTGGAAGTACTTGGGGTTCTTCAAGATCCTTGGGTTGATGAAAAAATTTCTTTAGGGCTTTATAATAAAAAGGAAGAATTTTCAAAAAAAGCTATAAAGGAAGCAAAAGCTTTTGGAGATTATGTGGATAAGTCTTTATATCCGGATAGAGTTGATTTAACTGATCTTGATTTTTGTACAATAGATCCAGTAAGTGCAAAAGATCATGATGATGCCATATATTTTGATATTAAAGAAAATGCTTTGTATGTTGCAATAGCAGATGTTAGTGAATATGTATATTTAAATGGAAATATAGATAAAGAAGCAAGAGAAAGAGGATTTAGTATATACTTTCCTCATAAAGCAATCCCTATGCTTCCAAGAGAGCTTAGCGAAAATATTTGTTCTTTAAAAGAAAACGAAGATAGATTGGCATTTGTTTTTAAAATATATTTTGATGAAAATAACCAAGTAGTAAAAGAAGAATTATTTGAGGCTATTATCCGTTCAAAAAGAAAGTATTCTTATGATAGAATAGATGAATTTTTAGCTGGAAAATTTGAGAATGTAGATGAAATTGATGAAAGAATTTTAAAATGGTTAATGCCTTTATGGGAGAGAGTAAAAGATATTAGAGCTGAGAGGCTAAAAAACGGGTTTGAATTTGAAAGCGATGAAATTAGAATGGTACTTGATGAAAATGGTATGATAAAAGAAGTAAGAATAGAAAGCGATACTCCTTCTCATAAGCTTATTGAAGATTGTATGCTTTTAGCAAATAAGGCGGCGGCTAAAATGATTGATTTTGGAATTTTTAGAGTCCATGAAAAGCCTTCAAGTACTTCTTTAGATGAATTATATTCAGAGCTTGGAGCTCTTGGGATAAATGTAGATGTTGATGAAAAAGATTTTGTAAAAGTGGTAGAAAATATTCAAGCTCAAGCAAAAGAGATGGGAATTAAAAAATATGTAGATAAGCTTATAATTCGTTCTCAAAAACAAGCAAGATACGATGCCGTTTGTACTCCTCATTTTGCTTTGGGATTTGATAGATATACGCATTTTACTTCTCCAATTAGAAGATATTCAGACCTTACTCTTCATAGAATTTTAAAAGCTACTATTAAAAATCAACAAAAAATATTAGATTATATTTTAAGAAACGTAGAGGCTTTAGTCGTTAAATTAAGCGAACTTGAGAGAGAAGCTATGAAAGTTGAATGGGATTTTTATGATAGAAAATATGCAAGATATGCAGAGCTTCATATAGGTCAAAGATATAAGGGAATAGTTGAAGATAAAGAGCAGCCTCCGATTGCTAAAATAATAGAGGATAAGCTTTTAGGAGCTAGGGTGTTTTTAAAAAGAGGGGAATTTAATTTATTTGAAAAGATAGATATTGAAATTCAAAGCGCTAATATTGCTACTGCAAAAATTAAAGGAATTGGTTATAAAATAGAGAATGTATAAAAAAGAATTTGATAATTTAGAACAAGTTCCAAATAATTTATTGTTATATGGCAATAGTTTTTATTTGAAAGAATATGAAAAAAAATTGCTTGAGAGATTTAAAAACGCAAATGTTGTTAAAATTTATTTTGACGAATACGATTTTGAGGAAATTAAGTCTTATCTTTTAGAGTCTTCCCTTTTTGGAGATGTAAATGTAGTTGTGTTAAAGCATAATAAGTTTCCTTCTAATTTGGATAAATTAGTAAAGCTTAACTCTTCTAACTATTTTTTCTTTTTTTATTATTCCAATAAAATTCCTCAAAATAATCCGTTTGGTAAGAATTTTGTTAGGTTTTTTGAACCAACTTTAAAAGATGTAGTTTTGTATATTGAAAAGATGGCGAAAAAATTGGATTTACATATTACTCATGAAGCTAAACTTTTTTTAGCAAAATCGGTATCTCCCGAATTTTTGGAAGAAGAATTAAAAAAACTTTCTATTTATTCTAAGGAGATTGTTTTAGAAGATATAAAGAAATTAGTATTTGTATATAAAGAGGAATCGTTTGAAGATTTGGCAGTTTCTATTTTAAAAGGAGAAGAATTTAAAGATAAATTAAAAAATTTGCTGGAAATTGTGGATTTTAGACGGATATTGCCTTTTGTTATTAAGTATGTAAGAGAATTGTATGAATATAATTTGTATTTTAAAAAAACTGGAAATTCTTCTCTTGAAGGTTATTTAGGATATAAATTGCCTCCTCAGATAGAAAAACAAAGAATTGAACTTAGTTTAAAATTTAGAGAAAAAGATTATTTTGAACTTTTAAAAAATTTACTTCATTTTGAATTAAAAATGAGAAATAGCGACAAAGAAAAACAGGCTATTTTTTATGAAGCAATTGCGTTTTTAAAAAATTTTAGTTCTTTTTAAAAAATTTTTTTAATTTTTTTGCTGCTTTAGTTAAACCAAGTTTCATTCCAGAATATCTCATAATCTTTGCCATTTGTTTGTATAGGTGAGATTCATAACATGGATTTGGACATTTTCTACATTTTGGTTTTTCTTCGTGTGGGCATTCTTTAAGTTTTGATAATGCGTAGTTAAAGAGAAAATGGCATTCTTGACATAAAGAAATATTGAATTTAAAATGTTTATCTTTGTAAGAAAAAACATATTCTTTTGAGTATTGATTCTGGTGTTTATCGTTACAATATATGTGAAAAAATTTTTTTAGTGTATTTAATTCTTTTTCAAATTGGTTTATTTTCATAATTTGATGATTTTTTCCCAAAGTTGTTTTTCGCTTTTATCTATTGTAGTTTGCTTTAATGAAGTAACTATTTGGTATAAAACTTCTTCTATTTCTATTGGTTCTTGAATTGATATTAAGGCAATTTGATTGTAAATGATTTCTTTTTTTATTATAAATTCTCTTTTAATTAAAGATGAGAGTCTACTTCCAATTTCAATAGCGTTTGTTATGTTTGTGTTTTGTAAAATTATTAAATAGTGGTTTTCTTTATTTGGTATTTGAAAAACTAAATCGTATTCTCTTATGTTTTTTCTAATTTCATTTATACACTCATTAGTTGTTTTTAATATCATGATAGTGAATGGAATATTTCGACTTTTAACGAGATGAAGGAGTATTCTTAGTTGTTCTTTTAAAAGATTTTTTAGTTGAGTTAATAATTCGAATTCTTTTTGATTTAAAAGAGTAATTGAGATTTTATCTATTGTTCTTCTTTTCATTCTTTTCTCCATAGTGAATAATTTTGTTTTATTGCTTCATATAAAATAATACCACAACTAACCGCTAAGTTTAAACTTCTGCCTTCTTTTTTCATGGGAATGGTTATGCATCTATCTTTGTATTTGTTTAAAATATTTTCATCGATTCCTTTTGTTTCGCTTCCAAAAATTAGATAATCTCCTGCCTCGAATTTGGCTTCAAAATAAGGTTTGTTTGTTTTTGTGGTTGCAAAATGGCATTTTTTAAGATTAACGTTGTTTAAGAATTCGTCAACGCTTTCCCAAATAACTAAATTAAGTTTATCCCAGTAATCTAAACCAGCTCTTTTTACCGCTTTTTGGCTTATATCAAATCCAATCGGTTTTACTATATGAAGAGTGGCTCCAGCATTTACGCATAATCTTCCTATGTTGCCTGTATTTGGAGGAATTTGAGGATTAAATAAAACTATGTTAAACACTTTTGTGCCTTTTCATTATGTGAGTTAGTATTTTTGCAACGGATTTAGCTCTTTCTTTAAAAATTTGTCTTAATCTATCTTTTATTATTTTGTTTTTGATTTCTTCTTTTGTCATCGCTTGCCTATAATATTATGGTTTTGTTGCCGTAAACAAATATTCTATCTTCAATAGCAAGCTTTATGGCTCTTCCTAATACTATTTTTTCTATATCTCTTCCTTTTTCTCTCATTTCTTCCCAATTCATTTCATGATTTACTCTAATTACATCTTGTTCGATTATAGGTCCGTCATCAAGATTATTATTTACAAAATGAGCCGTAGCTCCAATAATTTTAACGCCTCTATCATATGCTTGTTTATATGGATTTGCTCCAATAAATGCTGGTAGGAATGAATGGTGAATGTTTATTATTTTGTTTGGAAATTTTTCTACGAAGTTTGGAGTTAATATTCTCATAAATTTGGCTAAAATGATAAAGTCTGGGTTTAAAGGTTCGATAATTTTTAACATTTCGTTTTCATGTTCTATTCTCGTTTTTCCTTCTGCTGGTATGAAATAAAAAGGAATATTGAATTTTTCTACTAAATCTTTTAAATTTTCTCTATTTGCTATAACTCCAAGTATTTCGATGTCCAAATCGCCTGAATAATGTTTTATTAAAATGTCTCCTAGGGCGTGAGCTTCTTTTGTTGCCATTAAAAATAGTCTTTTTTTTCTTTTTTTGAATATTCTAATATTTCCACAGGGAATTTCTTTTAATAATTCTTGTTTTAATTTATCTTTATCTACTTCTCCAGAAATTACCGCTCTAAAAAAAAATTTGTTATTTTCTTTATCTACAAATTCTTGTTGAGTTTCAATGTTAAAATCGTTTTCGTATAGAACTTTTGAGATTTTATAGACTAATCCTTTTTTATCGTTACAATCGATTAAAAGGGTATATTTCATATTAGACCTTTTTTAAATAAATTATATCATAACCTCTAATTTCTTCTAAAATTGATTTTTTGGGGTTTTTAGGGTCTATGTTTTTAGGCTTGTATTTTTTATCCCATAAATTTTCTTTTTTTATCCACTCTTGACAGCAATTAAAGTTTAATATGCTAAAAGTTTTTAAAGGATACTTTAAAGCAAGTGCATAGAGAAATCTATTAGTAACATTTTTTGGGCATTTTTTTATTTTTATTTCTCTTTTTAATTTATTTGGAAGATTTAGGGTTTTTATGACTTTTTCATGGTTAAGGTTTTTAAAATAAATTAAGTGATATAAAAAAAAACTCTCTCTTGGATTATATTTGTAAATTTTTGCTAAATGGAAAAATTCTTTTTTTAAAAAGGTCAGATTAAAAAGCTGTTTGGCAATACCTAATACTATGAAATAGTAAAAACCAAAATAAAGATATTTTGATTTAAACATTTTTTCAAATTCCATATAAATTCTTTCTTTGCTCAAATCTGATAAATTTATACTTTGACAAAGTTTAATTGTTTTTGGAGCTATTTTAAATTTAAGTCTGCTACTAAATTGCATAGCTCTTAAAACTCTTAAAGAATCTTCTATAAATGTTTTATCATCAATATGTCTTATAATTTTATTTTTTATATCTTCAATTCCTCCCCAAAAGTCAAGAATTTTTCCAGTATAAATGTTTTTCATTAATGCATTCATGGTAAAATCTCTTCTACGAGAAGCAGTTTTTTCATCTTGTGTTAAGCTTACTTTAAAGCCTTTGTGTCCGTATCCTATTTTACTTTCGGTTCTTGGCAAGGCAATATCAAAATTTTTCCATTTATAAACAAAAAAACTTTTACCAACTCCCTTAGCTCCTAATTTTTTCATTAACTTGTCAAAATCTTGAGGAGTTATATCGTAAACTTCAAGGTCAAATTCTTTTGCTGGTTTTCCTAATATTTCATCTCTAACGCAACCTCCAACTAAATAAACTCTTTTTGTATATGGCGCGAAAAAATTTTTTAAAAATTCTAAATCTTTCATTCTTTAATTTTGTAATTTTTCTTCTATTCTCATAAGCAAATATTCTAAAAAATTTAAAGTAACGTCGAGTTTTACGTCAAGATTTTGAGTATTTGGAGATTGAAGACCATCGAAAAGTACAAGAAGTCTTTCTCTAATGTGTTTTAAAAATTCTTTATCGCAGTCTTTTTTATTTTCTAATTCTTCAAAAATTTCTTCTTCTTCTAGTTCTTGAATCGTCTCAAGTATCGTTTCTTTAATGTCCATTAAAACTCACTTAGCCATTTTTCAAATTCGTATCTATTTTTTTGATTAATATTATCAAATTCTTTTAATTTTATAATGTTTACTCCTTCGAATTTTTTTCTTGTTTGAAGTCGTTTTATACTTTCTTTAATTTCTTTATCTTCTGGATATTTTTTTAATAGCTTTTTATATATCTCTAGGGCTTCATGTTTAAAGCCCTGAGATTCAAGGATTTTTGCGTATGTTTTAGTTAGAGGCATGTTCTGCTATTAAACTTCCCATTTCTGAAGTTGTAACTACTTCTTTTGCATCAAATGCCGCTAAATCTTTTGTTCTATATCCTTCTTTTAATACGCTTTTAATAGCTTCTTTGATTCGTTTAGCTCCTTTATGTTCTCCTAAATAATCTAACATCATAGCGGCACTTAAAATTGTGGCGATAGGATTTGCTATTCCTTGGCCTGCTATATCAGGAGCGCTTCCGTGAATTGGTTCAAAAAGTCCTACTTTTCCTCCAATGCTTGCGCTTGGAAGAAGCCCAATGCTTCCTACAATCATGCTCGCTTCATCGCTTAAAATATCTCCAAAAATATTACCAGTTAAAATTACGTCAAATTGTTTTGGATCTCTTATAAGTTGCATTGCCGCATTATCTACATACATGTGTTCAAGTTCTATGTCTGGATAATTTTGGGCTACTTCATTTACTACTTCTCTCCAAAGCTCACTTACTTCAAGTACATTTGCTTTATCAACAGAAGTTACTTTTTTATTTCTTTTTTGAGCTTCTTTAAAAGCTATATGAGCTATTCTTTCAATTTCGTCTCTTGTATAAATCATGGTATTGTATGCTTTGTTGCTATCTTTATATCTTGGTTCTCCAAAATAAATTCCGCCCGTTAATTCTCTTACCACTACTAAATCTACACCTTTTATTACTTCTGGTTTTAAGGTAGAAGCATTTATTAGTTCGTCAAAAATTATTGCCGGGCGAATGTTTGCAAAAAGCCCAAGAGATTTTCTAAGTTTTAAAAGTCCAGATTCTGGTCTTTTTTCTTTTGGTAAATTATCCCATTTAGGACCACCTATTGCTCCAAACAAAACGGCATCCGAATTAAGACAACCTTTTATTGTTTCCTCTGGAGCTGGATCTTCAAAAACATCGTATGCCGAACCTCCTAAAAGATACTCGTTATATTCTAGGTTAAAACCTTCTTTTTGAGCTACCGCATCTAAAACTTTTATTGCTTCATCTACTATTTCTGGTCCAATTCCATCGCCCTTAATTACAGCAATTTTATAAGTTTTCATTTTTTTTCCTTTAATATCTCTTTAGCATAGTTTATTAATCCTCCAGCCGCTATTAATTCTTGCATAAAAGGGGGAATTGGAGCAAATTTATAATTTTTCCCCGTATCTATATTATGAATTATTCCTTTATCTAAATCTATTTTTATTAAATCTCCTTCTTTTATTTCGTCAGTTTCAAGAATTTCAAAGATTGGAAGTCCCATATTAAAACTATTTCTATAAAATATTCTTGCAAAGCTTTTTGCTATTACTGCGGCAACTCCAGCGGCTTTTAGAGCAATTGGGGCGTGTTCTCTACTACTTCCGCTTCCAAAATTTTTCCCAGCTACAATTATATCTCCAGGTCTTACTTTTTTAGGAAATTCAGGGTCTGCGTCTTCCATTACGTGTTTAGCAAGCTCGTGAGGATCTGATGTATTTAAATATCTTGCTGGAATAATTAAATCCGTATCGATATTATCTCCAAATTTCCAAACTCTTCCTGTTATAACGTTCATATATTGCCTTTTTGTTGAAATTTTATCAAATTTTTAAAAATTGATATATAATAACAAAAAAAGGTTTAAAATGAAAATAAGTGTTTGTATTTCTAAAACTTTTAAAAACTTATTTGACCCTGATGTTTTAAAAGTTGTATTTATATTATCCATTCCAGTTTTTGCTTTTTATGTTGGAGCTTTGTTTTTGTTTTGGGATCAAATAATTTATTTTGTTTCTAATTTAATTTTTTGGATTCCGTTTAGCGTTTTAAAATTAAATGGAGCTTTTTTTATAATGTTTTTTTTGTGGTTTATTAGTGTTGTAGTAACGTTTGCTATTATTAGCGCTATTTTTTCTCCTTTGTTTTTAAATAAAGCAAATGAAAAGATTCATTATTTATATGTAATAAGTTCTATTTTGTTTTTTTCTATTTTTTACGCTTTTATTTTTATAAATAATTGGGATTTTATTTATTTTGAGATTCAAAAATTGCTTACGATTTTGCCTTTTGATACTGTATCTAAAACTGTAAGTGCTATACTTTCGATTTATGTTTTTTATAATTTTTTTATATTAACGTTATTTATATTGGTTTTCTTTTTTGCAAAACCTTTTTTGGAAGCCATTAAAGATGTGGAATATCCTGATGTTGAGATAAATTCAGATCGCACATTGGGATTTAAGAGAATTTTGTTAAAAGATGTATTGATATTTTTGATTTTTTTTGTATTGTTGTTTCCTTTGTTTTTTATTCCAGTTGTAAATGTATTAGTTCCACTTTTGTTATGGACGAAATTGTATCATGATTCTTTTTTATATTTTGTTTGTAACGAATATTGCTTTGGAGAAACGCTAAAAAAATTGGAAGAAAATCGTTTAAAAACGCTTTTTTTAGCTTCTATTGCGGCAAGTTTTAATTTTTTACCAATTATTAATTTTTTTGCTCCGTTTTTTGCGATTATTTTATTTTTTCATTGCGTTATGCAACTTCAAACTAGCGTTTGAGATTATTTACAGTTTGTAGCATTTCATCGCTTGTCATAATAGCTTTGCTTGCTGCATCGTATGCTCTTTGACCGGTAATTAAATCGGTCATTTCTTCTACAAGTTGAACGTTACTCATTTCGATAAATCCTTGTCTAATCTCTCCAAGACCGTTAGTTCCCGGAACTTCTACCATTGGGTCTCCAGAAGCAGTAGTATTGATATATAAATTGCTTCCAAGCGAATGAAGTCCAGCTGGGTTGATGAATTTTGCAATGGTTATTTGTCCGATTTGTTGCATTTGAGTTTGTCCGGCTTCTAAAACGCTTACAGTTCCATCTGTTCCAATTGAAACTTGGACCGTATCCGCTGGAAGAGTGATGTTTGGAACGAGCTTATATCCGTCGCTTGTTACTAAATTTCCGTTTGCATCGAGTTTAAAAGCTCCATCTCTTGTGTATGCGATTCTTCCATCTGGGAGTTGTACTTGAAAAAATCCATCTCCTTGAATTGCAAGATCTAAATTGTTATTTGTTTGTTTAAGATTTCCTTGAGTAAAAATTTTTGTAACTGCCGTTGGTCTTACTCCAAGTCCTACGTTTATGCCAGTTGGCGAAGTGGTAGTTGTAGAAGTAGCAGTTCCTGCATATTCCATTGTTTGATAAAATAAATCAGCAAATTCGGCTCTTTGTTTTTTATATCCTATCGTATTTACGTTTGATATATTATTTGATACTACATCAATTTGCATTTGTTGAGCCATCATACCGGTAGCTGCTGTATATAAGCTTCTTACCATCGTTAACCTTTTAGTTTTTTATTATAAGCATTTTTTGTTCCAAATTATGCTCTTACGCTTGCAAGTTTATTAATCGCATCACTATTTAGATCGTCCATAAATGTAGTCATTACTTTTTGATATCTCTCAACTAATCTATTTGTTTCTATTAATTCGGTCATTTCCTTAATCGGGTTTACGTTTGATTTTTCTAAAAATCCTTGAAGAGTAGAGTTTGTCGTATTGATAGTTTCGCTGCCTGGAATAAAGTCCCACATTTTGTCTCCAACTTTTTTTAAGGTATTTAAATCATCTATACTTACTACTTTTAAAGTAGCGATTAATGTTTTATTTACATAAATATTTGCGTTTTGATCGATTGTAATGTTTTTTGCGTTTGGAGGTATTTTTATTGGTTTGTTTTTTATATCTAATACTTTAAAGCCTTCTTTTGTTACCAGATATCCTTGATTATCGATTGAAAAATTTCCAGCTCTTGTTACTTTTTCTCCATTTGCGTCAATTACGAAAAAAGCATTTTTTTGTTTGAGCGCTACATCTAAAGGGTTTGATGTTTTTATAACGTTTCCGATTGAAAAGTTTGTGTATTCTTCTACGATTTGAGGAACTTTATTTAAATTCCTATTTATGAATTTTGCCGCTTCTTTGGTGTTATTTTCTAATGGTAAAATATCTCTTTTTTCTTGATATAATCTCTCAAACGTTCCAATTACTATATCGTCTTGTTTAAACCCTGCTGTATTGACATTTGCAAGGTTGTTTGAAATAACGTCTAATCTATTAAATTGAGTAACCATTGCGCCAACGGCATCGTAATAACCATTTATCATTTTTGGAGCCTTTTTTTTAAAAGTTAAGCAATTTTTGTTCCTTTTTGTTTTGATAAATTATTGTGGTATAATAACAGTTTACAAGATGCATATTTTATAAATTTTTTTTAAGCTTAAGGAGTATATATGGCACTTCCAAAAGAGCTTGTAAAGCTATTTAAAGAAAATAAAGACGGTATAGTTACTTATGAAAAAATAGTTAGTATCTTACCAAAAGCACCTACGAAAAAAGAAGTAAAAGAGATTTTGGATCTTGCAAAAGAAAATAGTATTCGCCTTATGACGGCGGCTGAGGTTGCTAAACTTAAAAATCTTGAAGATGTTGTAAAAAATAAGGAAGAGAGAGAAAGAAAAAAAGAGGAACTTGCCGAAGATATTTTAAAAGATAAAGAATTGCTTGAGTGGAGCAGATCTGATAGTCCAGTTAGAATGTATTTAAGAGAAATGGGGCATATACCTCTTCTTGATAAAGATGAGGAGATTGAAATTTTTAGAAGAATTCAGCTTGGAGAAGAAATTATTTTGGATGCTATTTGTTCAATTCCGTTTTTGATTGATTTGGTTTTAAAATATAAAGAGCCTTTGCTTAATAGAGAAAGAAGGGTAAAAGAATTGTTTAAATCTTTTGTGGATGAAGATGAGATAGAAGATGAAGATGATAAAGAGAGTAAAAAAAGTAAAAAAATAACTCTTAGAGAAAAAAGAATAAATGAACTTTTTAAAAATTTGGAAAAAGCCAAAAAAGAGTGGGAAAAAGTTATTGACGAGTATGATCAGGTTTTAAAAGATACTTCAATGCCTGAAGAAGAAAGACTTTATAAAATTTTACAATTGACTTTTAAAAAGAAAAAAGTAAAAGAGGCGTTAAATGAACTCGGATATACTTCAAAACTTATTAACGAAATAGTAAAAACGGTTGAAACGGCTTTAAAAGGGGATAAAGATTTTGAAAAAGAATTGAAAAAGAAAGAATATAGACTGCCTCTTTTTAATGAGCAGTTAAGAAAATTGCATAAAGAAATTCTTAGCAAGATTACCGAGCTTTCTAAAGAAGATATAGCGGCAATGGTTCCTGAACATACGATGGTAAATATTTATATGGATATTAAAAAGTTGGTTGAAGCGAAAAAAGCAAGTGAAAATAAATTTGGAATGGATCCTAAAAAGCTTGAAGTTATATTAGAACAGCTAAAAAGAGGTAAAAAGATAGTAACCGAAGCAAAAGAAAAAATGGCAAGAGCGAATTTAAGACTTGTTGTAAGTATTGCTAAAAAGTATACAAATAGGGGGCTTCCGTTTCTTGATTTGATACAAGAAGGAAATATAGGACTTATGAAAGCAATTGATAAGTTTGAATTTGAAAAGGGATATAAATTTTCTACATACGCAACTTGGTGGATTAGACAAGCCATTAGTAGAGCGATAGCCGATCAGGCAAGAACGGTTAGAATTCCAATTCATATGATTGAAAACATCAATCAAATTAATAAAATTATTAGAAAATATGTTCAGGAAGAAGGAAAAGAGCCAACGCTTGATGTAATTGCAAAAGAGATGAAAATGCCAATTGAAAAAGTAAAACAGATTTTAAAAATTTCAAAAGAGCCAATTTCGCTTGAAGCTCCAGTTGGCGAAGAAGAAGACGGTAAGTTTGGAGATTTTATTGAGGATAAAAGTTTTTCAAACCCATATGAAGAAGTGGTTCAAGAAGATTTAAGAAAACATATTGAAGAAATACTTGAAAATCTAAACGAAAGAGAAAAAGCCGTAATTAAAATGAGATTTGGTCTTATGCCAGATAAGAGTGAAAGAACGCTGGAAGAAATTGGAAAAGCTTTAAATGTTACAAGAGAGAGAGTTAGACAAATTGAAAGTAGCGCGATAAAAAAACTTAGACACCCAAATATTGGAAAACTTTTAAAAAATTATCTTGAAGGTTGAAAAAGATAATGTGGAAGCTAATTGAAGAATTTTTAATAAGATTTATTAGAGAAGAGATTACAAAAACGGGGCTAAAAAAAGGGATTTGTGGTCTTAGTGGAGGAATTGATTCTGCGGTTGTTGCTGTTTTAGCTAAAAAGGCTTTGGGAGATAATTTTAAAGCTTTTATGCTTCCAAGTCAGTTTTCTTCTCCTTCAAGTATAGAAGATGCTAAAAAGCTTTGTGAAAAATTTGATATAGATTATGAAATAATTTCTATCGAACCGCTTCTTAGAGCTTATCCTATTGAAGATAAAATAAGGCTTGGAAATTTTTCGGCAAGAATGAGAATGGCAATTCTTTACGATAACTCTGCTAAATTAAACGCTCTTGTTATTGGAACGAGCAATAAAAGCGAGCTTATGCTTGGATATGGAACTTTGTTTGGGGATTTGGCAAGCGCCATTAATCCGATTGGAGATTTATATAAAACTGAAATATTTGAATTTGCTAAATTTTTGGGAGTTAACGAAGAGATAATCAATAAACCTCCAAGTGCCGATTTATGGCAAGGGCAAAGCGATGAAAAAGAACTTGGATATAGTTATTCTCAAATTGATCCTGTTTTAATTGATTTTGTTGATAATAGAGCTACAAAAGAAGAATTGCTTAAAAAATATGATAAAGATCTGGTTGAATTTGTATTAAAGAAGGTATATCAAAATCAGTTTAAAAGAAAACCTCCAATTATTTGTAAATTAAAAAATAGAACTATTGGTCATGACTTTTTATACGAAAGAGATATTAGGCTTTGAGAAAGGTTTATGAATTTTTTGAAAATATGCTATTTTACCCGAGGTGGTATCATTATCCTTTAATTCTTTTTTTCCTTCCTTTTTCTTTTCTTTATATGATAATTGTGTTTTTTAAATTTCCAAAAAGATATGAAGATTTAAAAGTTCCTATTATTTCTATTGGAAATATAATCGTTGGGGGAAGTGGAAAAACTCCTCTTAGTATTGCTATTATTAATTATTTTAAAGCTAAGAAAGCGGCCGTAGTTTTAAGAGGATATGGTAGGAAAAGTAAGGGAGTAGTGGTTGTAAGTGATGGAAAAAATATCTTATGCGAAGTTGAAGATAGTGGGGATGAAGCAATGGAAATTGCTATTTCTACAAACGCAATTGTGATAGTTAGTGAAGATAGAAAAAAAGGAATATTAAAAGCAAAGGAAATGGGTGCCGAGTTTATCGTTTTGGATGATGGATTTGATAAGCCTTTTAAGAAGTTTAATTTGGTAATTGATGAAAAAATAAAAAATCCTTTTTGTTTACCTGCTGGGGGATATAGATATCCTCGTTTTTTTCTTAAGTTTGCCGATATTGTTTTAGAAGAAAATAGAGATTTTAAAAGAATAGTAAATGTACCTAAAGGCGATATTTTAATAAGCGCAATTTCAAAACCCAAACGAATTCTTAAATGGTGGAAAAAAGAATATAGGTTTTTCCCTGATCATTACGAATATAAATGGAAAGATTTAATTTGTTTTAGGGAAAAAGAAATTGTAACTACTAAAAAAGACTTCGTAAAGCTTAAAAAATATCCTTTAAAATTAAAAGTAATTGATTTAAAAATTGAACTAAAAAGCGATATTTTAAGACAAATTGAAGAATATTTGATAAAATTTCATAAAAAAGGCAATTAATGGATATAAAAGAGGAGATTAAAAAAGACGAAGAGTTATTGTTACATGTTTTTAAATTGGAAAAATTTTTTAAAAAATATAAAAAACCTATAATTGCTGTTTTAATCGTTATTTTTTCGTTTCTTATAGGTTATCAGCTTTTGAGTATGTATAAAGATTATAAATTAACTAAAGCAAACAATGCTCTTGAAGAAGTAATAAATGGCAAAAAAGATTCTTTGGAAATTTTAAAGGAAGATAAAAAGCTTTACGATTTATATTTATTAAAAGAGGGAAAATTTGATAAGATTACTACAAAGGCTCTTGAAGAAATTAAGGCTTACAAACTAGCAATGGAAAAAGGAGATATAAAATCTTTGGAAGCTTATTTGAATAATCCTAATTATCATGTTTTAAAAGATTCGGTAAGAGTTGCTTTAATTAGGCTTTACCTTCAAAAAGGTAATAGAAAAAAAGCAAAAGTATTGGCTGAAGAAATTTCTTCAGATTCTAAGTATAGAGAAATAGCGACATATTTACTTCACTATGGGATAGTAAAATGAAAAAGTATTTATTGTTAGCAGGGTTATTGTTTATAGGTTGTTCTCAAAAAGAGGTTTTTGTACCAAAAAAAGTTATTAATAAGCCGTTAAAAGCTGTTACTTCAAAAGAGCTTCAAGATTACACAAAAAAAGCTTTGACTTTTAAAGATTTGGAGTTAAAGTATGTAAAACCTGTTAATGCGTTTGATGATGGAATAAGAGGAGTTTATGTGTTTTTTGACGAAAAAGGTAAAAAGCTTGGAGAATTTAAAAAGATTAATAAGGATTTAGCTGTAGATGGCACTAAAATGCTTTTAATTAAAGAGAAAAAAGTAATTAAATTGCCTTTTATGATGGTTAGTGGAGCGAAAAAAGAAAATATAATAGCTATAGTTTTTGAAAATAATGCTATAGGAGTTTATGATTTAGATAAAAATAGACTTATTTTTTATAAAGAGTTTGGAGAAGCTATAATTGGAAAATATTTAAAAGCTTTTCCTATTTTTTATAAAGATTTGATATTGTTTCCATTATTAGATTCAAATATTGCCGTATATGATTTAAAAGCAAATTCTTATATAAGAACTATTAATTTAGCCGATGGGAATTTGCTCTCAAACATAATTTTTCTTAAGATTGTAAATAATCAACTTTTTATGGCAACTCCAAATAAGCTTGTTATGTTTGATCCAAACTATTTAATAGATTTTAAAGGAAACATTAAACATATAATAAGCAGTAATAATTTTCTTTATGTGTTTTTAGTAGGAGGGGATGTTATTAAATTTGATATCAATTTAAAACAATTAAAAAAAGTAACTTTGCCTTTTGCCGATTATTTTGCTCCTACTGTTTGTAAAGATAAAATATATACAGTTACAAGAAGTGGTTATTTAATTGAATTTGATAAAGATTTAAATTATAAAGTTTATGGGGGCAATAAATTTAATGTTAATGAGCCTTTAAGACTAATAAATTGTAAAATCTACAATGAAGATAGGGTGTATTTTATTAAATGAGCAAATATATAGAAGCTTTTTTGGAATATCTTTTAATTAATAAAGGCGTTAGTAAAAATACTTACGAAGCTTATAAAAGGGATTTAATTCAATTTGAGAAATTTTTGGGGAAAGATATTATTCAAGCCACTTCAGCAGATGTTATAGCTTTTCTTTCTCAAATTGAAAATAAACGCTCTTTAAATAGAAAGTTAAGTGCTATTAATTCTTTTTTTGATTTTGCTTATAAAAGAGATTATGTTGATGAAAAATTTAAAATAAAACAAGCAAAAATTCCAAAATCTTTACCTAAATTTTTAGAAAAAGAGGAGATTTTAAATTCCATATCTCATATAGATTCAAATGCCTCTTGGTTTGAATTAAGGGATAAAGCTTTAATTTTGTTTTTATATGCAACTGGGCTTAGGATAAGCGAAGCTTTAAACGTGAAACTTAGCGATATAGAAGATGGATGGGTAAAAGTGGAAATGGCAAAGGGAGAAAAACAAAGAATTGTTCCAATTGCTCCTATTGCTATAAAGGCTATAGAAGAGTATCTTCATAAAAGACCTTGTAATTCTCAGTGGCTTTTTGTAAATAAAAATTGTAATAAATTAAGTAGAATTAGTGCTTTTAATATTACGAAAAAATATCTAAACGTATCTCCTCACGTACTTCGTCACTCTTTTGCCACTTCTCTTGTTTTGGGAGGAGCAGATTTAAGGGTAGTTCAAGAACTTTTGGGACATGCTTCTCTTAATACTACTCAAATTTATACTCATATTCAAAAAGAAAATCTTAAAGAAACAGTATTAAAATATCATCCTTTAGAAGATTTATAAATTGAAAAGCGTAGTTGAAATTTTAAGAAAAAATGGAATTGTGTGTAAAGAACTTAATAGAGTTAATCTTAATTTAAAAAAGAGAATAAATGCTTATTTGGGAGTTAACTTAAAGAGCGAATATTGTATAGTAATAGAAGTCTTAAAGAAGAGTCGTTTTTTAGCAAAAGATATAGAAACTTTAGAGGAGATTGTTTCTAAATTTCCTATAAATTTTAGATATAAAAAGAAAATTCTAATTTTAAATGCTCCTCTTTGTTTAAAAGCAAAAAAGGAACTTAGAGAATGGAAGATATTATTAAAGAAGAATTTAAATTAGTGGATATAGGCAATACTCATATCCATGTTTTTGATGGAGAAGTTAAAGATTTTAAAAATCCTGTGAAATTAGAGGGAAAGATTTTTTATATTTCTGTGAATGAAGAAAAAGAAAGAGAATTTTTAAAATTAAATCCAAATGCTATTAATTTAAAAAATTATGTACGCTTTAAAAGCGCTTATTCAAATACTCTTGGAATTGATAGAGTAATGGCTTTTAAAGCCATAAATGATGGAGTGGTGGTTGATGCTGGAAGTTTTATTACGTTGGATATAGTAGAGAATGGGTTTCATTTAGGTGGGGTTATAATGCCTGGACTTTATTATTTAAAGAATGCATATAAAATACCTTCTTTAAACGTGGGATTTACTTATCCAACTTCCATTCCACCTAAAAATACGAAAGAGGCTATTAGCGAGGGTAGTATTGGAATGGTTGTTGAAATGATAAAAAAATATTCGAAAAATAAAAAATTATATTTTACCGGTGGAGATGGAGAGTTTTTGGCTAAAATTCTAAATGGAATTTATATAAAAGATTTAATTTTTCGGGGAATGATAAAAGTGATAAAGGAAAGTTATGATAATAGCATTGCCAAAAGGAAGGATAGCAAACGAAGTTTTAAAAATTTTTGAAAAAATTTTTAATGAAAAGTTTGAATTTGAAAATAGAAAACTAATTTTAAAAAAGGCAGGTTTTACTTTTTTAAATGTTAGAAATTGGGATGTTGCTACTTATGTCGAAAAACAAGCCGCAGATATTGGGGTAGTTGGTTTTGATGTTATAACTGAGCTTAATTCGAATGTGTTAGAATTGCTGGATTTAGGGATTGGAAAATGTAGAGTAAGTGTTGGAGGAATTAAAGGAGATGATAGTTACAAGAATAAAACAGAAATTGTAGTAGCTACAAAACTTAAAAATATTGCAAAGAATTATTTTTCTAAGAAAGGAATTCCAACTCAAGTAATAAAATTAAACGGCTCTATCGAGCTTGCTCCTCTTGTAGGGCTTTGTGATGTTATTGTTGATATAGTGGAGACGGGAAACACATTAAGAGAAAACGGACTTGAAGAAAAGGAAGTAATATTTCATTCTTCTGCTCGTGTAATTGCTAATAAAAATTCGTTTTTAACAAAGAAAGAAGAAATTTTAGACTTAGTAGAAAAGATAAGGAAAGCAAATGGCTCTTGAATTGTATGCAAAAGTTGAGGAGCTCTTTTTAGATAAAGAAGCTGCTTATATTTTGTGGTCTAAGTTTATTGAGATATTAAAAGAGCTTAATGTAAAAAGTGTTCTTGATATTGGGTGTGGAAGTGGGGAGTTTTGTGCTTTGGCTGAGAGTGAAGGATTTAAAGTTAAGGGAATTGATTTAAGTAAATTTCAAGTACAAAAAGCAAAAAAAAGAGGATGTGATTGTGAGGTTAAAAATTTATGTGAAGTGAATGAAAAATTTGATGCTGGGGTTGCTGTGTTTGATGTAATTAATTATATGAACAAAGATGAATTGAAAAAATTTTTTGAGTGTGTAAAGATTTGTAATTATTTTGTTTTTGATATTAATACTTTGTATGCAATGGAAGATTTGGCTATAGGAACTTTAAAAGCGGAAGATGAGAATAGATTTTCAGTACTTTATAGCGAGTTTGAAGATAACAAATTAATAACGGAAATTACTCTTTTTGAAAAAAAAGGCGATTGTTATAAAAAACATCAAAAAAAACTCATTCAATATTTTTATTCTTTAAAAGAGATTGAATCAATTTCTGGTATGGAAATTTTGGAAGTTATACCAATTTCTTTATATGGAAGCGAAGAAGCGGAAAAATTAATAATTGTTATGAAAACTTAGCGAGGTTTAAAATTTTCTTTGCTAATGCAAAATTCTTTTACGAAACATTTATCGCATTTAGGATTTTTTGCTGTACATATATATCTTCCAAAAAGAACGAATGCTTGATGAAGTTCGTTTAAATCTGTTTTAAAAGCTTTTATTAAATCTTTTTCGGTTTCTTCTACTGTTTTTGCATCAGTAATTCCAAGACGATGAGATACTCGAAAAACATGAGTATCTACCGCCATTCTATTTTCTCCGTTTAATTCTATTAAAAATACGTTTGCCGTTTTGTTACCAACTCCCGGAAGTTTTATTAATTTTTCATGTTCTTTTGGAATAATGGAATTGTATTTTTCTTTTACTTCTTTTGCCATTGATACTAAATTTTTTGCTTTATTATTAAAAAAATTGCATGATTTGATAATTTCTTTTACGTCTTCAATATTAGCGCATGCAAGAGCTTGTATGTTTGGATATTTTTCAAAAAGCTTTGGAGTGACCATATTTACTCTTTTATCCGTGCATTGAGCAGATAAAATTATCGCAACGAGAAGTTCGTATTCATTTTTATAATTAAGTTCCGTTTTACTTCCTTTGTAACGATTTAAGAATCTTTTTTTTATCTCTTCAAGTTCTTCGGGAGTTCTTAATACCATCACAATCCTTTTTTTATTGTATAATAACAAATATTTTCATAAAGGAGAATAATGGCTGGACATAATAAATGGTCTAAAGTAAAACATATTAAAGCAAAAGAAGATGCTAAAAAGTCTAAAATTTTTACTAAGCATGTTCGCGCTATTATGACGGCTGCAAGACAAGGAGGAGGAAACCCTGATAACAATCCTGCTTTAAGGCTTGCAATAGAAAGAGCAAAAGCGGATTCTATGCCAATGAAAAATATTCAAAACGCAATTGATAAAGCTACGGGAAAAATTGATGGTCTTGTCCTTCAAGAAGTTATATATGAAGGGTATGGACCAGGTGGCGTTGCTATAATGGTAGAGTGTTTAACAGATAATAAAAATAGAACCGTGGCTGAAATTAGACATGCGTTTAAAAAAGCTGGAGGTTCTTTAGGAACAAGTGGAAGTGTTTCTTGGATGTTTGAAAAAAAAGGTGTAGTTGTAGTAAATAGAAGCGAAAAAGATGAAGAAGTAATGGAAAAAGCAATTGAAGCTGGTGCCGAAGATATTAAAGAAATGGAGGAAGTGCTCGTAATAGAGACGGCACCTGAAGATTTTAATGCCGTACTTGAAGCAATTAACTCTATTGATGGAATAGAGATTATAGAAAGTAATGTGCAATTGGTTGCTACTAATTTAAGTGACGTGGATGATGAAACGGCTGAAAAAGTTGAAAGACTTATTGAAGCTTTAGAAGAAATAAACGATGTTCAAAACGTAATTCATAATATGGCATAATTAAAAGAAAAGGATTTATCATGAAAAGATTAATATTAGTTGGAATTTTAAGTGTAGGAAGTTTATTTGCTTTTCCTGGAATGATGGGTGGGAGTATGCATGGAAAAGCTGGTATGATTGGAAAGCCGTTGCCTAATCTTAAAGATAGTACAGTTTTAGCGGAGTATAACGGAAAAAAAATTACAGTAGCTGAACTTAATGCTTATCTTCAAGGAATTACTGGGGATTATAGAATAAGAGTTCAAGATTTACCTGCTCAACATATTAAAAAGTTCGTTCAACAATATATTGATACTTTGGCTCTTTATCAAAAAGCAAAATCAATAGAAAATACTCCTCAATTTAAAGCTGCTAAAATGAAACTTGCTGTTGATATGTGGTTAAAAAATAGATTAAATGAGATAAAAGTAACAGAAGCCGAGGCGAAAAAATTTTATGAAGAAAATAAAGATTTGTATTTTAAAACGACTCCAAAAGTTAAAGCAAGACATATTTTAGTAAAAGATAAAGCGTTAGCTGAGAAATTAATTAATGAATTAAAAGGTTTAAAAGGAAAAGCGTTAGAAAAGAAATTTGCTGAGCTTGCTAAAAAATATTCGATTGGACCAAGCAAAATTCAAGGAGGGGAGCTTGGATGGTTTGATCCAAAACAGATGGTTCCTGAATTTGCAAAAGCCGTTGAAGAGCTTAAACCAGGAGAAATTACTCTAAAACCTGTAAAAACAAGATTTGGATATCATATTATTTTGGTTGAAGGTAAAAAAGATAATAATTATATCCCATTTGAGCAAGTTAAAGATCAAATTATTGCTTATTTGAAACAATTAAAACTTAAAAAAGAAATTAATGAAATTAGGAAAAAAGAAAAAGTAAAATTTCTTGTAAATACAAAATAAGGAGGGGTAAATGAATTGGAGAGACCTTGGAATTAAACCTGGAGTATTAACTGGAAGTGAGACAAAAAAAGTTTTTGAATGGGCTAAAAAAAATAATTTTGCTTTGCCTGCTATTAATGTAGTAGGTACAAATTCTGCTAATGCTGTAATGGAAGCGGCAAGTAAAGTAGATATGCCAATTATTATTCAATTTTCGAATGGAGGGGCTCATTTTTTTGCTGGGAAAGGACTTGATAACGAAAATCAAAAAGCGGCTATTCTTGGTGCTATAAGCGGTGCTAAACATATTCATACTTTAGCCGAGGCTTACGGAATTCCAGTAATTCTTCATACGGATCATGCTGCAAGAAAACTTCTTCCTTGGATTGATGGACTTATAGAAGCAAATAAAAAACATTACGAAAAATATCAAAGACCTTTATTTAGTTCTCATATGCTTGATTTAAGCGAAGAGCCTCTTGAAGAAAACGTTGCTACTTGTAAGGAATATCTAAAAAAACTTGCTCCTCTTGATATTTTGCTTGAAATTGAGCTTGGCGTAACTGGTGGAGAAGAAGATGGAGTTGATAATACTGGAATTGAAAATTCAAAACTCTATACTCAGCCTGAAGATGTAGCGTATGCTTATAAAGAACTTATGGAAGTTTCTCCTCTTTTTACTATAGCTGCAAGTTTTGGAAATGTTCATGGAGTATATAAACCAGGTCACGTGAAGCTTGAACCAATTATTCTTAAAAATTCTCAAGAATACGTAAGAGAAAAATTTGGAATTGAGGATGAAAAACCTATTGATTTCGTATTTCATGGTGGAAGCGGAAGCGAAATTGAAAAAATTCATGAAGCGATTGATTATGGAGTTGTAAAATTTAACATAGATACGGATACTCAATGGGCGTTTTGGTCTGGAGTAAAATCTTATATTGAAAAGTATCATGATTATTTACAATCTCAAATTGGAAATCCAGAGGGTCCTGATAAACCTAACAAAAAGTATTACGATCCAAGAAAATGGTTAAGAGAGGGAGAAATTAGCATGAGAGAAAGAGTTATTAAAGCTTATAAAGATTTAAGGGCTATCTCATAATTTCTTCTTCTCCTATTACTCCTTTTGAGTTTAGAGGAAATTTTTATCACGTAAAAAGAGATGATTTACTTCATAAAGACTTCAATGGGAATAAAGCAAGAAAATTTTACTACTTTTTAAAAAATAAATTTCCTAACGTAAAAAAAGTTGTTTCTTTTGGTTCAAATCAATCAAACGCTATGTATTCTCTAAGCGTTTTGGCAAGACTTAAGGGTTGGGAATTTGTTTATTATACTAATCATATTCCAAAACTCTTAAAAGAAAATCCTCATGGAAATTATTTGAGGGCTTTAAAAAATGGTATGAAAATAATAGAGCTAAATAAATCGAATGAGGAAATTAGAGATTTTGTAAAAGGTTTGGAGAATCAAAGTACATTGGTTATAGAAGAAGGTGGTAGAGATAAAAGATCTGAATTTGGCATAAAAATGTTAGCTGATGAAATTAATGAATATTGTATAAAACATAATTTGAAGGTATTTTTGCCAAGTGGAACTGGAACTACTGCTTATTTTCTTTCTAAGCATCTTGATGTTGAGGTTATAACTTTGCCTGTTGTGGGAGATGAAGAGTATCTTAAAAAACAATTTAATTGGCTTGGAGGAGGAAAAATTCCAACAATAATTAAACCTCTTAAAAAATATAGATTTGCTAAACCTTATATTCATTTTTGGAAGTTGTTTTTAGAACTTAAAAATGCTGGGATAGAGTTTGACTTAGTTTATGATATGGTGGCTTGGGAAAGTTTACTTTATTACGATTTACAAAATGTTCTTTTTATTCATCAAGGAAATATGAGCAATGAGAGTATGATTAGAAGATATCATTATAAATTTAATCTTTAGGATTGTTTCTTTTTTTTACATTATTAATATAATTTTAACTTATAAATGAATGTTCATTTTACAAATGAACATTCATTTTGTTACAATTTTGTAATTATTTGTTTTAAGGAGATGAGATGGGAAGTTTAGTTGCTTTAAACATTGTGCTTCCTTGGATAATAGCACTGGTAATTTTTTTAGTTAAAAAAGATATTGTGACGAATTGGTTAACTATTTTAACATTACCAGTTTTAACTTTTATTTCTTATTTAATTTATATTCATCCAATGCCTGCTTTAATTCAAACTCCTCATTGGGTTGGAAGTTTAATTACTTTGTATGATTATGGATTACTTGGATATTTTCTTTATTTGGGAATAAAAAATAATAGAATTTGGGTTGTAGCTTTAGCTTTGTTACAAGTGTTGTTGCTTACGCTAGTACTTATAATGATAAAAGAGAATCCCACTCCTAATATTTATGTAGATAATTTAACAGCTCTTATATTTTTTATTGTAGCAGTTGTAGGAGTTCCAATTGCTATTTTTGCTACAAAATACATGGAATATGAAGAAAAAGATAAACATAAATTCGTAGCTATTATAATTTGGTTTTTAGGAGTTATGAATTTTGCGGTTTCGGCGAATAATATCGAATGGTTTTTTGCTTTATTTGAGACTACGACATTAGCATCTGTTGTAATGATAGGATTTAGAAAAGATAAAGAAGCAATCGATAATTCGATGCTTGCTCTTTGGATGAATCAAATTGGTGGAGTTGCAATTCTTCTTGGTCTTATGGCACTGATAAAAAATGTAGGTGTTTATCATTTTACTGATTTGCTTGAGTTCAACGGATCAAAAGAATTAATTATAGCTGGACTTGGATTTTTGAGTATTTCTGCTCTTGTAAAAGGTGCTCAAATGCCGTTTCATAAATGGCTTCTTGGAGCAATGGTAGCCCCAACTCCTGTTAGCGCAATACTTCATTCAGCTACAATGGTTAAAATTGCTCCATATTTAATTCTTAGAATTTCTCCAATTATCAAAGGAACGCTTCTTTCTAAATTATTAGTAATTACAACTGGTTTTGTTTTTGTAGTTGCAGCGATTATTGCATTAACTCAAGATAATTTCAAAAAGATTTTGGCATATTCTACAATTTCTTTGCTTGGTCTTATGATGTTGGCAGCAGCAATAGGTACGCCTCTTGCTATAACGGCTTCGGTTTTAATAATCGTATTTCATGCATTTGCAAAAGGATTTTTGTTTGTTGAAGCTGGTGTTCTTGAAAAAGTGTTTCACGTTAAATATATTGAACAAATGAGAAGACTTATTGAAAGAGCACCTTTAACTCTTATGTTTATTTTCTTTGGATTTTTGGCAATGACTTTTGTACCTTTTGGAACATTTGTTGGTAAATGGATTATGATTGAAGAAGCAAGTAATTTCTTAACTCATGGGAGTTATATAGTATTGATTCTTTATGTGGGAGCTGGTAGTGCGTTTTTAAGTATTTTGTATATGAAAGTTTTGGGAATTAGCGTAAGAAAAGCTCATGGTATATCGCATGTAAAATTTGTGACGCTTCCAAAAAGATTTAATTTCGTATCAGTTTGGTATTATGTATGGATTTTGACTATTACAATATTTATTGCTCCTTTTATGGTGGATGTTATAGTGCCAGTAGTAAAAGGAATTATTAATTCTCCGGTACCTGTTGAAAATGAAAGCTTATCATTAGTAATTAAAGATTCTACTTTATATTTTTGGCAAATAATTGGAGCTTTGGTGATTTTACTTTTAATTCACGCTCTTCCTTATTTTGTTAAATTTAAAGCTGATATTGTTCATCCATACAATTGTGGTGAGAATTTTCCAAGATATATGAGTACGTTTGATTTCGTTTGTATTCAAAAAATTGAAAATTATCTAAACGTATTTGCGCTTGCTTTATTTATTGCAGTTATTATTTTTGGAGGAGGTTTGTTATGATAGAGACTATGCTTGTATTATTTGCGCCTATTCTTGGAGGATTTGTATATGGGCTTGAGAGAATTACTAGAGCTAGAATGCAAAGTAGAATAGGACCTCCGCTTTTACAACCTTTTTACGATTTTTTTAAATTAATGGATAAGCGCCCAATGATGGTTCATTCTCTTCATGCGTTAATGGGAATAATGTATTTTGTTGCTGAGTGGTTTGCTTTTGCTGTTTTGATTTTTGGTAATGATTTATTAATTGCGGTATTTTTTCACGTATTGGCGGTTCTTGCACTTGTAATTGGAGCAAGTAGCGTTAGAAGTGCGTATTCAGTTTTGGGAGCTCTTAGAGAGCTTATGCATATGATTAGTTATGAACCTATTATGGTACTTTTAACGATAGGATTTTTTTTACTTACAAATAGTTTTAATTATAGGGATATTCTAAATTACGAAGGGTATCCGGTTTTAGAATTACCTCTTGTATTTTTTGCCTTTATTTTAACTATTCCTATGATGCTTCAAAAATCGCCTTTTGATGTGGCAGAAGCGCATCAGGAAATAATTGGGGGACCAGAAATTGAATATAGTGGACCTTTTTATGAGGCTGTTTATACGGCTAAATGGATTGAATATATTTATGTATTTTTCTTTGTATTTTTGTTTGGAGGCTCTCATTATTGGCTTGGGATATTGCTTGTAATATTTACGTTTATTTTTATAAATCTTCTTGATAATTCAACTGCAAGGCTTGATTTTAGAAAAATGGTTAAATTTTCATGGGTATTTTTAATTCCTTTAATTACATTAAATCTTGTTTTAATAGCACTTTGGAGGTAGGTTATGGGATTTTTTAGTAAATTTAGGAAAAAATCGCCTTGGATTTTGCATTATAACACTGGAGGATGTAACGGATGTGATATTGAAATTCTTGCATCTCTTGCTCCTAAATACGACATAGAAAGATTTGGAGCTTTAAATAGAGGAAATCCAAAACAAGCTGATATTTTGCTTGTAACAGGACCTGTTACTAAAAATTGTAAAGATGTACTTAGAAGACTTTATCTTGAAATGCCTGAGCCAAAGGTAGTTGTGGCAATGGGTGCTTGTGGACATGGTGGAGGTGTTTTTAGACATCTTTATCATGTGGAAAATGGAGTTGATAATATTATTCCGGTTGATGTTTGGATTCCGGGATGTGCTCCAAGACCTGAAGCATTAATTGATGGAATTGTAGAAGCTATTGAAATTTGGGAGAAAAAATCTAAAGAAAAAGAATATCCAAGAAATTATGACGAGGAGATGAGAAAAAATTTAGGAGTAGATGATGATTAGTCAAAATGTTGAATTTTTTGAGGTAAGTGTTGATAATGTAAAAGATAAAATTAAAAATTGGTACGATGAAGAAAAATATCATTATGTAACAATAAACGCTATTGATAATGGAGGAGATGTTACGCTTGATTGGATATTTTTTGATTATAATAAAGATCAGTGGTATGTTTTTAGAGCTAAAAATGTAGCTTATGATACGCTAATTCCTTCTATTACCGATATCATTCCATCTTCTTGGATAGCGGAGTGGGAGCTTGTTGATTTGTTTGGGTTAAATGTAGAAAATACTCCAAAAGGTTTATTTATAAAAGATCCTAATATCGTTGCGCCATTAAGAAAGGAATTAAAATGAGTAATAAAGTAGTAGTTCCTTTTGGGTCTCAGCATATATGTTTACCTGAGCCAGTGAGTTTTTTATTTGATACGGAAAATGAGGTAATTACAGATGTAAAGGTTGATGTGGGATATGTGCACAGAGGTATAGAAAAAGCTGCCATAACTAAGTTTGATTTTACAAATGTTTCTTATCTTTTAACAAGGGTTTGCGGTTTTTGTTCCATAACTCATGCAAGTGGGTATCATCATGGAATAGAAAAATTGCTTAATATAGAAGTACCAAAAAGGGCTCAATATTTGAGATTAATCACTGTAGAGCTTGATAGAATTCACTCTCATGTTCTTGCAAATGCTCACGTTGGAGAAGTTGTTGGATATGAAAATATGTTTATGCAAAGCGTAAAATATAGAGATGATGTGATGTGGCTTCTTGAAGCAATTACTGGGAATAGAGTCCAATACGATTATTATACGATAGGAGGGGTTAGAAGAGATATAGATAATAATATGGTAGAAGAGATTAAAAAAAGACTTAAAAAGTTTAAAGAACATATGTTAAGAATTAAAGAATTTTATGATAGCGATTATACTTTTGGTTTAAAAACAAAAGGAATTAGCGTTATTTCTAAAGAAATGGCAAAAAGATATAATGTAGTAGGACCAATTGCAAGAGCAAGTGGACTTGATACTGATTGTAGAAAAGAGTTTAAATATTTGCCTTATGATGAAGTTGGATATGAACTTCAATTATATACTGAAGGTGATGTTTGGGCAAGAAATATGGTAAGACAAGATGAAATTCTTAACTCTATCGATATGATTTTAAATGCAATCGATAATTTACCTGAAGGGGAAGTTAAAGTTAAATATAAAGGTAGACCAAAAGGAGAGGTATTTGTTAGAGTTGAAGCTCCAAGAGGAGAGTGTTTTTATTATATAAAAGGTAACGGTACTAAAGTGCTTGAGAGGGTAAGAATTAGAGTTCCAACTTATTCAAATATTCCAGTACTTAAAGAACTTTTTGTAGGAGAAAAATATTCAGACGCTCAAGCGATAGTGCTTAGTTTTGATCCTTGTATGAGTTGTACGGCAAGATAAGGAGTGAAAATGTTAGGAATGTTTTTAGAATCTCTTAATAATCTTTTTTCAAAACCCGTAACCGTTAAATATCCATATGAACCTTCGCCTGAACCAGAAGGTTTTAGAGGAGTTATTTATTATAACGAAGAGCTTTGTATTTTTTGTGATAAATGCGAAAATGTTTGTCCGCCAGGTGCTATTATTTTTGATGTTGTAGATATCGAAAGCGGTAAAAAAGAATATAATTATAATCCTTATCTGTGTATTTATTGTGGTGCTTGTGTAGATGTTTGTCCTAAGTCTGAAGAAGGATGTTTGATTCAGAGTAATGAGAGAATAAAACCTCTTGGTAGAGAATTACCAAGAGATAAAAGATTGGGCTATCTTATCAATAGAATAGAAAACCCAAAAGAGTTCGAAAAAGAATGGAGTAAACTTGAAATTAGAGCAAAAGAAAACAGAGAAAGATTAAAAGAATATAAAAAAGCTCAAAGAGCTAAAAAAGCAGTAAAAAAAGAATGATTTTCCCCTTCTTTTAAGATATAATTACTTAAGGAGGGGAAAATGAAAATTGCATTTTTTGAAATAAAACCAGAAGAAAGAGAGTTTTTTAAAAAACATTTAAAAGATTATGAACTTTTCTTTTATAAAGAAACTGCTAATGAAATTGTAACTAAGCCTATGGATTTTGAAATTATTTCAGTTTTTATACATTCTAGGGTTGATAAAAATCTTTTAAATAATCTTCCAAATTTAAAATATGTTCAGACTCGCTCAACGGGTTTTGATCATCTTGATTTAAGGGAAATTTATAAAAGAAATATATTAGCAAGTAATGTAAAAGGATATGCTGGTCCTGCTGTAGGTGAATTTTCTTATGGACTTTTACTTGAAGCTATTAGAAAGCTTTATATAGGGATTAATAGAGTTAAAAACGGAAATTTGGAATATAGTGATTTAAAAGGTATCGAAATAGAAGGAAAAACGATTGGAATTTTGGGACTTGGGACTATTGGTATTCAAATTGCCAAAATAGCTAAAGGATTTGGGGCTAAGGTATTAGGATTTAATAGAAGTAAAAAAGAAGAATTTAAAAATTACGGAATTCAAACGACTTTTGAAGAAGTATTAAAAAATAGTGATTTTTTGTTTATAGCTTTGCCTTTAACTTTAGAGACTAAAAATTTGATAAATTCTAATACTATTAAAAATTTTAAAGGAAAAGTCATAATAAATCCAGCAAGAGCAGAAATTATAAGTATAGATGTTTATAAAAATTTTGATGGAATTATAGCGGCTGATGTTTTGCCTAATTGGGATTTGGCAAAAAAAGAAAATATTATAGCAACTCCTCATATGGCTTATTATACACAAGAAGCTCTTTTTAGAATTATGAAAATTTCTCTTGATAATATGTTGGAATTTTTAAATGGAAAAGTTCCTAAATATTGTTTGAAGCCTCAATTGAAGGATAGTTTATGAAAAAATTGTTGTTATTTTTTGGGATTGTTATTTTTGCTTGTGAGAGCGATTGTTTAAATTGTCATCCTAAATTAAAACCTCTTGAGAGTAATCCAAAACACCCTTTTTATAAAGAACATCATTTTTTAATCACTTGTACTAAATGTCATCCAAATCATAAGGTAAAAAATGACGATAAATGTGGTGCTGATTGTTTTGAGTGTCATAGTAGAAAAAAACTTATAAATACTCCAATTCCAGAGCATCAAAAATTAAAAACTTGTATAAAATGTCATACGCCAGCTCCTACGGATTTATTTCAAACTTTAAATTAGTCTTTTAAATTTTTTATAATTTTTATTATTTCTTTTTTGTTGATTTTGTGTGTTTTATTTTGATAAATGTTTTCGTCTAGTTTTATTAAAATTTCTTTGATTTTGGGATGGGATTCGTATGCTAAAAGTAGGTTAAAGAGTTCTTTTTCGTTTGCTTTTTTTATTTTTTTTATAAGATTGTCGCTTTTAAAATAAAGAAATATAAAAATTGTTCCTATCCCAATGGTTAAAATAATTATTATATAAGGCAATAAATTAGAATGTGTTTTTATAGTTGATTGAACTATTTTTGTAGGTTTAGGTGTTTTAGTTGCTATATCTTTTACTTCTACTTTTATTGGATGTGTTGAAATTGTATTGATAGTGCCGTTAAATTCGTTTAAAGTTATTTTTGGAATTGTATAGTTTGATTCTGCTATTATATGAAATTCTTTTGTAAATTTTCCGCAAAGTTTGTTATTTTGTATAAAAGTTCTTATTTTTGGAGTTGCTTCGTATACAGTAGCGTTTTTTATATTTAAGTGAAATTCTGGTAAATCGTAAAAATCTCCACAACCCATAATTGTAAGGGTGGCAGTATTTGGTTTGTTTGTTTTTGCTTTTGTAGAAGCTTTAAGAGAAATAGTAAAATTTCCATAAGTTGTATTTTTAGGAATTGGATAGACATCAAGAGTTAGTTGATTTGAAAAAATGGTTTTGTATTTTATTTGTTTTATGGGAAAAAAAGAATCGTTTAGTAAGTTTTCGGTAACTTCTTCTCCTATGTTTGCTATAAGTGGACCTATTTTAAAGTGACCAGCTTTTTGAGGAATTACTAAAAAGTTATATATTATTCCATTCTTTATTTCTTTTTTGTTAAGTGTTTTAACAATGGCTCCAGGAATTTTGGGTTTTTGAATATTAACTGTGGAAGCGGGTTTTTTTTCTGTGTATTTTATGCTAAAAATTAAGCTTTCTCCTAAATACGCTTTTTTCTTTGAAAGATTTATATCGAGTCTAAAATCTCCTTTTGTTTGTTTAGGAGTAGTTACTACAATTTTTATAGGTTTTGTTTTATAAATTTTTCCATCTATTTTGATGTTAAATGAAGGTATAGTAAAATTTTTGTCGGGCATTATAATGTAGCTTTTTGATACATTTTTCTTTGTTTTTCCGTTTATAATGGTAATGTTGTTTCTTAAAGAAGTTGCTAGTATGTTAAATTCAGCTATTTTATTTATGTTTGGAAATTGTATGTTTTTACCTTCGGCTGAGATAGTAATAATTAGTTCTTCTCCAATGTTTATATGTTTTTTATTTACGCTAATATTTACGTTGGCAAGTAAAATTAGAGGTAATAAAATAAAAAGTTTTTTCATTTTTGGTTCTCCGTTTTTAACTTATTCTAATGGTATCATAAGAGTATTAAAATTAAGTTGATTTAGTTTTTTTTGAAAATATCTTTCTCTTATGTCTTGTTCTTTTTTTTCTACTTTTTTAAATGGTTTTATTTCTTGTTTTATACCGTATTTTTTAAGTTTTATGTTTTTATTTGATTGTTTTGTTGTTTTTTGTTGAATTTTTTGGCTTTTTATATTTTTTTTATTATATGAATTGATATTTTGTTTGGAATTTTCTTTTTTGTTGATCTGTTTGTTTTTATTTGTATTTTCTATTTTTTTATTTTTGTTGTTTTTTTGTTTTGTTTTTTGTTTTATGTTTTGATTTTGAAATTGTTTTTTTAAAAGTTTTTCTAGTAGTTTTAAGTTGTATTCGGCGTCTTTGTCTTTTTTGATTTTAAGAGCTTTTTTGTACATTTTAATGGCTTCATGATATTTTTTCATCATCGCAAGGGCATTGCCCGAATTGTAATATTTATCAAATAATAAATCTTTATCGGTAATTTTTTTGTAAAGATGTAAGGCTTTTTTATACTTTTTTGCTTTATAATAAGAATTTGCGGCATTTAACAATGCTTTTTGGTTGTTTATTTTTAGGTATTCTTTTGCAGCTTTTAGATATTGGTGGTTTTTAAAGAATGCGTCTGCTTTTTTTATTGTAAAATAATCAAACGCAAAAAGTTTTATTCCTATAAAAATTATTAAAAATTTCAATTTTTTCTCCTAATACTAAAACTTCCTAAAAATAAAAATACTATTCCTATTAATAAAGGATAATAAAAAAGCTCGTTTGTTTGGATTAAAGTAATGGTATTTGAATTGTCGTATTTTTTTAAAATGTTTATAATTTGTTTTATATCTTCATTTGAATATGTAAAATTAATAGCATTTTCAAATTGTTTTGAGTTTATTACATATAAAATATCTCCCATTCTTGGTTTGTAAGATATACTTAAAATAATTGGATTTTTAGAAAGTTTTTTAACTTTTTTAAGTGCAAGACTAAAATTTGCTGAGGTATTAAAAAGTTGATGTTTGTCAATGTGTTTTAAAAGATAAATAATTGAATGATAATCAGTTGTAAGGGGAGAGATTAAATAAGGATAATCTTTTACTATAACAAGAGCTACATTTTCATTTGTGAAATGTTCAAATAAAGTTTTTAATTTATTAATAGCCGCTTCAAATCTATTTGGATATATGTCTTTTTTTTTCATGGAATAACTAGCATCTAATAAAATTATAATATCGTTTTTTTGTATTTTTACTTTTTTATAAATTACTCCATTTACTGGACGACTTAGAGCAATTACAAAAAAGACGTATGCTATTAAATAAATTGTTAATCTTTTCTTTTTAGGGGTTCCTTTGTTTATTAAAATTTTTTTTGCTATTTCTTTTTTAAAAGGTAAGTTTTTGTCTTTTATTTTCCAAATTATTGGAATAAAGATTAGTAAAACAAAAGCTATTGGATTTAAAAATTCCATATGTTTCTCCTAAATTTATAAAGAAAAATTATGTAAAATAAAATTGCAAAACATAGAGGATATTGAAAATAATAAACTTTTTGTATTTCGATTTTTTGAATTTTTGTTTTTGTTAAAGAGTTTATATCTTTAAATACTTGTTTTAATTTGTTAATGTTTGTTAAATAGTAAAATTTTCCTTGTGTGCTGGTAGCTATTTTTTTAAGCGTTGTAGTATTCGAATTTGGAGGTAGCCCTATTGTAAAAACTTTAATGTTTTCTTTTTTTAGTTTTTTGATTGTTACTTCAAGTGGTGTTATGCTTTCGTTATCTATACCATCCGTAATTACAATTATTATTTTTTCTTTGGTTTTAGAGTTTTTAAAGAGATTTCCTGCAAGGAATAAAGCATCGTAAAGAGCTGTTCTACCTCCTGCGATGCTTACAAAAATTCTTTTTAAGATGCTTTCGAAAGTTTTTTTATCATATGTGAGTGGAGATGCAATGTAAGCGATGTTTCCAAAGATAACTAGTCCTAATCTATCGGTTTTTCTTTTTTTTGCAAATTCTAAAATTACTTTTTTTGCATTGTTAAGTTTGTTAAATTCTTCCATTGAACCGCTTGTATCAAGAACTATTACTATATCGTATCCTTGTTTTTGAGATTGAATAATTTTTGTTTTAATGGGTGAAGCAAGAGCGATTGTTAGTAAAATAATGATTAATAGTTCTAAAATATCTATTTTATATTTGGATTTTTGAAAAAATGAGGCTTTTGGAAAAATTAAAGATTCGCTTTTTATAGGACATAAAAGTTTACAAATTATAAAAATAAATATTATTACAAATGCATAAGGATGTTCAAAATTCACTATATTGTCCTTAAAAATTTTTTTATTTTTTCTTTAGTGTTTTTGTTTATTTTGGGAACAGAAGGTTTATATTTGTATTGGATTAATTCTTTTTCAATTTCTTCAAAGAGGTCTTTGTTTTTTTCGTTAATATAGTTTCTTGCTAGTTTGGAAAACGTATAAGCTACTTTTTTAGAGTCGTTAAAATCGAGATTTTTTAGTATTTGTAAATTTTCGTCTTTTTGTTTTTTAAAGAACTTATATATTAAATAAATTATCATTAATGCTAAAATAAATACTAAAAATATAAAACCCCACCATTGGTAATCGATTATGGTAACATTAGGTTTAATATCTCTAAGAGGTAGGTTCATTTTAAAAGCTCCGTTAGTTTGTAAAATGGATCTTCATTAGTGTATATTTTAACAAAAGGGATTTTTTCTTTTTTTAGGTATTTTATAAATTCGTTATCTTTTTCTTTTAGAATTTGTGTGAAATTTTTAACTGAACTTGTATTTAAAGTTGTGTGAATTTCTTTTAATGATACTGGATCAATCAAATCGATTTCTCCAAAAGGAATTGGATTTTCTTCGAATTTGTCTCTAATCCATATTAAGTAAGTTTCATGTTTTAAAGTTATTTTCGGATATTTATAAAAGTCGCTTATTATAAAAACGATAGATTTACGAAATTTGTTTAGATAATTTATAAAATCAAAATCATATTTTTTTCCTAAAAAATCATAATTATGAACTTTGTCGACTATTGAAATAACTCCTTTTTGAGTTTTTGTTGGTTTTGTATGAACGATTGATTTTTGTTCGTAAATAATTAAAGATACTTTATTATCGAATTTTACAGCACTAAAGCCAAGGAGTGCTACTATTTCTTCGATTAGTTCCGTTTTTAATTTTGTACTTCCAAAGTGAAGAGTGCCAGAACTTAATAGACATATAATAATATTTAGCTCTTTTTCTTCGTTAAATTCTTTTACAAAAGGTTTTTGAAATTTTGCGCTTATTTTCCAATCTATTTTTTTTGCATCTTCTCCATAAATATACTCTCTTATTTCTCTAAAATCAATACCATTTCCTTTAAAAGCGGATAAATTTCTACCTGTTAGATTTCCAAATACTTTTTTTTTGCTTTTTAAAATTATATGTCTCATGGGATAGGTACTTCTTCGAGTATTTTTTCGATAATTTTATCAGCTGTAATTTCTTCTGCTTCTGCTTTATAATTTAATATGATTCTATGTCTAAGCACATCTTTTGCGCTTTCTATTATATCAATTGGAGTTACGTAATTTTTGTTTTTAAGCATGGCTCTTGCTTTTGATGCCTTAAAAAGGGAAATGGTAGCTCTTGGAGAGGCTCCAAAATCGATATATTCGTTTTTTTCTCTTGTTTTGTTTACTATTTCGGCAATATATCTTATTAATTCTTCATCGATATGAATATGTTTATGAATCTCTTTTAATTCTTCAATATCTTTTTTTGTTATTATTTTGTTGATAGTTATTTCTTTTTCAAGCATTTTTATAATTTTTACTTCTTCGTCTATTGAATTATATCCAACGATTATTTTCATCATAAATCTGTCTAGTTGTGCTTCTGGAAGAGGATAGGTTCCTTCTTGTTCAATAGGGTTTTGAGTAGCAAGTACCATAAAAGGAGAATTAAGTTTAAAAGTTTCTTCGCCAATTGTGACTTGTTTTTCTTGCATTGCTTCAAGAAGAGCGCTTTGAACTTTTGCGGGAGCTCTATTTATTTCATCGGCTAAGATTAAATTAGAAAAAATAGGCCCTTTTTTTATTTGAAATTCGTTTGTCTTAGGATTATATATTTCTATACCCGTTATATCGCTTGGAAGTAAATCAGGAGTAAATTGAATTCTTTTGAATTCTAAGTCACAAACTTTAGCTAAAGTTTTAACAGCTGTGGTTTTTGCAATTCCTGGTACTCCTTCTATTAATAAGTGTTCGTTTGTAATTAAAGCTATAATCATGGCATCAATTAAGTTTTCATGGCCTATTATTTTTTTTTGAATTTCTTTTTTGATTAATTGGAGCCTTTTCATAGTAAACCTTTTTATTTGTATTATATTCTTTAAGAATTAAAGATAAGTGAAAAATTTTAAAATTCCAATATATGGGTGTTTTTTAACAATTAAAAGAAAAAAATAAAAAAAATTTAAAAAAACACTTGACAAGAGGAAAAGAATATAGTATACTTTCAATCCCAAAACGGGGGAGGCGCACGAGAGAGAGTGCGAGATGATTGAGAGCTTAGATATAAGTACTATACGCCCGATATGGCCTA
>Ga0256838_1000141_pt1 | contig 51893 bp, 65 predicted proteins | sample 4571419metaG_FD_185978 | JGI IMG/M metagenome (GOLD analysis project Ga0256838, IMG submission 185978) | Hydrothermal vent microbial communities from Guaymas Basin, Mexico - 4571-419 | ecosystem: Environmental > Aquatic > Marine > Hydrothermal vents | place: Mexico: Guaymas Basin | collected... | reverse complement strand
TATAGTATCTTTTTCTCATGAATGTTGATACAACTTGCTCTTGTTCAACTACTTTCTTGAACCTTTTAAACATCTTTTCAAATGGTTCATTTGGATGCCTTTTTACTACTGTGACCATATGCCCTCCTTATGTTTGTTTAATTTTTCCGGCTTTAACTATGAACTGATAAACTTTGCGGAAACTCATTATTGCACCAATAAGAGAAACAAGTGCAACAACAAGAAGTATGAATATTAAAGGACGTTCAGTAGCCTGTGATATCATCTTTAAAGGATTTACAGTCTTTGTAATCTTCACAAGTAAAACAATAGATACGATGAATGTAACAGCTAAGATTGCACCAATCAAAATGTATTTTTTGCTCTTATCAGCAGCTTTAGCTAGATTATTAACTTCATGTTCAAGTTGCTCCAATTCATGCTTTACGTCTTCTAACTCTTTTACTTTCATATCAAGTTTTATTTCTAATTCGTTAACTTTTGATTCTAAAGCTTGAACCTCCAACTTAGCAGTTTTGAGAGACTGTTTCATCGTCTCATAATCAACAAGTTTCTTTTCAGCATCTTTGAAGTTAAGGTACATATCTTTAACTTTCTCCCTAAGCTTCTTTATAATCAACTCTTGTTTCTTAACTTTCTCATTTGCATCTTTCAGTTCATCCAATCTTCTTTCAGCTGAGGCTAGTTTTGCGTCTAAATCTCGTATTACATTAAGCAATCCATGAATCACCTTAGTTCTTGTTTCAAATTGCACATCTTTTAACTGAGAAGTAATTGTAGGATCTTTAAGTAACGTTTTGTAGTACTTTCTAATCAAATCCTTCTTCTTTGCTTCTAATGTATTCATTAAAGCTTTAATAGCTTTCTTATCTTCATCATTCTTAGCAAACATCATAATCCCATGTAATGCTGTTTTTAGCATGGAATAAGCTTCAATAGGATCTTTATGCTCTTTAACTTTCTTCAAAACCTCGATGTTATTCTTCAAAGCAACACGTACATTCTTATCTGTAGTTTTCGAAAGTTGTTTTCTTGCAACTTCTAAAACTTTCTGGTAAGTTGCTGGTCTGAGAAGTTGTTTTATGGCTGAGGATAGAGCTCTCTTTGGAAACTTCTTTAAGGGGTTGTTTGACATGTCAGGCATAAGGTATGATTTACCTGTGATGGGAGTTTTATAGATTGGCATTTCTTTTTCCTCCTGTATCCATTACAAGATTTACAATGCTTCCAAAATACTTAACAATTTCATCAATTCTTTCTTGTAAAGTTTTCTTATCAGTTTTGAGTTTCAAATAGATTATTTTAACGGGTTTATCTTGTCCTATACGATAGATTCTATCTTCAGCTTGCTTAAGATCAGCTTCTCTATAAGGTTTATCTGCATAAATCATAGTATCTGCTTCTGTTAATGTTAAACCAACAGATGCCACTTGATAAGACGCTATGATTACTTTAATCTTTGAATCAGTTTTAAACTTCTTAATCACAGAACCTCTATCTTTAGTAGCACCTGTAATCGTAACAACACCAACCTTACAATGTTGCTCTATTAATTGTTTGAGTTTTGGAATTACAGATGTAGAGTATGTGAAGATTACAGTCTTTGTAGAATCTTGTATAATTTTGCATACTTTATCTATATTATATCTGAAAATATCATACACCATCTTAGCTCTTAGTTCATGTAATGTATCACCAAAAGCTTTACCATAAACCCTATAAGTAATTCTAGTTACAATTGTCTTAAGATTCTTAAACTTCTTTTTGAGTTCATATTCTTTAATATCAGATAAGAATGTTTCAATATCGTGTTCAATTTGTCTTAGTCTGTCAACAAGTTGTTTATCTTCAATTTTTTCGAATAGTTTCCCTTTCTCGGTCTGTTCAACATAAGACCTGTAAAAGTCAATTTCTTTTGCTAATTCTGTTTTTCCATTCTTAATAGCTAAAGTTTTGATCTCATCAAGAACTGAAAGGAATTGTTGGAAATACTTATCAAACTGAGATTCATACTGCTCAAATAATTTAGCAGCACGTTCTTGTACCACTTCTTTGAAATGTTCAAGGGTATATTCTTCAATGTTTGGAACAGTAACAGGAAGTTCTATATGTTTCTTTTCAGGCAGTTGAAGCACTTCATTCTTGAGTTTTCTATAAGCTATAAGTGATAATCTATATCTGATTATATCACTTGCTATTGACATATCAACATTGAAAACTTTTAACCATTTTTCAAGAGCTTCATTGTCAAATCTTGGATCTATGATGTATAAGTAAGGAGCTAATTCAGCATAGTTTGATTTGATTGGTGTACCAGATAAAAGTAACACATCGTTTATTTTTGTTTCATAATTCTTTATAAGCATCATAAGGCTTTGAGTTCGCTTTGCTTTTATGTTTCTAAAATTCTGAGATTCATCTACAATAACACCTATGTTTTTGCTAGGAAGTTTTGCTAGAAGACTTTGAATTTCTTCTATTCTTTCATAGTTTGAAATAATATACTTTGTAGAAGGAAGAAGTTTTGTAGATTCACCAACAAGGAAGATTTCAGAATCTTTTGGAGGTTTCTTGAAAATATTCTTGATCTCATTCTTCCAGTTAAACATAAGAGTTTTAGGACAGAGAATGATAACCAAATCTTTTCTAAGCAAATGCATCAATACAAGAGATGTGAAAGTCTTACCAAGTCCTTGGTCAAATGCAAGAATATAACCTCTAAGATCTAACCTATCTTTCAGTATCGGATACTTTCTAATGAATTCTTCTTGAAAGGATTTAAGACTCCACTTGATATCCTTTAATCTTGACCAATAGAGCTTAGTTTTAACCTTAGGATTGTCAATTATCTTTAGCCATGTCTGTTTCTTTAATTGAATAGCTTGCACTGCATATTTCTTCTTACCTGTTTTAGCAAATAAATCTAGTAGAATAGCATATAAATCAGGTATAAAGAATTCATGAATGACTACATAAGTTTTCTTGAAAACAAGTAGTTTCTGTTCAGTAATGATTTCAAAGATTTTTAGAAGCTTTGATCCTTTGTTGATATAACGCGTAACATCGTTAACAAATTCTTTTGTAAACAGACCAGAAATCTTATAGTGTTTCTGATCCACTTTCTCTACAGAAAACCTATCAAGAAAACTTAGAAATTCGAGAAAAAAATCTGAAACTTGTTCCTCCAATTCAATACCAAGATAAAGCTCTCTCCATATATCATTACTAAGTTGTATGAATCTTCTTCTTATTTCAGGCATAGATACAATACCTTTTGGTGTCACATCGGCCGAAAGTTTATGTACTTTAGTTTGGTACTTTCCAACATTCTCGTCTGCTTTATGCATCTTGACCAATTTGGCTTTATATCTTTTAACAACTTTCATTGATTACATTCCTCAACAAATGAGATCTATTTAGGTGTTCAAAACAAATAATTCCTTTGTTTAATGAAAGACCCATTGTAGAACTCAACATTAAACATATATTAAAGGTATAAGTAAAACCAACATCAAAGGAGGATACTATGGTTGCTGTAGCTTCAACAAATACGAAATCAATTGCACCTATCGTCAAAAATGTTGGCCTTGGAACCACTAAAGCATGCGGTTCCAAGGCCTTTACCATAACAAAAGGCTGGTCTACACCATTTGGACCAGTCGAAACACCAAACCTCTATATCAACGAAAACAATAATGTTTTAATTTGGAGCAGCCTAGGTTATGACCTAGACCACTCCGAAAACGAAATACATATAGCACCCTGGATGAGGGTCGACGAAAACCCTCAAAATAAACATAAACACATCTTCATACAATTAGAAAACATAGAAAGTTACAAGGGCCTTCAGTCCCTAATAGATGGGGCTGAAACCAAAACTCATAAGGCCCTAGTAAGTGTTCTAATGAAAAGGCGTACATCTGCATACAGCTTCATGGCAGATGTAGTAGCACATGATATTCATCCTAAAATTGCTGAATTCTTAGAAGCTGATAAAGCAACAGCTTCACATATAAATCATGCTTTCAGAACCAATCAAACTCATGATAAGAAATACGTTACTATTCATAACCACAGAGAAAGAATTTCACTTTTCAAATTAGCTGTTAAATTTGCTGATCATAAAACATTGAAAAGAATGATACAAGCTTTCATAAAAGAAGGTGCAAAACATGGACTTATACCTTTATTAGTATCTCGCCCTTACAAAAGAATCTATAAACAACCTACATTTATAATAAGATCTGATATTGCTAAGCTTTTACAAGATGTAGTAAAGAAATACTGGATTAAAGGACATAGACAAGCTTTAGCTATGAGAATAGCTGGAGTACTTTACAGACATGTGACAAAAGACATTGATAGAATAGCATCAATTATGAACGTTCTAATTCCAATTCATGATGAAGAAAGATCAAAAAGGTTTGATCCTGTATACAATCTCAAAGGAAAAGATAGAATTTATGGTGTTACAGGTCTTGTAAGGTATATCAAAGAAAACCTAGATCCTAACTTCTCTACTAAAACTTATAGAGAATTGAAAAAGGAGAAGGGCACCATACAAGTACCCTTCAAAACCAGAGATGAAAGGAAGAGGCATCACATCTTTGAAATCCAGCAAGCTATAATGCTAATAGTTGCTGGATTAGTTTACACAAAGATGCCTCAATTCGTAACTAACATGGAGGATTACCATGAAGTGAAATTCCCAAGCTTTAAAAAGCTTCAACAGATGTTACAAAGGTTGATGCGATCTGAAGATCAACAATATGTATTTCAACCTCATATCATCAAGAAAGCTCTTAATGAACTGAGGGATGCAGGAATCATTGATGTTGTTTATCAATCTAGAGGTTTTACAATCTACATTGATAATGAGACTCTTAACAAACTATTGCTTACCATAACGTGGGATGATTTAAGAAATCAATACATACTTTTCAATCTTTACAAAAGAATTCATACAGGGGAATGGCCAGAAGATTTCATTCAAAAAAGAGCTCAAGATAAACTTACTGTAAGAGGATGTAAAGCTTTATGGATCTTCATAATTTTAGAATGTGCTAATCCAGAAATACTTGACTACTATGTTAAAGAAGCATTTTACAGATTATCTTTGATTTACAATCAAGATACTACATGTAGATGGTCATTGACAGATCACATAGTTACTATTCTTAATGCTCCTAAGAAACAAGATTGGTTTGAATATGCAGATTCTATGAAAGCTTTAGGAATTCAACAATATATGATGAATCAAGAGTATACACAGAAACATAGATCCAAATTGAAATCCTTGCTTTTCTTTAGGAATGTCAAAACATTCTCTGATTTCTGTAACTGTTTACTTCTTCTATTGAAAGGTGAATTGCCTTTGAAGTACATCAATAAGCAAACCTAACCTAATAATCATATACAACTTTATTACATTTAGAAACGTTTCCATCGGATGGAGTCAATAATGGAAAGAATTATACTCAGAAGATGTAGACCATTGCCCTACAGAATTACGTTTTATATAGATACAGTAACATCTGGGCAAGTAAAGTTGATTACAGAAACAAAACGTTGGTCTCTTACTATTACTGCTACTAATTTTAAAGAATCTGTTGCTACTCTTCATCATCTGCTGCATAAAGTAACGTTCGAGTATCCGGTAATAAGGTTCAAAGTACTAGCTACTCATGTCTCTGGTACAAGCTTTCATACAACTAATTACGTCTTCCAATACTTCTATGAAGATCCAGATACAAAAGAATCTGTAGAAATTCCTGTTGCATTGCTAAATATAATTAACAATGTTTGCAAGACTCTTAATGCTTTTCTTGGTGTAAACGTGTATCATTTGAACTTAGGTGATTTGGTATATTAGAATCTGAATTTGAATTACGTACGCTAAGGGAGGTTGTGATGTCTAATCGAATTGTAGAAATTAAACGACTAAAACCTCTTTCCAGAAGAATCAAGGTTGAAGTTGAAGCAAATGCAAAAGACAGTCTTCTAGTAAAAGTTGATGGAGATACACGCCTTCAAGTTAAAGGTAACATACATATCTTTCTTGATGCTTGGAAGAAAACGATTCATCATACTAAGGTAGAATTTGAAGTAGTTACGATTGATGGAGGAAGCAACAACATAGTACAACATATAATCCATCAGGATCAGATTATAAACCCTTCTTTATTCGTATTCTTCAGAAAGTTGAATGATTTTCATCGACAGCTTATTCATGAAGATATTTATAGCATACGTTACAAGGATTCTCAAGAACCCGTAGTATTCTAATACCAGATTCTCAATTCGTTACTGTTTCGAAAATCATCCTATCTGACTATTCGTTATTGCATCTTTTGAAGAAACTTGAGTGTACATTATCAGAAATTCGTTCCAGGGCAAGTTTTAAGTTTTCGATACATTGATTCTTTAGATTCTGTTGTGTTACTCTAAGACCTAACCTAATAACCTTATACAACTTTATTACATTTTGAAACTCTTCCACACTTTTTCAGAGGGAGGTAGATCAATGTTGGATGTAATATTCAGAAGATGTAAACCCTTGCCTAATTCAGTCAGATTTGTAATTGGTAGAGCATTATTACTTGGACAAAGTACACTTGAGGTTGTTATCTCTGATAATGAAACATTTGAGCTCATTCAAGGAGTAGAGACAAGTATTAGATTTCTATGTGACGTATTACATAAGGTGACGTATGAATACCCAGAAGTTAAGTTTCAAGTTGTCACAGCATATTTACATGGAGATCTACTATCTCAACCCATGAATATCATTATGGATTGCTATTATGAAGATCCTGAAACTCATAGAAAAGTTACGGTATCAGGATCTTTGATTCATTCGATTAAACATGTTTCCGATAAACTCAACAAATTGCTTAGATGTAATGTCTACTATCTGAATTTTTCTGATTGATTACCTGTTGTAACAACAGAACCTAACCTTATAACCATATACAACTTTATTACAAAATGAAACGTTTCCTTTAGATCTTTAAAGTAACAATGATTGACATCAAATGGTAATCAATATTATACGATGAACAATTCTTGAAACATATTCAACGAGAAACGATATCATAAGAAAGGAGTATGAATTATGCAATTACCAACATCTGCAGGTACGCTTACATTCAGTATAAGGACCAGACAAGTATTACTAATCAAAGTCAAATCTCCCGGTACTGGTAAGATATATTGGTCGATACCAAAAGGTGAAATTGAGAAAGGTGAATCTCCAAAAGATACAGCAATTAGAGAGACTTATGAAGAAACTGGTATTAAACCAATAATCCTTAGAAAAGTAGAAACTATTGAGATTTACAGACAATTCAAAGGAACAAAGTTTCACAAGTTTGTGCATATATTTGCTGCATATACAACAGAATCAAATCCTAAACCTGGTGATGAAGTACTAGATGCCAAATTCATTGATTTCGATAAAGCTCTTTTAGCCCTTAAGGCTCATGATTCTGATTATGTATCTGCTTTATTGAAGAGTCTTTGGATTGTTTACAGAAAGTTTCCATCTGTTTATGCTATTGATTGATTCATCATAGTAAGAAACCTAACCATATAATCGTATACAACTTTATTACAAAATGAAACTCTTCCGAGGTTATAGTGTATGGAGAATATGAGTTGTTTCGTACGTAGAGTTAGATCTCTGCCGAAAATAGTTGATCTCTACATGGTTGAAATTGATTCGTTTGCAAAACTCTATGTAACGATTAATGGACATACTTACGAAGTTTGCAAAGGTGATTCTCAAAAAGTTAAGCTTTGTTTGGATCTGTTGGACGACATTACACATTTCAGAAAACTAGGCTTAGATGTTACATACATAGGATATGCAACTCATGATATTCTCTCCATAACATACATGATTTACGAAGGTTATTCATTGCCTAATTTTCTTTTGGAGTTTGACAATATACTGAAAACAAGTACAGGTTACACAGGTTCATTCTTTGCTATTACTACTGAAATTAGATTCTGATTCTTTGATGTTGCTATCTAGAAACCTAACCTAATAATCGTATACAACTTTATTACAAAATGAAACGTTTCCAAAGGAGAAACTATGAAAGCTACAATTCCGATTTCTAACAATGATTTCATAACTGCTATTCGAAGATGTAGACCTTTAACAGATGAGCAACAAAAGGAGCTATTGAATGATTTACGAAATTATTTACCAAAGGATGTAGCAGATTCATTGTTTGATGCTTTAATAGAAGGTAAACAGATACGATTCATATCAAGTTTGCTAACTCTCACAGATGAAAAGCTAGTACCGGAAATTATTCATACTGTTAGAATTGGTGATTCTCTTGTCAAATTAGACGCTCGTCAAAGGGCTATAGAGAATTGGTTAGACAATTTGAGCCAAACGTCTTATGGGTTTTGTATCTCTTATGATTGGGAGATAAGATGATTATAGATGTAACGTACAGAAAAGTTAGCCCTTACCCACATATTGAAGACTTGGTTGTTTTTCGTACTTTTTCAAAAGCTATTGTGAGCATAGTTATTGAAGGTCATATGCATACACTTGCAACAGTTTCACCAAGAGTTGCTGAACCTTTATTGGAGATGCTGGAAACATTTCTGAAATCCGATACACTCTCAATAACAGTTAAACAACCGATTATTGATTTCAATGCTAGATTCTTTCCAAATGTTACCATTTATCAAGATGTAGAAATTCCTTTTAGCTTTTCTATGTTAAATGAGTTGTTTCGGAACTATACAAACAATGATTGTATAATGGTAGCTTATGATGCATTAACTAATCTCATGCTAAATCTTCTTTGCAAAGAAAGAACATAGATGATAACATTAATAGCATTTAGAGTTCAATGATTTTTCACATTGGAGTAGAAGGATGAAGATTAAAACAATCAAAGTGACTAACATACTAGCTTATCATGAACCTACGGAGTTTGAGTTTGATCAAAATCCAGTCTACATTATTGGACCAAATGGAAGTGGTAAGTCAAGTATCATAGATATCATATCAACAGCTCTTTATAGAAAACCTGTACGAACGTCTAGTCTTACTAACATACTTTCGAACCCAGAAGAAACTGGATATGTGTCAATAGAATTTGAGTTTTCTGGTGATACATACAAGGTTGAGAGATATATTGGTAAGAAAGGTTCTGGTAAGCATGATAAGCTTTACAAAAATGGCGAGCTTTTAATTCAGGGTACACAAAACGTAACTAAGATGATTGAGGATCTTATTGGTCCTCAATCATCCTGGGTCTCTTTAGTACCTCAACGACAACTAACATCTGTACTTTCAAACAACACATTCAAAGAACTATACTATCAAGCTTTCCAAATGAATAAAATCAACATTTTCATCAAGGCAACTAATAAGCTTATCAATAAGAGGGAATATGAAATACGAGCCAAATATGAAGAAATCGAGAATCTTGAGAAAGAAATAGCAAGCATTAAAATTGATGAGTCAGTTATTCAGAGTTTGGAATCAGAGATTAAGCAAATATACGAAAATATTCAGAAACTTTCTAAAAGAGATTTATCCAAACAGCTAGTTGAACTTTCAAAGAAAAGTTTAGCTTTAAAACAAGAAATAAATACATTGAAGTCTATCAAATCTATTCAAGATCATACAAAGCAATATCGCTATCTTCTAAGCTTAGACATTGATGAAACAAAACTACAAACAACACACTTTTACAGGAACAAGGCAGAAGCTGTTAAAAACTGGTTTCTAGTTGACCATAATAAGCTGAGCAAACTTAAGGAAACATTATCAGAAGAAGCATCTTTTTTGCAAGAATTTAAAGAGATTTCTGAAAAGTATCTACAAAGCCTAAAGCTTCAGAAACTTTATGAAGAATTTCATAGTTACTCTTTACAAAACTTACTTAAACCACAGCAAACATTTCCCATTGATGATTCTACAATCAAACAATATGCATTAGAAATTGTTGGCTATCTGAATAAGATCTATAATCTTGGTTTAGATGTTGGGTCTCCTGATACAATTACAGATGATCATTTTGAGATGATAAAGAAACATATACGTTACCTAAGGACAAAAACAGATTGCCCTAGTATCTCCAATGAAGACAAACAAATGCTATCTGTGTTTTCTGATTGGAATGAAGTACAGCACTACATCCAATCCATTCAGTCATCATTTAATGAACTCAAATCAAAATTAAACTACAGAATGGTTTATGCATCTAAAGTACTACATAAGCTTAACAGTATAGACTTTGTTGATTGTGAAGGAATATATTCATCATATGAAGAGTATGAGCAGTATAAAAAGATTCTTCAAGATATTACAGAAATCTCTAAGTATGTAAGTAGCTTCTCAGAATGGAAACAGATTATGCAAACAGAAGTTGACGATCATGAGATACTACAGCTTGGAAAACAACTAACTAAGATTAGAAAAGATATAGAGCTTCTTGAAGATGAATTAACTAACCAACAGAAACAACTTGATGCTCTTCATATGAAATATCAGAAACTTAATGATGAACTTCAAGAAAATAAAGTGAAATACCAATATAAGCAAACTCTAGAGAAACGCCTTAAAACTTTAAAGAAACAACTTGACAGGTTAGTTAAATCAAAGATTCGTTATGAAAAGATTCATCATATATATGAAACTCTAAAGGAGTTGATTAACCAAAGATTCAAACAAACATTACCAGCATTAGTAAGGTCAACTATTGAAAAATTCGGATTTGATTTTACTATTGAGATTGATGATGATTTCTCTCTTAAAGTATACAAGGATGGAAACATTCTTACACCACAAATGCTTTCTGGTGCTCAACAATCTGTATTGGCTTTAGCAATAAGGTATAACATTGCTAAATTGCTAAACAGCTCTTTACCATTCATACTAGATGAGGTAACGGAGGGTTTTGATTTCAATAGGATAGACTTGCTAAAAGGATTCATTAATCAATTAGCACAGACACATCAGGTGATTGCCATATCTCATGATGATAGAATTGTATCAGATTCTATAGGACAAATCATTCAGCTTAATGTCGGAGGATAAAAGAATGACAAAGTGGAGATTGCTTAACAAAATGGCAACAGCTTTCTTGATGGATTATTTCTGGGCCATATACCATGAACTAAGGAGATCAGGAAGAAACTACCAAGAAGCAATTCATATAGCAAGAAAGCATATTGAAACACTATCCAAACCTTGGTTAGTATAAGGTGATTAGCTATGGTTAAAATCTTTGCATTTTCAGATGCTCATCTTGGAGCTTCTAGGTATAATTTGAAATGGTTCTCTGAAGAACTAAGAAAAGCTTTTCTTGATATGCTCCATAAAGCTAAAGACCTAAATGTTGATGCTATTGTATTTTGTGGAGACCTTTTTGATACTCCTTTTGTGAATGTAAAGGAGATATTATTTGCAATACAAGCTTTTAGATCCGTTAATATTCCAACTTACCTTATTATAGGAAATCATGATTTACAGACTGGACGTCCTCTTGAAGAATCTCCGGTAAAACTTGTTGAAGAATCATGTGATAATGTGCATATTATAGACAAGGAAAACGTGCATATTTACGATTTGAATGTGATCGGAATACCTTATATTACACCAGCCGAATTTCTCGAATATACGTCCCATACATTGATGTTAGAGCGTTATTATAAGCTCCTTGACAACCATAGCAAGAATATAGCTTTACTTCATCAAGATGTATTAGCACTTGAATATGCAAAGTACATACCAACAGCATTAAATCTGGATGCTCTTGAACCTTTTGATTACTGCCTTATTGGTCATTATCATGATAAAGTTGAGCATGAGAAATTTGCATATATAGGTTCTACATATCCCCTATCGTTTAAGCAAGCTAGAGTGGATAAAGGAGGTTATCTTGTAACTGTAACAGAGGATGATGTGGAACTACAATTCCATCCTGTTACAAAGATACAACATAAACTTAAGGAGATTAAAATTACTTATGATGAGTTTGATAACTCTGTACTCGAAAAAGAAATTGAAAACGGATATGATGTAATACGAATTGTATTTGAAATGAAAGAAGATCAACTTCCATATGCTACATTGCTAGCCAAAGATTTAAGGAAGAGTTATGGTAGCCAACTTGAAAAACTAATGATTGATTATGATATAACAAACAAAAGCAAGGAAGTAGATAGTACGTTTAATGATATTGCACAAGACATACATGATACATCCATCTTTAGCTATAAGGATTTGCTAGTTAAACTTACAGAAGCTGATAATGATTTGGTTCATTTTGCTCTTGATAAACTTGAAGGTTATGAAGTTGCATACAAATCAGAAAGTAAACAAATTGAGCAAGCTGTGAAACTTTTACTAGATTGAGGAGTCAATCGTTTGGTTGGCTCCTCTTTCTACTAGTGTTAAGAAGAATCATTTATATTATACTGAAGTCTAATATTCATTATTCGAAACTCTAAAAGGAGGTCAGATGAATCCTGATGGTGTTATTTGCATTTATGACTGCACAATCTTGATCAAATCCAAACCACAATCATATTTCCCCAGTCCTAATGAATCATTTAATTTCATCAGATATGTGCATGAGAAGAAACCAAAGTATGTAGCTGTATATCTTCATGCTGAGAAGGAGGATGTTATTATTCATTGTGTAGGTGATGAAGATAAATTCTTTGTCTACGTAGACATTGATGAAGATAGTTATAAAAACATTATTCGAATATTAAACAACTTTGGTTATGAAATACTTTACAAACTTAAACGAGGTTAAGAATCATGAATCCAAAACTCAAAGAATTGAAGGATTACATGGTAAGCAACAACATCCACATTCCATCGGATTGTTGGAAGTACTTTATGAGTTATCTCGGATCTTTAATTGTAGCTTGTGGATCAACATGCATAGATTATAGAGTTATCAATTCTGATTCTCTTGATAAGACTGTTAAATGTATGAGAGAAAAGATGCCACAATATGATGATCTATCAAAAAAGATTCTTGAACTCAATGAATTTCCTCATGGTTTCTTCACTAAAGAGGTAATCAAACTTTTTCTTGTATTAGGTTATATTGCATGGGCCTATGATTTACAGGATAAACTTGATGCTGTTCTTTTAACTTACACCCTTTATATGATGGTATCATTGTTTAGGAAATTCTTTGCTAAAGGTTGTAATCCTGAAATGCTTAGAGCAGCTGTTAATACAATGTCTAAGAAATCTGTCTATAGAAAGTATAATCTCAATCATATTGAAGTAGCCAAGCACGTAATACAATATGCAAAGAATCTTCATAGGGACAAACCAGATTTCCTATTTCGCTGGATGAGAAATATCAAAGCCCATATCAATCAAATAATGAAAACTTTAGCACAAGCTTATTACAGAGTTATTCAGCAAGAGAAGGATGCATATTCAAAAGGTCACAGTACAGAAATAGATTCTCAGTCGTTAGTTAGTATGCTTCAACTACATATTCCAACAGGACTTCAAGCTACACGGTCAGCTGCTAAGAAACTTGGTATCAATCTTAGTGAAGATCAGTTAGATTGCATAGTAGATAATTTGGATAATCAAGATTTGGTAAGGATATTTGTTAATCTTTTCAGAAAGGATGAAAACTTCAGATTGTTAGTTACTTCATCTAAGGGATGTCAACAAATTAAAACTGTTTACAACAAGATTTTATTTGGATCTAAAGATGATCCATTCACTATAGAAGTTTTCAAGAAAGTATCCAAAACCTGTCAGCTTACACCTCAACATTACTTAGCATTTAGAAAGATAATTGCATTTACCTTGGTGTTTGCATGGAGATCAAGTATGTGTCATTAGACACTAAAGGGAGGTAGATTGTGTTTCACTTGCAAGAATCTCTATATAATATTCCTGTTGTAAGAATGCTTGGAAATGGTGGTGGATTGTCACACGATATGGACAACACAAACTTTACAATCTTTGATCATATTCTGATAGATTGTGGTAGATCTACATATCCAAAGCTTGTAAAAGAAGGATTAATAGATAAGCTTAGGTATGTATTCATTACTCATCATCATGATGACCATATGGGAAGCTTGAGTTCCTTTTGGTATTACAAGATTCTAGTCCAAAAGAAGAAACCTATGATTGTTGTACCCGAATATTTAAAAGATTATGTAAGAAAGTTTGTCTGTACAGGTATAGCTAAATATCCATTGTTTGGTACGTTTACAGAGCCAGAGGATCATGGTATAATTAGTACTCATTTGGAAGATCATTGTATTGCTTTTCGAGATGTAGATGATAACGAGATTTACGTTAGAATTGAAACGATTGATGTTCCTTATGGTGGTTATGGTCACATAGATGCAAAATATTCAACTATGATGGTTTATCTTGAATTTTCAGTGATCAACAACTTCAAAACAGAATTTGCTCTACTATTTACTGGTGATATCAAACCTTCTAGAGAACTCTTGAAGATTTTTGAAAAGTGTTTTGATAATACATACATCTTTCATGATCTCTCATTGAACCCTAGTATTGAAAACATACATCCTACAATTCAAGAAATTGACCAACTTTATCCAGACAAGATCAAAGAAAGATTAATATGTGTGCATACAAGACTTCCAAACTATAGAGCTGCATGGAGATTAGAAGACTTTATGTCCAATAAACCAGTGAGAGATATTGCATACCAGATGTCTTTTGATTATATGAAGCAGATAGCAAAGGAGGCTCAGTAATGAAGTGTGGTCCAACAAAGATATTCAAAGTTTTCGAGGAAGTAGCAAAGAAAACAAGACCTGTAGAAAAGATTCAATTGCTTGAGAAGATCAAAGATTGTGATGAGTTTAGATTCATAGTTGAAGTTGTCTATAACAAGAATATCAAAACTTATGTATCCTATGATATACTTATCAAGAAATATCCATGTGGTACACAACAGATAGCAACTTGGGAAGATTTTGTTGAATTAGTTGGAGAGCTTACAAATAGAAAGATTGTTGGTACAGCAAAAGATAAAGCTCTAAGAGATTTCTTTTCTAAATGTGATGAGTTTCATTGCAAATGGTATAAACTAATACTATCAAAAGATTTAAGAATCGGTGTAGGATATAGCATCATTAAGAAAGTATTAGGACTATCAGAAGCAGACTTAGGTATCAAACTTTCTCCTATGTTAGCCTATGATGTATCATCAATAGACCCTATTAAAGCTGAAAAGCTCATACAGAGCAAAGATTGGTGGTATGAAATCAAGATTGATGGTTTAAGAGTTCTAACCGTATTTACCAATAGTACATTTGAATGCTATTCAAGAAACTCTAAAAGGCTTGTTAACGCAGAAAAACTTCTTATGAATGGATTGGATGAGAAAGCCATCCAATCATTACAAGGTTGGATTCTAGATGGAGAATTTTATGCAAAAGATTGGTCAAAATCAATGACATCAATGTTTACTAAAAACAAACCTATACAATATGATCCATCAATGAGATATTATCTCTTTGATATCATTCATATAGATGAATTCAAACAATCTGGAAAATTCAACAGACCTTATGAACAAAGAAAAGAAGCTCTTAAGAAAGTTGTGCAAATCCTTAAACCACCATTCACTTATGTGGAGCATCATAAACTTCATCCAAGAACATTACAGAATACGTTTCGTATCGCAGAGGATATGATCAGAAAAGGTTGGGAAGGAATAGTACTCAAAGAAGCTAAATCTCCATATGTAGCTAAAAGATCTAAGCATTGGTTAAAGGTGAAACTTTTCAAAACTATTGATGTATTATGTGTAGGTATTGAGCCTTCTACTAAGAATCCAGGTGAAATATCTGCTATATGGTTCAAGTATAAAGGAAAGAAATGTAAGTGTGGTTCAGGTTTCACTCAAGAACAAAGAAAACAATTCTATCAGAATCCCGATCTTATTGTTGGTAAGATAGTTGAAATCAAATACCAAGAAGAATCTGTTGATGGATGTCTAAGATTTCCTGTTTTTGTAAGAGTTAGATATGATAAAGATATTCCTGATGCCTAATTCTGCAAACATATGAAACTTTTGAGGATAGTACATTATGCGTGGAGTTATAGTCTTCGTAATTGGTTTAGATGATTCTGGTAGAGAGAAGCTATCAAGCTTCTTAAAGGAACGTGGAGTTTTAAAGCCTATCTCTTATGAAGAATGGGCAGCTGAGAATGGTTATGGGAAAGAAGATCTTAATAGAGATCCGAATGTTAAGAAGGAATGGTTAAAGTATATTGTCAATGAAACTTCTCAACATCCTGCTATATGCATTATATGCGATGATATGAATCGTAGAAAACAAAGAAGCATTTACATTAATCTTTCTAGAAAACTACGAAAATTCACAGTAGCACATAAGTTTCTTTGTCTTGGTGGAAGAGGCTTGTCGCAACTAGGACTTGAAAAATTTGACTGTGTTGAGTATGCAGAAGATCCTACATTGGATGAAGGTTTTGATGTTATAAGCCAAAGATTTTCTTTGACGATTTCGTTAGCAGCATTAGCAAGAAGACCTTGAGGAATAATGGGTGGTGGTCCAACATAGGATCACCACCCACTTTCTTTGTTCATTTATATAAAATTGGATGGAGAAATTCTTTCTACGGAGGTGTTGGTATGAAAGTATATGAAGTAAGTTTTGAGCATCCAACAATCAGTGATGCTCGACCAATCTATTTGATCGTGAACGAAGATCAAATAGTGGCAGTATCAAGATTGGATGAGGAATTCAGAAAACTGGATCGAGAATCTAGAAAAGTAATTCTCACAGAAGAGGGTAGAATTAGAAACATTGGTGATTGGACGATTCAAGAATTGAAGGAGATGGCTTTATGTATTGTCGCTACTGATCATGAGCTTTCAAAATGCTATGCTTTTCAAAAACTTGCTGAATTCATGTTAAGAAGCTAAAAGAAAAAGGAGGTGTTGACGTCATGGCTAAGTGTTACAGACTTGTTTTCAAAACAAAAGAGAAACTTACTCCTATCATTGTTATTACTCACAAAGATGGATCATTTAGTATGTTAGGAAAAGAAGGACCAAACATGGAACCTTATGTAGCAAATAGATGTAATGAAATGGAGGAAGTTATTGTCACAGAAACAAAGATAAGTGTAGTTACTCCTGTGATTAAGAAAGCTGCTGCAACAATCATCAAAGCCAAGTTTCCTAAGTATCAAGATCTTCCTATAATCAAACAACTCTCTGAATGGTATGATATAGAAGTTGGATCACCTCTTGCTCTGCACGTTAAAGGGCAATTTACTCAGCCAGTTACAGCAGATCTCCTCAAAAAGTTCCATAGTAAGGTACACAAGGAATGGCATGGTACAGTTAAGGAAATTTGTGCTGTTGTTGACTGTAAAACTGGAAAGGTTCTTATAGTATTTGATGATTTTTCACATGCAGAAATGACAGATATTTTGCTGAAATCCGTTAAAGATATGGGTATTGAAATACATGCGTATAACCTTGCTCCTTTCTGTTTGGTTTGTGAATTGGTTGTATATGGTCCGTCTAGTATGGAGAATCTATACAAGTTTGATGAAGATCCTGGTGACAGAGTCCTTATGTTTTCTTCTTACTGTTGTGATTTTGCAACTCCATATGACCCTTCTATTTCCGTGGATGAGCTGTACGAAAAAGTCACAGAATTCGATGGATGAACATGCTTTGAAAGGTTGGGTTCTTCTTGGGCCCAACCTTTAATTCTTTTTCAGAGGTTATCTGTAATGAACTGGGCTCAATTGTGGTTAAACAGATATGAAGAGGTGAAACGTTGGATTAGACCTTATCTGGGTGGAAGAATAAGATTGAATGAGGTTGATGTATTTTGTATTTGGGCATACTATGATATGATGAAATTCAAATATGATGAATTTATTATAGTAGACAAAACTCGAAGATATACTTTTCACAAACCAACAGGTTACTTGCTACATGTCTTTATGAGATATGCTTCACATTTTGCTAAACCAAAGTTTGGTCAAAAGATTATTCGGAGAATAGAAAGAATTGAACCTGGTAGAAAAATTGTTTATGCAGAAAGAAAAGTTCCTGGACCAAGAGGTGGTAAACTTTGGGCATTAGGTTCTGCAACTCATATTACAACTGATGCAAAAGTTGTAAATAACCCATACACAAGAAAGTATCTCAAACTCTTAAAGGTGAAAATTCCAAACGAGTTGGATATTAGATACCCAAACCTCTATGAAGCAGAAAGGAAGTACTGGTATAAACCGTTTGAGAAGTATTTCAAAGATTATGCAACCAAGAATCTATGGCCTGAGATTTGAATCTTCTGATGGGGGAGTATATGTTTCTGATGCTTCTTTGGATTGTAACAGTTGTACTCTCTGTTTCATACGCTAAACCTGAGGGTGCTATATTGTGGATCTATTACACCATGCTTGCCCTAAGCTATCTATACATTAGTTGGTCAATCTATGATTTTTGTATCAAGGATGCTGATATTGACAAGCTTGCACAAATGTCGGGATCAGATGTTAAGAAAGATTCACTTTGCTTAGCTTCTACAATGTTGATTGGACTTGGTTTCGCTTTTCTACATTCACTCATTTTGTTTATCATGAATGTTTTTACAGTTCCTACATTACTGTCAATTACTACAGGAGTTATTGGTGGCAACTTAGTTGGGAAATTATTTGCTAAGTTAACTGATAACTAAAAGCAAAAAAAAAAAGGAGGTGGTAAATGAATTCTCATCCTTTCCATTGTAGCGTTTATGAACCAGAAGAGGTATTCATATATAACAGACTATTTGAAGATAAGATGAAGTATTTTGATTCACTATGGATTTCGAAAGAACTAGATTTGTCGGCATTAGTATTGGATTTCATAAATCATGAGAAAGCTGAGATATTAATGGAGCACATAGAAAAGAATATATACGTAATACAAACGTCAAGTGGAACAGCGTGTATGCAACTTCGCAAATCGTATGGTATAATAAGTATCTGGTCTTCAAGTCGCACTATTATAGATGATCTCAAGAGTTTTATTGGAAAGGATAATTTAAAAGATCCCGCAAAATCTTTAACGATACATCTGTATTATATGTTTAAGGGTGATGTTGACTATAGACCTATGTTATGCGATGACGATTATATCAATAGTATGCTGGATTTTGAACTGTTTAAACTTGCTGGTGTGGATGTAGAGTTACTTGCAAAATCATTCTTCACATCAAATGATACGATTTTGCTACTATATGGACAACCAGGTATGGGTAAATCCAAACTCTCATTATCACTAGCATATTACGCAAAGAATAAGTTGAGCATACCAACCTCATTATCGTTAATCAAATCTAAAGATGTAATCAGGAAGTTAACTCAAAGAGCTGACATGTTCTTTTCATATTCAAGAATGAATTCAACAATTTTCGTATTTGATGATATAGATTTCATGACTCTAAAGCGCGGAACAGATGAAGAAACAGATAATTTTGTAAACTTTTTACTAAGTATCACAGATGGAGTTGTACCGCAATACAATAAATTCATTATAACCACGAACAGAGAGCTTAAAGATGTTGATAAAGCGTTATTCAGACCTGGTAGGTTATTTGCTGCTTTGGAATTACAGAAAATTGAATACTATGATCTAAAGCAATATGATGAAAGACTAGCTGATGAATGTCGTGCATCATATAACAAGAATGATTTTACTTTAGCAGAAGTTAATCATATACGGTTGATGCTAATGAAAAAGAAGAAAGTACTTGATTTCACAACCAAACCCAGAGTAATGAAATCCTGGAAGGAACTGATGGAAAACAATGTAGGGTTTAAAGTTGACTAGAAACAGAAAAAGGGCCTAGATAATCTCTAAGATTTCAAAGATTATCTAGGCCTGGGAGAGTTTGAAACTCTCCCATTGATCTCCTGAAATCGACCTAATGGCAGACTTCAGGAGCAAGGAGAAATGATACATGTCAGACAGTTTACAAAAAGACTTTACAACAACTGGTCGTGTGAGTTTTCTGATCCATTCTTTAGAAGCTGCAAATGTTGTATGCATAGCCTTTTTGGCTATGTTAAGCGCCGCCATAAGATCTGCATGATAGGTAGCTTTAGAGCCCTTAGCTAACGATTTATTCCTAGTTATCTTTTCATCTGTGAAAGGGTCGAGTTGAGATGTATATGATTCGTCAACCAATTTAACTTCAATTCCATATGGTTGTAGATACTGTTTAAGCAACGCTACAAAGTAACCGAATTTCATGAGTCTGAAAGCTTTGTTGAAGAACCTACCAAGCTTAGATTTCTCTTGGAATGATTTAAGAATATTCTGACCTATGAAAACATCTTTGATTCTATTCTCAACTAGTATATTAGCTATTTGTTTGGCTATTGTTGTATAGAATGCTTTCATTAAGTTATGATGATACAACCATAACTTTCTATAAGAGACCCAATCTTCTTTGGATTGAAACTCTGCAAGCTTATCTGTAAGCCAAACCAGATAATGCTTTAAAGGTTTACCATTGATAACTAATGATTCTAGTTTATCGGAGATCATTGAAACTAAGTTTGTATAACCTAAATCAATGGATGCAAAACCACTAAGATCTTTTATGTGCAGTCTGTCTTCTTGTTGCTTATATGTAATATGGAACTGTAAAGCAACATCTCTAATCCATACAACTGTAACCGTTTTAGCTTTATCAACAAAATCTGGAAGCTTTACCTTGTAGTTAATTCTGCTTCCAGTTTTACTCTGACCAAGCTTAATAAGCAATCTGTTATCTATCTGCTTAAGACATTCATAATCGACAGTGAATGAAATCTTGCTGATTTGGTTAAGCTTTCTAGGTTTAGGTAATGATGCTTTTTGACCTTTCTTTCTCAACTTTAGTACAGATTGTACGCTCCATAGAATTTGATTAGTAAGAGCTTTAGTCAAACCTAATCCTAATTTTTCTTTGTAGAGCTTATTGAGAGTTTCAAGAATGTGATTCAGCCTATCATTTCTGAACGGATAAGGTTCACAAAGTTTTCTCACAAGTGTGTTAAACTTGTATGGTTGATTAGCTATCTCAAAAAAGAGAACAGGATCACATAATTCTAATTCGAGAAAGAAAATTCTTGCCAGATTAATGAATTGAGCAACAGGAAAGAAAAGTTTATTCTGAAACTTTCTTATTTGACTCTTCTTCTGAGTTTGAATGGTTATTGATCTGTAACTCATCTACACACTCCCTAAGTTTTTGAAGCTTTCTTTTATATGATCTGAAACCATACAAACGTGATGTTATGTAGTGAATGAAGGATATCAGTTCATCGGTTAAATCTTTGATTTGCCAATCTTGGAGATTCTTATCGTCGTTATCTACAATTTCGATCTCAACATTAAACTTATTAAATATGTATTCAAAGAGATCAAAAGCGATTCTGGATAGTCTATCCTTATGATAAATCACAATCCTAGTTATTTCTTTGTTAAACACTAAGTCAAGAAGTTTCTTTAAACCTGATCTTCTGAAATTGAATGAACTAGCTGTATCTTTGACTACATAAGTAATGGTGTATCCTTTCGATATACAATATTGCTTAAGAAGGTTAACTTGATTTTCAAGATTCTTATCGGATCTTTGGCTTACTCTTGCATAGATTGCTATCTTTTCATATGTTGAGTTATGTTGATTCTCAGTGATATGTATATCCTCACCTAGCAATCTGTAAACTTCTGATTCTGGTATACGATAAACAGATCCAACTTTAAAAGCTTTAATCTTACCTTTCTGACACCATTGTATGATAGTCGTTTGGTGCAAGCCAAGACGATCCGCTACTTCTTTTGTACCTAGAAGTTTCATGATTTCCTCCATCAAACATTTATTTCAGATATATGTTCTATAACGTAAAATACAACTGTTCAAGGAGGTGTAATATGTTTCCAGTACTATGTGGAAATCTTATGAAAATCTCTAAACAGTTCAAAGCAGATTTTGCACACATTGTAACAACACAAGATTTACCAGATGGTCATCGTTGTAAATGCAGAAACATTCATGGTCATTCATTTAAGTTTACAGTAGAAATCATAGGAAACATCAATCCTGAAACTGGAATGGTTGTTGATTATACAATGCTCAAACCATTCAAAGATTTCATTGATAACTTTCTAGATCATAGTTTAGTTATCGCTGGAAAAGATTTCAAAATTGTTAGAGAAATGACTATCATTCACAAGCATAATTTACCACAAGATGAGAATTATCATGCTTTAACATTTGAGATTCGTAAAAAATTCACTCCACAAGCTTTTGGATATCATGGATTGCTAATAGATCCAAGTAAGCCTGTTGTTATCGAAAGAATTGGTACTCTTACAACGATTCATAATTTAAAAGCTGTAACAGCAGAAACTCTTTCAATGATACTTACTTCTGTATTGGCCCAAATACTTTATGATATGAAACAAAAGTATGGTTCTAAGTACTTTGGTGAAATTCTAAGCGTTAAAGTTGCAGTTCATGAGACAGAAACAACATCAGCTTCCAGTGTACTTGGATTCATGATGGATTGTGTTGATTTCAATGATGACCGTGATTATGATGACCAGATTGATCCTATAGAAGTTGTTGAAAGAAGAAATGAATAGAAATCATGGGATGGTATCCTATTCTGGATACCATCCCCCATGTAAACATCATACAGAGGTTGACATGTATAGGGAGATGCTTGAGAAACTTCCTAAAAATACACACCATATTACGAGAGATTCATACAAACTGACAAAGCAAGACAGACAAATACTTCTTTACATATTTAAGCAAATCTTCAGTCCTCATAAGTGTTTGCTAGTTAAAGATGGAATGTCGTACAAGCTAGAAGACAGAACCTTCTTCAAGGATGAAAAGGAACTGAAAGACTTTCTTGATTATTTTGATATTGAAGGTGACGATCTAGAAGAATTGCTTACATCTTACGAAACAAAAGGAAAGATATATTACGATACACTATTTAAAAGTGGTTTGCTTAACTATGATGAATTTAGAAGCTACATTTTCAACAGGTATATGGATAGACTTTTTGAAAATATAACGTTTAAGGTTTGGAAAGATGCTGTATCTCACGTTAATGATTCAATAGAAAGACGTAAGGAGATTATTGAGAATAACATAATTCTCATAGTACTTTCGTTGATTCTCATAATCATACCACTTTTTGATTGTTTCTTGGTAGATGTCTTGAAAGTATCGAGATCACTTGTTGAAAATGTAACGGACTATATTTACATACTTATATTTGTAGCTGCACCGTTACTACTGTTGTTTGCAAAACTACGTCTTAAATCTAACATCAAAACTGATCTCAAAAGTTACAAACAATGGAAAAAGAAGATGAGCTCCAGAATCATGGGGAAATTACACTAGAATGATTGTTTGTGAGAAAACAAACAAGGAGGTCGACATCATGCGTATAATCTTTGATATTGATGATACTCTTTTACCTACAGTTACAGAATTCATAAATCAATGTTACCAGAAGAATCAAGTTGACAAGATACAATCTTTATCACACTTAAAATCAATCTTTTCTGATGATGGTTGGCAAGAATTTCTTTCCTCTTATAATGATATCAGGTATCAATTATTAGATAGACGAGATGTGATTGAATGGATCAAATTTCTCTGTAAAGAAAGCTTTACTATCATTGAAGAGTTTGTTGATGATGGAATCCTTGTTGATATACGAACCAATCTTCCTCCAATAAAAGATGTGTTGATTAAACTACTTGAAACATTGGATTCTAGTTTTAAACAGCTTAAAATTCCAGTAAAGGATATAAACTTCTTAGGGACCAGAAACTTTGAGATACTTGCTCGTCAAGACGATGGTATTGTTGTAGACGATTCTCCTAAACGATTAATGGAAGCTTATGAATTCATTAATTGGGAAACTCTTAAGGTCTCTAGGCCTTGGAATTCATGTATCAAACTTCCTTTTGTTGAATTTCCGTTTCACATTAAAAGCACCTAACCATATAACCTTATACAGCAATTGTTAATTATGAAACTCTTCCGAGGATTACAATGTATGGGACTTACAAGCTTCTTGCATCATTCACAATTGAGCCTAATAAACACATCAGGATGAATCGCTTACGAATACTAGGATTTGGTGTATTTTTCGTTACAAATATTTTAGCTATGAGATCTCTTTTTATATCTTGTGGTGATCCTGGAGACTTACTGAAAAGCATTCTAATTATAGATTCAATCTTTCTTCCGTTTATTGCCCCAATTTTCTTTCATAATCACGTAGTAAGCATACTGCAGAAGAAGGAACCAGAACCTATCGTAATATGTGAAGGTGGTAATGATATAGAGGTTATAGTATGCTATATATTAGTATTTGCATTTATGGGAATAGTTACTGCTCCTTTTCCTATAATCTGGATTCTAGATGACATAGTATTATTTGGTCTCTGGTTGCTCAGCAAAATTCTGATAGCAGATGCTAAGCAAGATGAGAAAAGCCAAAAAGATAAACTTAAGCAGCTAGCTGATAAATAAAAAAAGGAGGTACAGATGAGCAGTTTCAAAAACCTAGTTAAGTCGTGTGTAGAACTACAGCACAAATTCAATCTTAAGGTTAACCCAAACTATCTAAAAGAACTTACTCCTGTTCATTGGACTTTGGCGATTCATCAAGAAGTTTCAGAAGCTATTGACAGTCTTAATTGGAAATGGTGGAAGGATGTTAACAAACCAATTGATGTTGATAATTTGAAGATTGAAACTGTAGACATTCTTCATTTTGTAATCTCTTTCTATCTTTCATTAGCAGAAGGTAACATAGAAGAAGTAACGAATGCTATAGCTAAAATCAAAGAAGTTCAAGCAGAACCTGTTGATGCAATAACCTTAGCATATTTGAATTCTGTACTTATGTCAGTTACTTGTACATTCTTTAGTGATCCTGAATCTATTCCACCAGAAGAAGCTTTAGCAACAATAGCTGGTACACCTTTACAGATTCTTAAGAGCCTTATGGAAACATGCAATCTACAAGAGGATGAGCTTTTCAAGCTCTACATCCTTAAAAATGCTCTTAATAAGCTTAGACAAGACTATGGATACAAAGAAGGTAAGTATCAGAAGATATGGGGTGGAATGGAAGATAATCGTTACTTACTTAAGTTGTTGGAAAAAGATGTTGATGATATAGATGACGCATACAAGATGCTAAAGGATGTTTATGAATCTGTTGCTAAACAACAGTAGATCATTTATATAATAGTGAAACATAAACGTCAAAGGAGGTGTGTCATGAAAAAGTTTCTAGCTGCAGGACTTATCGTTTCGGCTCTTTTTACTGTAGGATGCAACACACACAAGGAAGCGCATCAAAAAGAAAGTCAACAGAAAATTCAACAACAGAAAGCCATACAGGCCTGTTCTCAAGGTATGGAAGATCTCCGCACTATGATTGCCGATAACTTTGGAAGAACATTCAACGCAGGATTTAGCATGGCTTCAGGATTGCCTAATACTAAACTGGGTATTACTCCTCAAGACAAAAAGTATATCAAGGAGCATTTCATTCGTGCAAAGGTTACTTATGCTGAATTTGACCAATCAAACAGTTCAAAAGTGCATTGTGCTGCTGTTGTTAAGGTTGATCCATCCCAAGTACTGAACCTACCAAGCGTTAAAGAAATTGCCGCTGCATTAGGTATAGAGCAACAGTTGAAGGAACAGATAAGGCAGTTGGGTGAAGATAACAAACCTACTTACGAAACAATCACTTACGACGTAATCAAGATTGGTCAGGACGTTTATTCTATTGACAAAGATACGATTAAAGAAATAGCAATTTCAGAAGAACGTGCAAAGAAACTTTTCAATGATACAAAAGCTAACTAACTTCATTGGAGGATAGAGCTTTCTCGCTCTATCCTCCGTATTTTTCTTGTTTGCTATTTGAGTAATGAATGAGGTTGTTATGTTTCCTCTCACAGATCGAATATATGCTATTCTTTCGAAAGAGCAATGTGGAATGCTACTAAGTTCATTCAAAAACAAACAAGAAGATCTTGTTCTTATATCCGTTAATGATCCCGATTGTTCATTCGAGCTTGATGATAATTTCTTACAAGAAAAAGTGTATGATTTCATTAAACTCTACTTTTGGGACACAGATCCATCATCGTCTTCCTATCCTTCGATAAATCAAGAACAAGCTGAAAGATTATTGGAGTTCATTTTAAGATACAAAGATAAGAAGTTTCTGATTCATTGCGAAGCTGGAATTTCTAGATCTTCAGCTATTGCACATGCTGTACATTGTATCTTGGATTTTAATGGTGACATACGTTCTTGGTCTTCAAACATACCAGATTCATTGTCTTATAAGAATGGTTTTTACCCGAATAGACATGTATTCCTTATGTTAGTGAATGTTTATACCAAACACTTAGCATCAGGAGGTTGAAATGGAGATACTTCATCTACTCTTACTTATTTTTTCAATTCTAATAGCTTTCAATTTAGTTACAATGTTTGCTGGTATGCTTATCTTCATAGTCAAATTAGCATTAGCAATCGTATTAGGATGCATAATCTATTTGCTAATTGTGTCATCCTATTATGAGATTGAGAGGAGACTGAAATGAATGCTCTTCCACTTATTCTTTGTATCTTAGTGATTTCAAGTTTTGTTATTTTCGCTAAGTTATGTTTACTACCTCAGCCACAAAGTAGGGTTAGCGTTACGCTCAAGGAACTTTGCAACGAGATCACGAAATCAAGGAGGGGAAATTGAGTCTAACAGAAAAACTTTTACACATCATTATGAATATTCCTGAAAGCCATCTCGTTGTTTACTATGATGATCCATGTGATTTTCGTTTAGCTGTCAGATTCACAGAAGATGATTCTGATTATGGTCTTATAATTAGGTTGAGATGTCTTAAATTCGGAAAAATTCGCTTTTGGTTGAAACCTGAAGATGCAAACGATAATGATGTGTATTTAAGAGCTTATAATCAGATTCGTTCATTATTACTAGCTAATAATGCTGAAGAAAGTGAAGATGGTTGCACATTCACCTGGGAGGAGCATCATGCTATTGAAGAAGCATTTAAGAATGCTTACGAAATATTGAGAAATAGCGCTAATTAGGAGGTTCTAATGCAAAAATATTACATCATAGCTTCTGGTGGAATAGATTCTGGTATAACAGGGTTAGTACTAAAAACTACAGGATATCCAGTTGAGTTTGTACATTTCGTATATGGTCAAAGATCATGGTTAGCAGAGTTGTATGCAATCTATAAACTGTCCAAAGCTTTGGGTATCCCTCTTAAAATCTTTGATGTTACAGATCTCTATAAAGCAATGGATGCTCAACATACATCCTTTTTAATGGACCCTAACGCTCCCGTTTATAGTGGACTTAAACAACTTAAGAAATCTGTTGCTGCTTGGGTTCCAGGTAGAAATATGCTATTTGCTACCATTACAGCCACTTATGCAGAATCTGAGATGTTACAGAATAAGGACATAGAAAAAGCTTACATTGCATCTGGATGGGCACAATTGTCTGAATGTATTGTTTTGGATGAGAATCAAGAAGTTCTAACAGAATGTGATATCAATGGTACTGAAACAAAACCTATCACAGAAATCAAACCAGGTGATAAACTTTTCATTGCTAATTGTGAATCTCCTGATGAAATAACTACCACAGTTAAAAAGGTAGCAGAAAGAATTCTTGATCAATATCAATATTTGAGAGTTGAAATTCATTATTTCAGTAAACGAGCTGTTACATTAAAAGTTGGACCACATCATAAATTCGTTAAATCTGTTGATAATGGAACTCCTGTTTACGTAGAAGCTAGAGATCTGAAACCAGGAGATACGTTTATAGATCCATATATTCAAGACATAACCTATAAAGTGATTGAAAATCTTACAATCAATGAAACAGTTCCTGCTATTGATCTCTATTGTGAACCTGTACATGGTTTCTATCTAAATGGAGTCTATACATGCAATAGTGGTTCATATCCAGATAACTCAGAAAGATTTAATGCTGCTCTTGAAAAACTGTTTAAGTTTGGATTAGTTAAAGGGCATGATATTCAGATGACTAATGTTTTAGCTAATCTTATGAAGTATGAAGAATGGATTTTGGGTAAAGCTTTAGGATTTCCATTTGAGTACACATGCAGTTGTGATAATCCAAGAATCATCTGGAATCCTGAAGTTGGAGATGATATTAAATCTGTATTAACCTATAAGGAGCTTATGTCGCTTATTCATGATTTAGATTCACTTGATAATCTAATAGATGGTTTAGAATTGTGTGTTGAATGTGGATCTACTAGAAATTCAAGATGGGCGGCTTACAATGCTGGTATTGAAGATCCTAGAAGATTCTATGAATCTAAGATGCACCCTGAAGGTTATGATCCATATGAAATCACCTTTAAACCTAAATTCAAATCATTTGAAGAAGCTAAGAAAGAATTACCAGGTATTATTGACAGGTTATGCATTAGTGAAGAAGGTAAGCAACAGTTACGAGAGTTACTTTTGCACGATTAATAAATAGAAAGGAGGTGCACCATGCCATTAGTATTCAACCCAGCTAGTCCAGAAGTGAGAGCAATTGTTGATGTATGTGGTGTAGAATCAATAGTTGCTCCTAACTATAATGTACTCGAATCCATCATATATGAAGAAAACCATAAAGCGATAGAATGTGAACTCTACTGCACCAGTAAACCTAGTTATCTTGACATTATCATAGTAAGTCCAGAAGAACCTCTCGTTAATCTTACAGTTGATGATAACTTCTTTGCTGTGCTACATGTAGAAAAATCTTTACCCTACAGATGGAGAATAGGTGTGAGTGTTAATTGTCAGTTTCTTACTCCTGTTAATATACGAATAAAGTTTCCTAATCAAATAAAGCTTATCGTTGTAGATGAAGAATTCTACAAGATGATTAATGGTGGATTTGTAAAACATCGTGAAATCGTATTCAAAAAGGAATCTGAAAGATAGCATCGAGAATCTGCTTCTTTTAATGAAACAATAGTAATGGTGGTCCTGGTGGCCACCTCTTCTAGTTATTGTAGCGGAGAGGATGATGCTTATATGCAAAATCCAGTTAGGAATACTCCTGTTTCTTATTGTAGGAATCATGATTGAAATCGTCTATATTAGATATCTTTTTAGAGAAGAAGCTCAAAAAGTTGTTTACTTTCGACAATTAATCTCTGATAAATACATAGTTTCAACAACTCCTCTAGTATTCAACAAAGAAGATTTTTCATCGTATGAAGATGATGCTAAACTGCTAGATTCTGAGTTACGAGATGTTGTTTACTATAAACCTCACAACTAAGATTCTAAAAAACGAATACCAAAAAGCTTTTCAAATAGCGGAAGGATAGGTTAGGATTACAGAATAATCAATGTGTATCTGAAGTATGAGAGGTTGTGTTCGAGAAGAAAAGTTTAAGGATTAACTAATTCGATCATAACTAGAGCTACTAACCTGATCGAATAGAGGTGTAGAATGAAATTTCTAAATATTTGGATACTAGCTGATAACAAGATATTTCGGATGAAATCGGTATCTTGTGATGTAGTAAAAGAAACAATGCATAATTGTATAGGATGCAGTTCTGTAACAATAAAGATGATTCTTAATGTTTGTGGATTTGACGCAAAAGAAAATCTTACGTATGAAGTACTTACGATTAATTTATGCGGATATGCAACGTTTGATGAAGTATACAAGATTTGTAGAAACGTGAGTACAGAGTTGTTTAGCAGATTTCTTCGTTACATAGATATTAAGTATGAAAATGATGATATCGTTGATATAGAAGAAGCAATGAAAGAGATTGTATCACCAAGATTCATCAAATATGCGATAAACAAAGTCAAGCGTGAACTAAATGGTAAATCAGTCGAAATAGTTTCACCACTTCTTAATTCTACCGAGAATGTTTCATAAAAAAACCAACCTCGAACTGGAAACGTTAATATGATGCCTAACAAGCTTTGTCGTATAGTTGCTAATAACACTAACATTTCTCTTCGTGATATAACCACAGATTCTGATGATAATGTATTTGTGTGTGGATGGTTTTGTGATGGACTTAAGCCTGGATACATAGTCAAACTCGACAAAGATTTAGACTTTATTAAACATATAGTCATAGGAGATGATGAAAGTTATGAACTGTATGGAATAACAACGGATTCTAATGGAAATATATTCTCTTGTGGAGAATACCCTGTTGGTTACAATGGCCATAGATTCTACATAGCCAAATTTGATAGCAATCTACGCCCAGTTAAACAAATTACTATCAACAGTGATAAGAAATATAATTGTCTTTATGGAATAACAGTGGATTCCAATGGAAATATATTCGTTTGCGGATACACTAAAGATCCTAAAAGTTATTACACTCCCTATATTGCTAAACTTAGTAACGATTTGAATTTGATCAAGCAAATTACTGTTAATGGAGAAGATCACGACTATTTTCAAAAGATAACAATAGATTCTGACGGAAACATATTTGTATGTGGTACAAGATACGTTGCAAAGTTTGACAATGATTTGAATCTTATCAAATTTATAACGATTGATACTGATTGGAGAAGACGTTTTTATGGAATAACAGTTGATAATAATGAGAATGTATTTGTATGCGGAGAATCCCATGATGGTTATCGTTACAATTTTTACTTGGCGAAAATGGATAAAGATTTGAATCTCGTTAAGCAGGCATCTATTGTAAACGGTTATAACAATATCTTTCTCGGGATAGCGGTCAATGATGATAACATATTCGCAGTTGGCCGTTCATATAGTGATACTAATGGTAATTCTTGTATCATGAAATTTGATGACGATTTAACTCTTGATAAATCAGTGATTATTGATAATGGTAAAGAAAGCGGACTGCGTGGTATCACCACAACAAAGAACAGAATACTTCTGTGTGGATGGATCGACAATAAGCTTGCTGATAATATGTTTATAGCTAAGTTTAACAATAATCTTGATCATCCTGAATCATATGAAACAGGTTCTTATACATTCATTTTTAGAGAACCAACGTGGTTAGTAATTATACAGGATTGGTCTGTTACAACGACAGAAGACTGGGTTCCTGTTGTACAAAATTGGACACCACAAGAAATATCAGTACCAATTTCCATTTAGATGCTATATTGCTTAATGTCTATAAATAAACATAATCCAGAGGTGGAAGACATGGCAATTTCGAAAGAAGAAATCATCAAACATGTTATCGGAGAGATTGAGCGCTTTGAACTCCCTGAACCAGCAAAGGTCAAAGTAGGTAATCAAACCTACGAAAATATTTCTGAAATTGTATTCGTTTCTGTTCGTGGTGGAGCTGCAGGTTTCTTATTTATCCATGGAGATTCTGAAGAATGTGATTTGACATGTGAAGAAGCATTTAATCTGCTATTACAGAATAAAAATGGTGAAATTATGTATGCAGCAGAGCCCTTTGGTGTTGTACTTATAGTTAACAACCAGAATGAAGTGGTTAAGAAACTGATACTCATAGATTGTTTTGATTCGAATAGAGTATGGATTACTGTTGATGGTGATGTATTTGCAATCAGAACTCCATAGTAAGTAGATGTTTTTTGACAGTTATAGAAGAAGATCTAGGATATGTTGAACAAGCAGAGCTAAAGAGGAGGTATAACATGCCAAAACACTACATTCTTAAAGTAGAATCTGACAATTCCATTGTCAAACTTGAAACACCAACAGGTGGTGTGCCTTATGTCCCAGTATTTGAAACAGAAGAAGATGCTAAAGCAACAAAAGAATGGTTAGAGCAAGATTGTGGTTATCCAGCTTTAAGGATTGATGAAGTTGAATGTAGCCTATAGCTTGTTAGGGAGCTTCGGCTCCCCTTACTTCTATGATAACGGATGTTGTATCTTTGTATGGTTTGTGATTAAGGAGAGCTGATATGAGACTTTTGAAACTTGCACCTAGCTTTTGTTTCCTTACTGATATTGATGGCGAGAGAAACATTGAACTCAAAGCTATAAGAGAAATGGCAGAAGATGTTGAAAAGATTAGCTTTGATTATCTAATGAAGAAAGTGAAACAAGAAAGATTACAATCACAAGTAAACAAGATTGGTATTCAGGATGAATCTATTTGATACAATAGTAGAACCTAACCATATAACCGTATACTCTTTTTGTTAATTTTGAAACACTTTCATCAAATCTTGGTGAAGGGAGGTAGAAATGGTTTCCAAAAGGATCACAGGTTATCTTATTTTCGTTGATCCTAAAACCGGTGATGAATTTTTCGTTCGTAAGAGTTCTTCATTTGGCAGAAAGGTTGTCAGATTCTTACAAGGTCGTAGAAAAACCTTACCTTATAGAAACAAAGATATTTCAAAAGTTTTCAAACAATTCAAACTAAAGGCAGATATACCTGAACAGGACTTTAACGCAATCCAAGGACAACCATTCTGGCTTTATGCAATAAAGAGGCTACAGGACTAAAAAAGATTGTTGGGTTCTGAGGAAGTAATCCTCAGAACCCTCTGATAAACTTCAGCAAGGAGTATCAGCATGACAAGAAAGAAATTGAAGATCATAGCACAAAAACTTAGACAACTATATCCGAATGGGTCAGAAGGCCTAAATCATCATGATGATTTGACGCTCTATGTATCAATAGTATTAGCCGCACAATCGAGGGACAAGGTTGTAAATCGAGTTTTGGCTAACTTCCCCTATAATACCTTTCAGGAACTAGCGTCTGCGGATATAAGCGAAATATATCAACATATCAAGAGTGTAGGATATGCTTCAAATAAAGCAAGACTTTTGAAGAAAGGGGCCCAAATAATTCTTGAAAACGATAAACCATTGAAAGATTATTCTTTTGAAGAATTGCTTAAATTACCTGGTATAGGAACCAAATCAGCTGCTTATATTCGTTGGGTTTTACATGATGATGCTAAACCTGTTGTTGATACACATATGCAAAGAGTCATAAATAGAATATTCGACACAAGAATGAATCATTATCAAATTTATGAATGGTTGATGGAAAATGCTGATGAAGATGATATCAGAATCTTGAATGATTGTGTTGTTCAGTTTGGACGAGATATTTGTAGTCAAACACCAAGATGCAAACAATGTCCAATAACAAGTTTATGTAAGTTTTATCAAGCAAATGGAGGTTCTTAATGAAACCAGAAGAATTCATTCAGACAGCAAAAGAAAAGGTTCTTGAGAAACTACAAGATGATGACAAAGATGTCTATCAAGCTTTGAAAAATGCTAAATGGAAACTTACAGATGCTTTACTAAACTGGACATTCTACATTGATGATGAATTACCAAAAGTTGACATTAAGTCTGCTATGATTTTTAGAAATCAGCTAAAGAAGGCTGTTAAACGTGTAATTCCAAAAATGTCAAAACGTACTTCATTAGCAGAAAAAATTAGTTTTGCTCTATACAGGATCTATATGGAGTATTGGTCAGGAAAAATGTCCTATGATAAGCTTAAGGAGAATGTGAGTCAATTCTTATCAATACTTCCTTTTATGGCTGTCATGCAGAAAGCTATTGCAGGACAGTTGTCTGAGGAAGAACTACAACAATACATAAACGAAGCTCTAAAAGAAGGAGAGTTTGAAGATGATGGATCATCTATGGGTGGAGAAGTACAGACCGAAGACATTGGAGGAAGTGATTCTTCCGGAAACGGATAAGGCGAAGATTAAGGAATACTTAAATCAAGGTAGAATACCTCATCTTGCGTTTCAAGGACCACCAGGAACTGGAAAGTCTACTATTGCAAGAATCATAAGGAATGCTATATGTAAATCACCAGATGATTACATAGCTTTGAATGCATCATTACATGGAAGAATTGAAACAGTAAGAAACGTTATACTTCCATTTCTTAAAACTCCACCAATGGCATCAAAACAGAAGATTGTATATTTTGAAGAGTTTGATAATACATCACCTGATGCTCAATTAGCTTTAAGGGAACCTATTGAATCAGGTTCTAAGAATGTAGCATTCTTACTTACATTCAACTATGTTAACAGAGTAGATCAAGCAATTTTATCAAGAATGCAAGTGTTTACGGTTTCTGCTCCTCCATTTGAGAAGTGTGTTGAACGTTGTGAATATATACTACAGCAAGAAGGGATTAAGTACAACATTGATGATATTGTCTCTTTGGTTTCAAAACTTTATCCTCATCTAAGAGATATTATCAAAGCATTGCAAAGATTTTCTGTTAATGGAGAATTCAGATACGATTCTTCAGCCGTTATCAATGATTTTGATGAAATATTACAGCATACAAAAGAAATACTTTCTATGAGAGTTTCAACAGATTATGCAAATGTAAGAAGAGCTTTGAAATCTTTAGTGATGTCTGTATCAAAAAGTTATGTTGATTTACCAAGCATTCTCAATGAGTTAACTAAGGATGATAGCCTTCCAATTGAAATCAGGCTTGAAGCTGGAGGATTAGTAGATTCAGTTGCAAAATCAATAGCTCCAACAGCTGCTTTTATGAATGCTATTTGGAGATTGGTTACTCTTAAAGGACAACTTGAAAGACAAGGTTTAGTCTAAGGAGGAATTAGATGCTTAATCAGTTTCTCGATCTTAGACCTAATGATTGGGAAGCAATTGCATTGATTCTCTATTTAAACGGGAATGATAACAAAGTTAAAAATGAGCTTGCCAACTACTTTGGTGTTTCTCTTTCTGAAATAGATGATTTAGCAAGACAAGTTAAACAGCAAAATGATATTTATTATGCATCTGAAATTGTTGCTACAATCCTTGGAGGCTAGATAATGCCTTTTCTGATACGAAATAAAACTAACAACTCATATGTTAAAGTTAAAGTAGGCTCATCTTATGTTTATGCAATGTTTGAAACAGAATCAGAAGCATATGAATTTGCAAAGAATCTTGGAATAGAAGATTTTGATATACTACTAGTAGAATTCAAAGAGCAAGAAGAGCCTCTGGAACAACCACAAGGTGATATGTTTCTTGTTATAGAAACTGATAGTTGGGAGCAATGCATTGATATTCTGAAATCTTTTGGTTATTCAGATATCTATACAGATAGAATCAAAACAACAACACAAGAAAATGTCCATCTGATAATAGCAAGAATTGATTCTGACCATCTACCACAGATCATAGCCGAAGTGTATGAAATAGAAGCTAATATACTTCTCGTTTACTGTTTACCAGAATTGTACACAGCTTTTATGATTAACAATAAAGTGGTTTCTTTTGAGGAACTTATGAGATCCATTCCAAAAGAATTGCTAATAAACTTGGGAGTTGTATATACATTGGAGTAAGTTATGAGTGTATCACCTGAAGTGTGGTCCTTTCTTTCTGAAAGGACCACATGTTTTGTTGTCAAACCTAATACTGTGATTACTAGATGTCCATATTGTGGGGATTCTAGACGAAAACTTCACAATTATGGACATCTCTACATAAGTTTGGAAATACCTGGTTTCATATGCTTTAGATGCAATGAGAAAGGCCATATAAAGAAACTGTTATCAAAGTTCATTGAATGTAGAATCTGCACAGTTGATGAAGCAAAACGAGTCTTGAATGCTTATCATGGTAAAAGCTCTAAAGTTTCTTTTGCATCTAATTCTGATAAGTTACAATATGATAGAATAGAGACTAACCTAACTGATAAACAAAGACTGTACTTACTAGATAGAGTAGGTAAGGAACTTGATTGGTCATCTTATAAAATTGCATCTGTGGGATGGTTGATTGATAACTCAAATTTTATGAGTATTGATAACCCTATAATCCATAGAATGCATAGAGATAGAGACTTCTTGTCTTATGTAGCTAATAACTATGTAGCATTCATAAGTTTACTAGATACAGTAATCATTCTTAGAAACGTAAGCAATCAAGAACCACGATACATCCAAATCTACACTAATAACCATGATCCTTATGATGTATATGTTGCAAATCCTAACTATAATTCATTCAAACTTTCTCAAGCTAAAAATTATGTGATTGCTGAAGGTGTTTTTGATGTATTAAATCAAAGAGTTAAGTTTAACACAGACAACTCATATTGCAAAATAGCTGTATTTGGAAAAGTAAGATTGTTTAAAGCTAAAACAATCTTGCAATCTTTCTTTTCTACTATACAGCAAATCAATGTTTATGTTGATAAAGATTTGTTAAACGATAAATTTCATCTTAGACTGTTAAAATACGAGTTATCAGAATTTCCAGTACGTTTCTTTTATAACAAAGTTGGAAAAGATATGGGAGAGAAGAAGGTTGTACTTCAAGAAGCTTTTTAGGGAGATAGAAGCAGTGATAACAATTCAATGGTTGATTCATCCTCTTGACATTCTTAATGATCTTGACTTATCTATGTCAAAAATCGATGGTAACAGTTTGTTTTCACAGATGCTAGAAGAAATGATTGATTCAGATAATGATGAGAGCAAATACTTTATTTTACGAATGAATCAGTTATCGTTTAGACCTGGATCACCTATGGATGTATTGAAAACACTTTCTTCTAGATCGAATTCTCCGTTAAGATTTGTTTTCGATTCTCCCTATGGAAATGTAATTCTTTTCACAGATACTTACAAAGGTGTTGATCCTCTTATAGTGCATAATGATAAACTTGCACATTTTCATTGCATTGAAGTATTTAAGCATGAAAACAATGCAATGAAGTTGATTGCAGAGGATATTTCATTCAAAGAACTAAGTCGTATACTATTACATGATTTTGAACTAACAAACACTAACACCTAGGAGGTAGTTATGGAAGAAGCTCTTGCACCAGTTACAGAAACCAAAGTAATGCATCTTTCAGAGTCTGAGTTTGACCTATTGCTTAAAACCTTAGCATTTCTAGCTACTGCATGTACTGATATTGAGATTAAGAATTCTGAAGTGCATAACAGGACAGATGACAATGTTGTAACCTATGTAATGAAACTCCCATTTTCAGAAAACATTGATCTTACATTAGCAAACATTGCAAATTTCGTTAAGATGATGAAAACATTCTCAGGTCAACCTGTAGAAATTGAAGAAAATGAAAGAGGATACGTAATCAAGTTTGTGAATGATGATGTAAGATTTGTCTATACAAAGCCTCACAGTGTCAACAACTGGTATAACAGACATAAAGTTGATCCAATTCTAAAAACTCTTCAGTTTGAGCAAATTGATATATCACCAGAACTTCTCAATAAAATCAGACAATTAGCTAACAAGTTTGGAAGTGATGTAACTGTAAACCTTGTTGATGGAAGAATAAGGCTTAAATCAAGAGATAAACAAGTGACATTTGAGAAAGAGATCAATGTAGATAATCTAAACAACAAGTTTATCTTTAACATTCTCCAACATGCATTACCATCTATTCCTTTTGTTGAACAAGCATCCATACATGTTGCTAAGTTTGTACCACCTAATGCAATTTCAACAGAAGATTTCAATGTTTTCTACAAGATAGAAACTATGGTTGAGATTAACAAATCATTGATTCCATTCACAGTTTATGGTTTAGCACAGCCAATGATGTCAGAAGATGAGTAACAACAAAGGAGGATATCAATGAAGTCATGGGAAAACAAACCTCTGTTACCTCATGAGAAAGAAGAAATTATCAAAAAAGCTGAAAAGCTTTTTGCAGAAATCCTAAAACTTTATGGATGGGATATTGAGAATGATCCTAATATGATTGAAACACCAAAAAGGATTGCTAAAAGTTGGTTTGAAATTTTCAGAGGTTCATTTGATCCTAAACCAAACATCAAAAACTTCCCTATCTCAGAAATGGATTACAACTTACCACAATCAGGTCCAATGATTCAAACTCAACCAGGAAGTGTCTTTGTTGGTCCTATCAAAATCTACAGTATGTGTAGCCATCACTTCCTACCTATCATAGGATATGCTTATGTTGAATACAAATTCAATGAAAAAGTTGTTGGCTTATCTAAGATCCCAAGAATTGTAGATTGGGTTGCAAGAAGACCAGCAATCCAAGAAAAGCTTACACAACAGATAGTTGAGGAAGTGCAGAAGATTACAGAATCTCCTGCAGTTTATGCATATGTTGAAGCTAAACATTTATGTACTTGCATGAGAGGAGCTGAGGAAGATAATGCTTTAATGTGTACAGAACACTACATAGGCTATACAAAAGAAGACCTTGATGCTGTAAGATGTAAGATAAGCAACGTTAAGAAAGATATTGTGATTTAGATTGCTAGAAAATCATTTATATAAAACTGATAGCAATCCAATATATGTGCTCACTTATGTAGTTTGTGGGGACAGGAGCGGTTCCTCAATATATGGCCTGAAATGCCACAATATATACGACCGCTCCATTCTCACTTTCCATTCTCACTTTCCTTTCTACCTTATAACCTTATACCATGTATGTGTGCTCACTTATTAGGATCGGGGCAGGAGAGGTTCCTTGTTTAAAATCAATTTGGGGATGAAAACCTCTCCATTCCCGCAATGTAAGTTGGCCTAGGAACCACAAATATGAAACTGGTTCCTAGGCCTCAATTTATTTGCTTTGTTGAAAAACTAAAAAAAAAACAAGGAGGTTCATATGATTGATACTCTAAAGGAACTATACAAATTCACAGGTATAATGCCTGTAGAGGAATCTCTTAAAGAGGATACTTCTATTTCTGATGAAGAAATCTTTGACCGACTAGAAAGTTTAATGAAACTTGGTTTCCTTCCAAATAGAATAGAGATTCTAAAGCTACCTAACCAAACATTTCAGAAAGTGCTTAAATTTGTTGAGGAAATTTCTGGATCAAACATCGATTGGGATAATACAACGTTTTATGGACTGTTTTCTGATGTTAAAAGAATGACAGATGATGAACTTCGTTATCATCAAATATTGCATTATATGACAACATACTTGATACCTTATCTTATCAATGGAAATGTAAATAAGCTTGTAATTGAACCTTATCTACCACCTAGAATACAAAGACATCTTGAGAAGATCAATGATATTGACACTAAGCTTCTCAAAACACTAGATGTTAGACTTTTATCTGAAGTACTAGATATCTTCTTAAATACAATTGTTTATGGTTCTCGACCTCTCAATGAAACTCAATTAGAAACAGTAGTAGAAATCATTCGAGCTTTCAAGATTCAGGTTGATCTTAAAAACATTGTGAACAAAGAACTCAAAGTTAAACTCATGGATGAAGGATTAGCAGAACCAGAAGATGCTGATGAAGTTTTACGTTACATAGTTTACAAGATTGCAGACACTACTATGATAGTTAACTCAAAATGGTTCAAAGAAAACCTAAAACAACATCGTTTAAATCCTAACTTAAGGAGAAAATTCTTCTATCTTATAGCTAAAACTATCCATAATGAGACATTTCTACCATCATACAAATCTAGGAGAAAGATTTGGAAGATCATCTTAAGAAAGATTAAACCAGAAAAGTATCTTAAACTTGATCCTAAAGCTGCTGATATTATGCTACATGCTGATAAGCTAATCAAACACATAAAGACTCATAATAGATTGATTAATGACTTTATAGATGGTAAGAGAGACAGTTTGGAAGGTGTACCAATATCATTAATTGCAAGAAGATTTACAGAAATTGTAGATAAAAGAGAGATTGATGATTCAATAATCAACAGAATGCAACTTAAACATCTTGTATCAATATATAGCTCAATCATCCAAAGAAAACTTACTGATACTCATTCTGTTTTCATAAGGACTGGAAACATTCACACACTAACAAAGGAAAGTAAACCCTCTTATTTCAACAAAGATTTGACTGTTTACATACCAAGGATTCAGCAAGCCATATACGATAAGGTGCAGAAAAATCTTGAAAAGCTTGGTATTGAATATGTAAACCAAGTTGATATACATCCTTTGATTAAACATGCATTACCAACTACAGACAGATTTTCAGCCGTCCCTAGTTTACCATCTTATTCTATGATAGATTTAAGCAATGTAGAATATAAACATCTTATCTGTGGAGTTCATTGGGTCGATGATGACGATGGAAGATCAGATTTAGATTTATCTGCTATAAAGTTTAACGTAGATGGTTCTGTCAGCTACGTATCTTGGAATACTAGGTTTAAACGCGATGGAATGTTGCATACAGGAGATAGAACAGAGGCTCCTCCACCACAAGGAGCTAGTGAATTGATTTATGTAGAAAATGCTAAATCACCATCAATCGAAGGCGTACTTTTTGATGTAAGAGTCTTCTATTCATCTTTTGATACCGTGAATGCAAGATTCATAGTTATCCCAACTAATGTGGATTATCAACATCATGAAGAAGTTTCTATGGTTGACTTATCCAGAGCTATTGTTAACCTTGAGCTTACATTTTCACGTCAGATTACATCATTCCAAACCTTACTAGCTGGTGATAAGATTTACATACTTCCCATGAGCAAAAGAACTCCTGTAATGATAACTAAAAGCTTAGAACCATCAAAAGAATTGCATGATGTCTTATCTAGATGCTTATCTATGATTCATTTGGAAGACATTCTTTATGAGATCCTTCCAGAAAGCCAAGAAGAATATGAAGAAAAAGTTCCAATACAAGATATCGTTAATGCTCTTAAAGCAGTGTAAAATAGTTGTGGGTTCTGAGTCGTTTTTTCTGGCTCAGAACCCTTTATTTTTCAACGAAAAAAGGGAGGTTTCAAATGAAGGTTCTTCCAGATGAACTGCTATCAGAGATACTTCCTGAAAATGCAGATGTTACAGATTTCAAACTTGATCCAACTGCTACTCGAAAGATGGTCGATATACTTGCAACACAGTTATATGAAAATCCTCGTATCTCTTGTCTTAGAGAGCTTTATTTTAATGCTGTAGAAGCTAACCTTTCTGTAGGTAAGTCTCCTGATCAAGTTATCTGTAAGTTTGAAAACGATATGCTGATTGTTAGAGATCAAGGTCCAGGTTTAGATGAAGAGATGATACGAAAAACTTACTGTGAATTTTTCTGGTCAAGTAAGGATGAAAGCAATGAATATATAGGAGGTTTTGGATTAGGAGCAAAATCACCACTAAGTGTAACTAATCACTTCTTTGTTACATCTTATCATAATGGAGTTAAGACTCGATACAAGATATTTATAGGTTCTGATAATACCATTGAATATGAAAAGCTTAATCAATCAAGTACAGATGAAACTGGCATAATGGTTGAAGTCCCAATGGAACTTGGTCATTGGTATTATGATTTGGAGCGTGCTCTAAAACTTTTCAAAGCACAAGTTTGCGGTATCAAAAAAGGAGTTTTAGTCCATATATCAGACAAATATTGGGATGCATATCTCATAGCAAGCTCTATGTTTAATGGAAGATATACGTTTCTTGGTACAAGTTTCACTAGATATCTCAAACAATCGAATCCTGCCGCGTATCATTCATTCATCGTATTCAAACCAGGTTATCCTTATTTGAAACCAACAGCTTCTAGAGAATCTTGTGTTATTACTGACCAAGAAGCTCATGATAATACGATAGAGCAAATTCTTGATAAACTGCATGATAAATTCTACGAACTGTATGGATTGAAGTTGAATGATGAATGTCGTACTGTTGGACATCTCAATCAAACTAAAACTATATCTCATATTTTCGAGTATGATTATCACAAGAAGATTGCCATCTATGTAACAAAGGATGAGCAACAGAAGGTTATAAGAAGAAAGAATACTTCCATTCCGAAAAGTTGCTCTATAATTGTACCGGAATCTAAAATGGATCGATTCAAACGAATTCTAGATACAGCTGAGATTAAGCATGAAATCTATTATGTTGGTAAACCAAAGAAATCAACCAGAAAGGCCTCAAAACAAAGGTACAGAACGTGGAAATCCATAGAGAAACTAGCAGCAGATATTCCGCCAATGAAGCTTGATAAACCAACTAGTATTTCATACGAGAATTTTTCATGTTATACATCCAATGGCTATTACACCATCTGTCTTCTGGCTAGAACAAAAGAAACTGAGGATATGGCAAGAAAGATTCATAATGCTTACTATGGATATGATTCGGAACTGATGGATATCCATAGTAATGGTTCTAAACTCAGAAAGGTAGGACGAGCAATAGCTAAGTTCATTCTTGATAAGCTAGCTATTACAGATTTCAAAAAGCTGGGTAATCATGAAAGAAAAGCTTTAGCATTGTTTGCTATGAATGATGATGAAATTTTTCATCCCTATTACTATGAAGCTAAGCTTGGTTTAACCCGTGATGAATTTGTACAACTACTATTACAAAGATACCAGCAACCTAAGGAGGTTGAAAGTGAATAAGTATGGAGCTAAAGCTGGATACATCCTTACATCAGGATTATACAAAGATCCATTTGGATCAGCTATTCGTGAAACTCTCACAAATGCTTATGATGCTATGATTTATGCAAATAAGAATCCAAATGATATTGAAGTGGATTATAATACACTTGAAGATAAGCTTATCATAAGAGATTACGGTATAGGACTCACAGATAATGAAGTTGAACAGCTTTTTACAACATTCTTTGCATCAACCAAAGAAGACGATGCAAAAGTTGTTGGGAGATTTGGCTTAGGTGCCAAATCTCCCTTTGCATACACCGATTCATTTATGATAGAATCTCGAAAAGATGGTTTTAAAACGAGATATGTTGCAACTAACAATTCAGGATTTTTCAGGCTGGTTAAACTCAAAGTAGACACAACATCAGAACCAGATGGTGTTACAGTAGAGATCCCTGTTATGAATGGATGCTCTATTCAAGATTTAGCCGAGATAATAGCTAAAACTTGTTATGCATTAGGATTCTGTCCCAAGATACTTAATAAAGATTTAGCTAAAGACGTTTATGCTTACTACTCAGAATTAATAATTTCAGCTCTTGATGAACGTAATTTCGGTGATACACGCGTTATAATAGGAGACATTTTCTGGTCAGATCAAAAAGCTGTATATGTTATATCTGGTAATACACTTGTTGAAACATATCACTATCGTAGTTACACAGGAAGCATGGTTATCATTGGGGATTTTAAAGTAACACCATCACGAGAGTCTATTCAAAATGTTTCTGAAATCATTGATGAAGTTTCACGACAGTTAACAGATTTTAAGGAGCTTAAAGCTTTATACTACCGATGTTGTAATATATCAACATTAACAGAAGAGGTTGTAAACGATTATAAATTGCTTTGTCAGAAAGTGAGTGAACTTACTGGCTATGAAATCAAACCATTTTCTCACAAAGCTCAAACTTTATTCAAGAAGATTGATCATACAGACTTTGTCAAAACACCAAGCAAGCTTAATCTTCTTGAGCGAGAGAGTGTTATACCAAAGAATACGTATGCTATTGGGTATAATCAAGAGAAACATCTCATTTTCTATAACAAAGACAGACTTCTTGAGTTATTAGATCATTCCATTGATGTTTTAAAATCAGGCTATCTACAAGATGGAATACTAGTGACACCATACCATGGAGTGACATATCATCTAAAGTCATATGAAATTTTACTAACAGTTTCTCCAAAATGTCTTAATGATGAAGAATGTATGAAGAAGGTTGAAGAATGGATTAGTGTATGTAAATCTGTGCAATATCAAGTAATTTCGAAACCGATTTACGATATACTAGATGATAAACGTTGGTATATTCCAGCTAGAGATGATAACAATGTAATTGTGGTCGATGTAGATCAGATTATGGCATGCATATAACGCCTTCAACCTCACAATTATCTTGATTCCATTCGACCATAAAGCATATATGACCACCAAGTAAAGATTCGTAGGCTTTAAGAAATCTTATAGCATCCATTTCATCTTTAAAATCTTCCATTTCAAATTCAGCGATTTTGTAGACTAAAGAATCCTCTTTGATCAAAGCTTTAACTTTCATAGTTTTCTCCCCTTTGTAAAATAGAGATTTCGAAAAAAAAAAGGAGGTGTTATTATGCGTTATTCTCAAGAAAAAATACTTGACAGAATCGTTAATGCAAAAGAATCAGCAGAAATTCTTCATCAAGGACAAGAACCATGTAGAGAAACAGTTGTAAAGTTGTTAAAAAATGCAGGTAAGAAAAGACTTATTGATATTGATTATGTTTTCAATCTAGATAAAGCAAGATCTCTTGAAAAGGTGTCTTTTATCTACAAGAAGTGTAAATATGGAGAATTGAAACAACGTTATGCTGTTGTTATAGAAACTGATGATTGTTTATACGTAGCAGAAGTTGGAGGTGAGAAACCGTCTGAAATCTATAAGCTTAGCAAAACAAGTAAGAAATATAAGATAAGAGATAAAGTGTTAGTACCTGGATTCGTAAGTTTTGTAGCAGAAACCCCAGATGGACAAACTTTGGATATAGCTTTTTATGTTGACCATACGGCGTATAACAAACTTTACAATATTTTATCAACAAAAGATGAACTCACTGAAGAAGAATGGAAACAACTGCTACTACTTATAGGAGTCTTTAAGTTTCTTGGTACAGACGAGGAACTTTCTAAGTTACTGGAAAATGTTCCAACATCTTTTGTACCATATATCAAACAACTATTAAGAAGAGCTGCTCTTTCTGATCGATACAAGGATGCTATTAATGCTCTTCTAAAACTTGCAGAAAGAGTGAAGCACAATCCTGTGGGTTACATCATGGATCAACTAGCTGCATTTCTAGCTCATGGAAAACTTCCTATTACAAAAGATGGTACGATTCTTGCTTATAAGAAAGTAAATAGAGATTATACATCTATATGGGACAACACAACTCTTAATGTTCCAGGAACACTTGTAGAACGTGATCTGAGTGAATGTGACACAGATCCAGATAAACCTTGTTCATCAGGATTACATGTGTGTTCTTATGATTATCTACCTAGCTTTGGTTCTTCACATCCAGATCATGTAAGAATCGTGGTTTGTGAAATAGCTCCAGAAGATGTAGTTACTGTTCCAAGAGGAGAGATCTATAAAATGAGATGTAGAAGATACAAAGTTCTTTATGATGTAACATATGAAGTATTAGTAGAAAAGCGAGATGTTTTACAAGAACTTGGTTTTGTGATTGATCCTGTTGAGTAACGAATTTATATAATACAGGTGGAGGGGATCTTTTGTTTGGTCCCCTCCACATAATTTCACATCGGAGAGAGGTTGAAAATGATTAGGATCGTAATTCACGACACAGGACAACGAGTACCATGCGCTTACGATATACTATCCGATAATCCACGAGAAGCTGAAGAAATACAGAGTATGCTTGAAGACTACAAACTTGAATTTACTACAATATGTAACACTCTTTCAAAGCATTTTAAGAATTACAAGTTTCGTTTAGTAGCAGCATTAGCTTTGAAAAGAGAAAATGACGAAGACAAAGAGCTTATCAAAAGTTTCTTGTTTGATATTCTTAAAACCAAAACTGTAGATGCAATCATTACCATTTCTAATAATACTGAAAGGCTTTGTGAGTGTTGTGAAATTCTTAGGGAATTGAAATCCCAATTCTCCCACCTTATCCTGCAAAAGCCATACAAAGTAATCACAACAGTATAAAAGGAGTGTAACATGAATGTACAATTGTTTCCCAACTTTTACGAATCAAACCTTACAAGAGAGCATAGGGCTCAATGGATTGCAAAACTAGCAAGTATATCTTATGGTAATGAGGAAGCAAAAGATCCATACAAACTTGTTAGAAGATTATTCGAGCATGGACATCAAAGCTTATTTGAATTTATTCGTTTACCATATCTAGATGGGAATGGTCATATTCAAGGTTATCAGATTCAAGATTCATTACGACACAATCATCAATTGTCAACAATTCAAGATTATATGTTTAGCATCGGTATGAAAGATGAAACGTATTATGCAAAGAACGTATTCAGGAAAGTTTTAGTGTTGTTTAGAATACAAGTTCCTATTTTCATTGATAGGCAGGTTGTGAGACATAGATCTGATTCTAGAATAGAAATGTCAAGACGTTATGTTAAACCTAATAAAGTAGAGTTTTCTTATTGGTTCCCAGAAGATTTCACGGAAGAAGAGAAAGAAACTTTTGCAAAAGCTTTCAATGAGAGATATCAAGAAAACCTTAAGCGTTATGGTAGAGCTGAATTAGCTAGATTTGATCAACCATTAAATCTATACACAACGTACTATGTACTAAGAGATGCTAAAGGAGCTAAGAATTTCTATGTAAGGAGGTTTAACAAACATGCACAAAAAGAAACAAGAGAGTTAGTTACCAAAGAATTACAACTGCTAAAAGAAGCCCAACCAGAATTTGAAGGTCAATATGTAATGGTAGATGGTTCATACGACAAAGTTCATATTCTTGATCTTCAAACTTATGGAAAAGAAAATAATCTTGATAAAATCCTTTGTGAATATGGAGATAAGTACTACCTTGCTGTATTTGATGTAGAATCAGGCTACTTCGTTGATGACAAACCTAAGTATACAGAAGATTTTGGAATCATGTTTGGTTTCAATAGATAACCTATCCTTATAATCGTATACAACTTTATTACAAAATGAAACGTTTCCACCAAATCTACAAAGGAGGTAGAAATGCTTACACACGACCAAACATTTGATTTCCTCAAAGCTATTGCTGAGATTCTTGAAAAGGATAAGTGCTATGAATGGGTATCTACTGGGCAAGAGACCAACTATGATCATACTAATCTAGAATACTATGGTCTTCCTTACTTAGTAGAAATTACAGATAAGGAGCGTTATCTTCTAGTTTGGCCACAATACGAGGATGTTAATGGTGCAGCACAAATAGTTGGTTATAAGGCTATGCTTCTTGAAAGCAAAGATGATACTCGTAAAGTTTTACCAGAGGAAGCTTTGGATTCCAACCTATTTCCCAAAGTTATCCTCAATGCTTTCAGTTATGATGCACTTAAGAAAGCAATTGAAAATCCAGATCGTTATCCTGAAGTTGCTGAATTCATTCTTACACCAGTCATAAAGCCATGGAAAGCATCAAAGATAACTCCTATTTTCATGGTGATATGTAAAGAAGCTCCATTTGATTTACCTGAGGATGAAGATGAGCATACTGTTGTATACTACCTAGATGAAGTTTTTGGAAACCGTGCATTGTATGATGAATTCATGAACGAAATTAAGGTGTAGTTATGAAAGATATCATAGCTTACTTAATATCAGAAAGAAACTTCAAACATGATTCTCTTGTTGTAGGTCTTACCGGCCATATCGGGGTCGGTAAGACCCATATTATGAAACAACTTTGTGGTTACTTGCAAGATGAAGGTTATGTTGTCTGTATTGATAGTTTAGCATCATCATTAAAGAAACTTATTCAAGCAATTGCATATGCTACTAAAAATGATTTAGAATTGCAACTAGAAGATTTTGTCTTCTATGGAAGTGAGGATAAATTATTGCATGATCTTATTGTAGCAAATTGGTCAACCATAAGGATGATTGTTGACAAATGTGATGGTAACTGGAGATGTTTAGCACAAGAAATTGGATCATTTTTCAGACAGCAATATGGTTATGATTTCTGGGTAGAATTGCTGAAAGAAAGAATAGTTAAACTAAAAGAAAAACGTATTGTTGATTTCTTTATTGTTCCAGATGTTAGATACGTTAACGAATATCAGATACTAAAGAGAAACTTTAATGATACATTTATTATGATACGAGTCGATCGACCAATCGAAAACATACTTAAGTCTCTGGATATAACAGAATCTGAATACGAAAAACAACTAAAACATGAATCGGAAATTGAAATTGATTCAATCCCTTATGATTTCAAAGTGATTAATGATGGATAGAACTTTCATTGAAAGGCCCTTGGGACTCTTATATCCCAAGGGCCTAAGATTCTTATTAGAGGATCATATAATGCTTACAGAAAGCATGGTTTTAGATTACGTAAAGGCAAATCTCGGTCATCCTGTAATGCAAATTGAATTGACTGATGAACAAATTCTTGAATATATTAAGAAGTTTACATTACCTTACTTTTCAAAGTTCAAGCCTTTAGAACTATATACTCTTGTTAATCTTGAAGAACATCCAGAACTGAAAGTTAATGAAACAACGTTTAAGCTTCCACCTAATTATGAGCATAAACTTATAGGTATCATAGATGTAATACCACCAATGAATGCTTACTTCATTAATAACTGGCCATACAATCCTTTACCAAGTTGGAATACTCTCCCTGAGCATCTTCTATCTATGACCAAATCTCTTACACAAACAAAGTATAGTATGTATAACTTCACATGGAAATATTTCTATCCCGATAAGATACAAGTTTTACCAAAGTTAAATATGTCCTATTGGCTTGTACATGGAGCTTTTACACATTCATTTGAAACTATTCCTACCGATTGGGAACGTGCATTTCTTGACTTAGCTTTAGCTGATATTTATGACTATATTACCAGTCTAAGAGTCAAGTTTCAAAATTATACAACTCCCTATGGTGATATCAATCTAAACTGGGATTACTTCCAGAATAGAGCAAATGAAATCAGACAGCGTGTTTTAGAATCATTAAAGAAAACAAGGTTATTGAAGTATTGCTATGTGAGGTAGCTATGAATATCCTGAAAACAAGAGATCTTATTGTGATTGAAGATGTACCTTATGAAGGGCAGAAATACGATAGTTATGACTTAGTTTCATCAAACCATGATGGAAGTTGTTGTTTCTTTTTCAAGATTGGTGATAAGAAAGTAGATACAAAACTCTATGGGTATGGACAACATGCTTTATCAAATGACTCTGATTTGTTCTATCAAACCATTAAGGGGATAAAAACACTTGAATTCCTTAAGAAAAGAGTTCTTAAATGCGAAGAAATCGATGAAACAGTTGAAAAACTTCTTGAAAAATCAGTAATTTTCTTCAACATTTACACGCTTAATACATTATTTCTAGATAAGGATAAACTCTTTGAAATGTACGGAGAATTTCATGATGTAGAAATACTTGGTAAGATATCTAAAGGATTGCTTCAAGTAAGATTTGATGAAAAAGTTGTATGTATGCATGATTCAATAACTAAATTCAACACTAAACATGAGGTAGTAGCTTTATTACCTCATATGAGTTGGCCAAACTTTACAGATGAAACTCAATTAGCATTAACCTTAATACACAAGGAGGTATTATGAAAGCATACGATTCTTTCCAAAACTCAATGAAAGGTATCATTGTACTGTACCAAAACTTTAACAGAGGTAACCTTACACTACAATTTGCAATTGCTACCAATCCTAAGAAACCCAATGAAATTCAAAAAGGAGATAAGATTTATGACTATCAGAATTCAAGATGGTTTTCACTAACAGAATCAGAAGCTAACACAATTCTCCAATGGTTAAGAAATCCTCAACAAGATAGAGTTGAAATCAAACATTATCCTGAAGGAAAGATGACAGTTCTTACAGTTGCTAAAGGTCAACAACCAGGTACATATTTTCTAGGATATTCAGAAATACAAAATAGGCAACAAACATTCCATTTTGGTCTAGTATTGAATCAAACAGATATTATGACTTTTGCAAACTTCCTACAAAGCATATCACTAGTTAAAACATTATCTGCTTATCATGATTTCACAAAATGGCAATCTAACAAAACAAATGGTAATGGATATAGTAGACAGCAACAAACCTCTGCTCAACAATCTATAAGCTTTGATAATAGTGCATCTACACCAACACAAGCTCAACCATCTACTGAAAATCAATCAAATCTATTTGATGCAAATCCTCTCGGATTCATAAAATCCTAATTTCGAGGTAACTTCTATGCACTATAAGATTGTTTATGATCCAGTTTCGAATGAATATGTGCTTTACTCCTTTGAGACTTTTCAAAGAGTAGGTTCAATATCAGAAAAATCAGAGTATCTATTCAAAACTTTGCAACAAATCAAAAATATCGAAGTTATAAGAAAAATTGAAACGATATCTGAAAATCATTGGAAATTCATTTGCATTAACGCTCTAGATTTCGATGATGAATCAAAATTGAAAGTTGAATGTCTTGGAAATCAGAATGGAATGTTAGTTTACGAACTTATGTATAAGAGGAAGCCAGGCAGAAAACCTAAAGCAGTACAATCAGAAACGGATGCATCTTCTGCGAAAGTAGAAGATGCCCAACCTGCCTCTCCCCAAGACATGACTGAAAAAACAAAAACTCTAAAAGAAACTCCAAAGAAAAAGCATAGCAAGAGACGTAGAAAATAATCTGATGGGACTAGGGTCAAAAGAAAAGACCCTAGTCCCATTCTTTTTTTTTTCGAAAAACATGCGGAGGATGAGATGTCATCAGCTTACATAGTTACATATATGAATGAGGACCAACTTCAAAGCATATATGACAATCAGAAAGCAATAAACTATTTCGTTGATATCAGATCCGTCTGTCCAAACTTCTTTGATGAGAAAACAATGAAATTTGTTGTTAATGACCAAGAATCATTAGAATTGTATATCAAGAAAAGCCTATTCAACTTCATGAAGTACGTTGACTACCATATAGGACTTGCAATAAAATACAAACTTGTACCAAGATTCTTTTTCTTTTCTGATGTTGGGGAATCTGTTTTTCATAAGCAAATCAATAAGGATTATAAAGCAAACAGAACTCAATCTTTTGTAATATTGACAGAAGAAGAGTACAAAAGATCTAAAATGCTTGTCAATGGTTTACTTGAAGCATTTGGTAAGATTCTTGATTACATACCTGGATGTTATCACATACACCTGCATTATTTAGAGACTGATTTCATCCCTTATTACGTCATAAGTAAGTTTGCATTTCAAGATAATGAAATTTTCGTAATCAAAAGCAGAGATAAAGATCTTGCTCAATGTTTATCATTGAAACCTTATAGCTATCAATTACTGATGGATAGAAAACAAGGAAAGGTTTTACTTGACAGACAGTCCGTTATTGAATTTCATTTTAACAAACAACTTAAACAAGGAAATCTTCCACCTCAGCTTACATCTTTATTTCTAGCAATAGCAGGAGATTCAAGTGACAATGTTATTGGTGTTAAAGGTATTGGTTATAAAAAGGTCTATTCTTTATTGAATTCAGTTTCTATCAAATGGGAGCTTGACAACTTTGTTAATCTTCATAGACTTATAGCATATGATGACTCATTGTTGGAAAAGAAGCAAGATAAAACAACATTGAAGTTGATCAAAGAGCATAAGGATCATATCATCCAAAATTTGAAGCTTGTGGATTTCAAATATCTAACAGACAATCTACCATCTCAATTCATTCAAGAAATCAATAAAGAACTGAAAAAGATTCTTGAGCTTAAGATTGACTCTACATACATCAAACAGTTTGTACAAGAAATGAAAGATTATTTTGGTCCTGATGTCTACTTTTATCATATTGTGAAATACTTAGATTCTTTGAGTCATTATGCATCATAGTAGGAAACCTAACCTAATAACCATATACAACTTTATTACAAAATGAAACGCTTCCACCATTTTCATATAGAAAAAGGAGGTAGCACTATGATTCATAGTCATTCATTTGCTGCAATACCAAAGGAATACAAAATTTACGATACATTAATCAAGAGACATCTAATACTTGATCCAGATGAAGAGGATGCTCAACCTAAATACT
>Ga0256838_1000140_pt1 | contig 52212 bp, 45 predicted proteins | sample 4571419metaG_FD_185978 | JGI IMG/M metagenome (GOLD analysis project Ga0256838, IMG submission 185978) | Hydrothermal vent microbial communities from Guaymas Basin, Mexico - 4571-419 | ecosystem: Environmental > Aquatic > Marine > Hydrothermal vents | place: Mexico: Guaymas Basin | collected... | reverse complement strand
TATGCTCGGGTTGCAATAAGACTCTGGGAGAATTGAAATCCCGTTTGCCAAAGTTATCACGACCGCGCCCACCGGTTGCAATAAGACCCCAGGAGAATTGAAAACAAAGGACCGGAAGCTACTCCCTCTGCGCGAGCTCCATCTCGACTATCCTCTCGAAGACCGCCCTGTGGTTTCCGAAGGCCTCGAACATCCTGTCCGAGTAGCTCCCAGCGGCCGTCTCGAGGAAGTGGCGGAGGTTCCGGGCGATCTCGTCGCTCACAGGGACGTGGAGCGGGGCCGGCTCGTAGTAGTCGAGGCCCTTCATGAGCGCGGTTGAGAAGTACCACAGCGTCTTCTTGACCTTCCTGCCCTTTATCCTCGAGAAGCTGGCCTCCATGCAGTTGAAGGCCGCGTGGAGGACGACGAGCATGTCTATCTCGACGCCTTTCCTGAGGAGCTTTTTCCTCTCGGAGTCGTTCCTGAGGTCCTTTATCCTGTAGCCGCTTCTCGTCTGCTCGTCGTAGGGAACCTTTATGTCGTATATGCCCTCTATCCTCGGGTCGTAGACTAGAACCTCCGTGCCACCGACTATGTAGAGCTTCCCGTCCCTGACCTCAACTATCGTGTTCTCGGTGCTCAGAACTGGCATACCGCTGGCGAGGGCCAGAACCGACATCGTGCTCTTCCCAGTGTGGGGATAGCCGACGAAGAGAACAGCCTTCCCGCTGGGAGTGAGGACTCCAACGGAGTCCGTTATGAACATCCTGCCAGCCTTTGCACCCGCCCTCGCGGCGGCCTGGAGGATGAAGAATATCGGCGCCTCGTTGCCATACGCTGAAGGAACCCTCGACTCTATCTTGTACTCGTCCATCCCCATGTGGTCGTAGACCGCGCTGAAGACTCTGAAGTCACCGCCCTTGAAGCGCTCCACGACAACTTGGGGTTCTCCAGAACCATCCTCAACGTCCGGAAGATAGCGCCTCGCAAAAAGTCCCTTGAAAGCCTCCTCAAAACCGTCATCGAGTTCCCCAGTGAATTCAACGTTCACGCCACCGATTCTCGTGCTCATTGGCTCCCCCGCTATGGACTGGTCGGCGGGATTTATAACTTTTCCGTGGAAAGTCGGGGGCCGTAGAAGTGAGATATTGACACACGAATGAGCATACGGGAATTCAGAAAGGCAGGGGAAAGAAGAGGGGCCCTCACTCGAGGGCGGCGAGAAGCTTCTCCATGAACATCTTCTCCGGATAGGCACCCTCGAACTGGACCTTGTCCTCGCCATCCACCTGGATGACTATCTTCGGGACGGCCATGACGCTGTACTGGTCGGCCCACTCGGGGTACTCGATGGCCTCGACCATGTCGCCGAGTATCTTGCCCTTGCCGGCGTTGGTGTTCTCGATGGCGAACTTGTGGGCCATCCTGACGGCGAGCGGGCAGTACGGGCAGGTCGGGGTGACGAAGACGAGTATCCTGACGTCCCTGTCAATCTTGGCAAGCTCCTCCTTGCTCTCGCCCATGAGGTCGGTGGTCGCGTTGCTGACGTCGACGATGTCCTCGAGGAAGGCACCGAACTCGTGGCCGGCCGGAAGGCCGAAGAAGCGGACGCCCATGTCCTTGCCGTCCTGGGTTATGGTAACCGCCGGGGCGCGGTCGATTCTGTACTGCTCGGCTATCTTCCTGCCCTCCTCACTGTCAAAGTCGTGGAACTCGTAGGTGAGCTTGTCGGTGAGCTCGCTGAGCTCCTGGACCAGCTGCTTGAGCTGGTCGCAGTACTGGCAGTGGTCCTTGCCTATGAAGCCGATAATCTTAACGGGGTTCGCCAGCTTGGAGAAGAACTCCTCCCTGATGACCTTCTTATCAGCGTCGCTAATCAGTCCCATTTTCCAACACCTCCCACATCTAAAGGTTTATAACGTTTTGAGCACAATACCACGTGGAGTTTAATCTCCAGGTTTGCAACCTAAGGTTGAATGTTCACTATATAAGCTTTGCGTCACAGATTTGGGTGGTGTGGGTCATGACTGAACCGGACATCTTTTACATCCTGGGGAACAAGGTGAGGCGCGATCTGCTCAGCCACCTCACCTGCACCGAGTGCTACTTCAGCTTTCTGAGCAGCAAGGTCAGCGTGTCCTCGACCGCTGTAGCCAAGCACCTTAAAATTATGGAGAGGGAGGGCATTCTAAAGTCCTACGAGAGGGAGGGACCCTTCATCGGGCCCGCGAGGAAGTACTACGACATCTCGATATCCAAGTCCTACGTTACCACCATAACGCCCAACATCTTCTGGTATCGCGGTCTCGACCTGGGCGAATCCCCCGTGGAGAGGGTCGAAATCGACATCTCCCGCGTTCCCGTCGAGCACGAGAGCCTCAACGAGATGGTGAGCTCATTCCTCGAACTCACCAGGGAGCTTGAGAAGATCCTTCAGGCCCTTCAGGCCGTCGAGAGCAGGCGCGACAGGCTCATGAAGGAGATAAAGGAGAGGTACCTCACCGAGATTGGAGACATGACCCAGCTGGCCATTCTCCACTACATCCTCCTCGTAGGCGAGGCCACCGTTGACGAGCTCAGCGACAGGCTCAACCTCAAGGAGAGGGAGGTTTTGGTTAAGGCCCAGGAACTGGACAGGTTCGTACCGTTAAGAATAAAAGACGGGGTCATTAAAATCGACGAAGAAAGGCTAAAACAAAGAATCGGCGGTGAAGGTGATGCCGGAGAAGATTAAAGTCGTGGTCAACGAGGACCGCTGTTACCTCTGCGGTGGCTGCGCTGGTGTCTGTCCGACCCTGGCAATAGAAGTCCACTCAAGCGGCTGGGAGTTCTTCCAGGACAAGTGCATCTCGTGCAGGATATGCATCAACGCGTGCCCCGTTGGAGCGCTCAGCGCCGAACCCCTGGAGGTGAGCGAATGAAGCAGATGAAATACGATGTGGTCGTCGTCGGCGCCGGTATCGCCGGCCCGATCGTTGCCAGAAACGTTGCCAGGGCCGGTTTCTCGGTTCTGCTAATTGACAAGAAGTGGGCGATAGGAACGCCGAAGCAGTGTGCCGAGGGCATAGGCATCAAGGTCTTCGAGAAGTACGACATCCCCTACGACAAGCGCTTCATCAACCGCGAGATTTACGGGGCCAAGCTCTACTCACCGAGCGGCTATGAGCTTGAGCTCCGCTATAACGAGGCAAGCGGTGTAATCCTCGAGAGGAAGGTCTTCGACAAGATGCTCGCCTATTATGCAGCAAAGGCCGGTGCCGATGTTCTCGCCAGAACCGAGGCCGAGGACGTCATAAGGAAGGACGGGAAGGTCGTTGGAATCAAGGCCAAGCACGAGGACGAGCCCGTCGAGATATACGCGGACATAATCGTAGCCGCCGACGGCGTCGAGAGCATGATAGCCAGGAAAGCCGGCATAAACACCTACGCTCCCCCCCACGAGTTCGATTCCAGCTACGAGTACGAGATGCTCATCGAGGGCTACGACCCCGATTTGATACACCTCTGGTTCGGCAACGAGATAGCGCCTCGCGGTTACGTCTGGGTCTTCCCGAAGGATGAGGACAGGGCCAACGTCGGCATAGGAATAAACTCCGACAACCCGCAGACAGCTAAGTACTACCTCGACAAGTGGCTGAAGGAGAACAACATACCAGCCAAGAAGATTCTCGAGGTGAACGTCGGAGTTGTCCCGGTCGGCGGCTTCGTGAAGGAGCTCGCCAAGGACAACGTCCTCGTCGTCGGCGACGCGGCAAGACAGGTCAACCCGATGCACGGCGGTGGAATGGCGGAGGCAATGGAGGCCGGAACGATAGCGAGCAAGTGGATAACCAAGGCCCTCGAGGAGGAGAACCTCTCACTTCTCCAGAACTACACCAGGGAGTGGTGGGAGATCGACGGAAAGAGGCTCGAGAAGGTTCTCAAGGTCAGGAAGGTCACCGAGAAGCTCACGGATGAAGACCTCGATATCTTCATCCAGGTTCTCAGCGGTGCAGATACGGAGAAGATAGCGGGCGGCGACTACGGGGAGGTAATAAAGGCCCTCCTCAAGCACCCGAAGGTCATCCTCAGCCCGAGGAGGATAAACCTGCTCAGGCAGCTCCTCTGATCACTTCTTTCCCTTCTTCCAGTCCCTGCAGTTCATGTCGACGCATATCTCGTACTCGCGGCCCTTCTCGCGGATTTTAACGACGGGTGCACCGCCACAGCAGGTTTTGTCCGTCGGGATTATCTCGCCGCGCTGGAGGAGGGGGTAGGTTACGTTGCACTTCGGCCAGTTGGAGCAGCCGACGAACCTCTTACCGGTTTTCCTGTTGTAGCGGACGACCAGGTCGCCGCCGCACTTGGGGCACTTGCCTATGATGAGGGCTTTCCTCTCGGGCTTCCGGGCCTTTTCATTACCGGCCTTCCCATCAACGGCCCTCTGAACCTCGCGCTCTTCCTCCTCGCTGAGCTCTTTAACCGCGCCCGCTTTCCCTCCGGGGGCCTTTGACTTGGTTACCCCCGTGCCGGTCGTCTCGAGGAGTATCCTGCCGATGTCCATCTCTTTCTCCTTGAAGACCTTGAGTATTTTGATCAGCTGGTTCTTGCTCTCCTCGATGACCTGCTCCTTCTCAGCCTTCCCGGCCATTATCTCCTCCATCTTCTCCTCGAAGGCCCTCGTGAGCTCGACGCTGACTATGTCGGGCACGTTCTTCTCCAAAGCCTCAACGACGCGCATTCCAAGGGGCGTGACCTTTATCTTTCTCTTGCCCTCGATGTAGCCCCTGCTGTAGAGGGTCTCCAGAATCTGGGCGCGGGTGGCTTTGGTTCCTATGCCGAGGTCCTCCATCTTTTTAATAACCGCCGCTGGAGAGTACCTTGCCGGGGGCTTCGTCTTCTTCTTCTCGCGCTTTATCTGAATGACCTTGACCGGCTCGCCCTCCCTGAAGGCTGGAAGGATCACCTCGTCGAACTTGACGTACTTGCCGTATACCTTCAGCCAGCCCTCCTTAACCGTTCGCGCGCCGCTCAGGATGAAGCGGTGGGAGTTGGAGTTTATTACGACCTTCATTATCTCCCTGACGGCTGGCTCCATGAAGAGGGCTAGGAAGCGTCTGACGATGAGGTCGTAGAGGTTGGCCTCGTCCTTGGTAAGCTCGCCGGGCTTTGGAAGCTCCCCGGTGGGGTAGATTGCCGGGTGCGCCGGGTCGTCCTTCTTGCCCTCGACGGGCTTGAGCCTCTCCTTACCAAGAAGCTCGTGGGCGAAGGGCTTGTACTCGGGTAGCTTTGCCAGGTTCTGGAGTATGGAGCGGAAGTTGAGGTTCTTGGGGAGCTTTTGGGATGAGGTGCGGGGATAGCTCGTTAATCCCCGTTCATACAGCTTCTGTGCGAGCTCCAAAGTCTTCTTCGGGCTGTATCCAAAGGCAGAATAGGCCTCCCTCTGCAGGGTTCCGAGGTCGAAGGGCACCGGCGGATTCCTCCTCTGCTGCTTGACCTCGACCTTCTCGACGAAGGCCGGGCCCTTCTTAGCCTCCTCGACGATGCGCTTCGCCTCGTTCTCATCGAGGATGCGCTCCTTTTCGTAGACCGCCGTGTACTGCTCCCCGTTTTTCTCGAGTAGCATCTTTATGACCCAGTACGGGGTGGGCTTGAAATTGGCTATCTCCCTCTCCCTGTCGACGAGGAACTTAAGCGTCGGCCCCTGGACGCGGCCGGTGGAGAGGACCATCCATTTGCCGCTCGCACGCTTTATCGCCGAGGTTAGGGCCCTCGAAAGGTTCACGCCCCAGTACCAGTCGAGGACGTGGCGTGCTATTCCGGCATCGGCCATCCCGAAGTTTATCGTCGGCTCGAGGTTGTACCAGGCCTTGAGGAGGTCTTTCTTCGTGAGTGCGGAGAACTTCATGCGCTTTGCCTTTGACGGATCGACGCCGCAGGCGTATTTGAGGGCCGTGTAACCTATCACCTCGCCCTCCGTGTCGTAGTCGCAGGCAACCACGAACTCGTCGGCACGCTTGGCAAGCGTGGCTAACGCCTTGATGTAGTCCTTGGCGTAGCCCTTCCCCTTCTCGGCGACGTAGACGGGAACCCACTCGATGTCGAAGACGGGATAGCCGTAGGTTTTAACCTTCGGGGCGAGGGAGAACAGGTGGCCGACCGCGGGGGCGACTATCACCTTCTTGCCGTCGCGGGTGAACTCATAGTAGGAGACCTTCCCTATCGTCTTCCTCACGGGCTTGCCCTCTGCTAAGGCGTAGGCGATCTTTCTCGCGACGTTCGGCTTCTCGGCGATGATGAGCGTGACCATGGCGACACCTTGAAAAGGTAGTCCGGGGGTTATAAAAATCCTGCGGAGCAAGCTTTTCCAAAAGCTTCCAGCGAAAAGCTTAATAAGGAACCCCCCGATGCACCTACCGCGGGCGGGGCCGTAGGGTAGCCTGGTCCATCCTGCGGGCTTTGGGAGCCCGTGACCCGGGTTCGAATCCCGGCGGCCCCACCAGGAAACAAACTTTTGCAGGGCAAAAGTTTGATCAAAAGCTGGTGATTCTTTTTGAGTGGTCAGTTTTGGTGGGGTTTGTTTTATTGGTTAGATTGTACGTTGGATTCATGTCGAAAGGGCGTTTTTTAGCGGGTTCAACTTCAACCCGCGCTCCTCCGGAGCGCTAAAAAAGCCGAACCTATCAAGGGTTACCTTTTTTGGAATGAATCCGGCCAAAATTGCAGATTTCAACTAAAACCCCCCGTTGCCTAGCGAATTCTAAGTAAGGAATCACGAACTTTGACGAAACTTTGTCCAGAAACTTTACGCAGGCAAAGTTCTGGGGGGTGTGGGGGCGTTAGCCCCCCAGCAAGCTTTGCTTGCGCAAAGCTTGACCAAAGGAGTTTGAGTAGTTAAGAGAGTATGTGGGTAGTTGCATGCCTCGTCAAGTGGGCATTCTTGTTTAGGGGTTTATTTTCATGAAAGCTTGTTGGTGAGGGGTTGTCTAAAAACAGCGCCCGAAGGGCGCTAGGGAGAAGAAACCCCAACTAAAACGAGCAAGTTGAGAGTAAACCTCTAACTAGGTTAGCAACCCTAAAAGGCTGCCAGTTTTGATGAAACTTTTCCCCAGAAAAGTTTCTTAACGTGGGCGAAGCCCCACTACGGGGGTTTGAGAGTACAGAAAACTTTGCCTGCGCAAAGTTGCTGGGCAAAGGTCGTGATTCCTTTTAAGTGGCTTGTTTGGAGGATTTCTTCAGATATTGCTCTCACTTGGTCAACATGGATTTCGTTTCCTGTAGTTCGTTTGAGAAGGGTTCGGCTTTTTAGCGCTCCAAAGGAGCGCCAAAAACGCTTGAACCCCCTCAGAATACGCCTCTTTGGGGCAAATCTCCTTTCTGCCCAAGAAGTGGTTCTCAAAGAAATCCACTCCAGAACGCGCTTTTCAAAAGGAATCACGGACCTTGATCAAACTTCGCGAAGGCGAAGTTTGTAGAATGGAGCCCCGGGCGGGGTTTGAACCCGCGACCTGCCGCTTACCAAGCGGCCGCTCCGCCAGGCTGAGCCACCGGGGCGTCGATTATACGGTGCAGGAGAGGCTTTATAAATTTTTCCCTTCGGTGAACCTCTCGGACAGGCCCTCGAGGACCTCCCTGAAGTTCGCGGCATCTATCCACTTGATGCCCATCTTCTGGGCCCACGTGAGTATGCCGACGTCGGCGGAGACTATGGTCGCATCGAGCTCTTTGGCCAGGAGTATGAGCTCAAAGTCCTCCTTGCTGTCAACTATCCCCTCGCGGAGTGCCTTCCGGTAGTTCCTCCTGAGCTTCTGGATTATCCTGTCAACGTTGTCCGTCTCGATGACGCTCTCGCGAACGGCCTTCTCGGCAACGCGGAGCCCCTTGTCTATCCTCCGCCTTATGTCTTCGATGAGCTCGTAGACCACGAAAGCTGGAATCTTGATGTCGTGGACGTTTGGCGGCTTCTTGATTATGTAGAGCTCGATGTCAGGCAGGAGCTCCTCCTCGTCGACGAAGTGCATGACCTCACGGTATATGCCAGGGGGCATGTAGAACTCCACCCTGCCGAAGAGCCCCTCGGCGTAACCGAGGAACGTTCTCATCGCCTCGGTCGGGTTGTCTCCGAACTTCCCCCGTATCTCGGGGTTGACAAAGATGCTCGTGTCGAGGACGAACCTCATCGCCACGCTACCACCACAAGCTTATTTAGGGCGGGGAGTTTAAAACGGTTGGGTGAAAGCATGAAGGTTGGAGTCGTTTTTGGAGTTAGCGAACTGGCGAATCCGAAAGCCTTTGAAAAGAAGGCGTCGGAATTCATAACGAACCTCGCGAAGGATTTTGAAGTCGTTGGGGGCTTCTTCATCTCGACGAAGAAGGACTTCAAGGAGGCTAAGGGGGAGGTCAACTTCAACGAGGTTGATGCCATAGTTCTCTACCCCCTCACCGGCGGCACAGAAGGCCCGCTGAAGGAGTTCTTCGTCTACAGGAGGCCCGTCGTCATCTACGGCGACCCCTTCAACAACTCCCTCGCGGCAGGTATAGAGCTCAGGGAGTACTTCCGCGACAGGCTCGTGCCCTCGACCCTCGTCAAGGATTTCAACGAGCTCAAAGCCGCACTGCTCGGCTACGAGGACATGAAAGAAACCCTGGATAAGTTCCTCAGGATGCGCATAGGCTTGATCGGCCGCGTTTCACCGTGGCTCATAAACGAGAAGTTCGAGCTCCCCTACACCAGCATAAGCCTCAAGAAGTTCTACGAGTACTACGACGCGACGACGGAGAAGGAAGGCTGGGAGGCCGTTGAGGAGATAGTTGGAAAGGCCCTCGAGATAAAGGAGCCCGGCAGGGAGGACCTCGTGAAGGCGGGCAGGATATACGTGGCCATAGAGAGAATACTCGAGGACTACAGGCTCGACGGCTTTACCATCGGCTGCTTCGACCTAATAGGGAAGATAGGCTCGACCCCATGTCTCGCCCTTGCCATGTTCAACGCCCGGGGAATCCCGGCGGCGTGCGAGGGGGAGCTCAACTCGCTGGTCGGCATGATGATAGCGAGGCGCTTCTTTGACAAGCCCGCCTTCATGGGCAACATAGCGGACCACGGCGACGATTACCTCATCCTCGCCCACTGCACCGCGCCGCTCATCGGGAAGTACGTCATACGCTCCCACTTCGAGAGCGGAATCGGAGTTGGCGTCGACGTCCAGCTGCCGAGGGGAAGGGCGAGCCTCTTCAAGATACGCGGGAGGAAAGCGGTCGTCGCTGGCGTCGAGGTTGTGGGTCAGGAGCACAGCAACTCCAGATGCAGAACCCAGATGAAGCTCCGCATAGAGGACGCGATGGACTTCATCGATGGAACGCTCGGAAACCACCACCTGCTGGTTTACGTGGACAGCGAGGAGCTCGCGGACCTGCTCAGCGAGCTGGGCTTTGAGGTCATGCTCTACTGACTTTTCTTAATTTTTACACCCCTTTTAGAAAGGCTGGCCGTATGAGAAAATCGAAAAAAGAGAGGTGTCCTCAGGCAGACGCTTCCAGTTTCCTGCTGTACAGAACGAGGCCTATCAGCATCGCGAGCTCTATGCCAACGGGTATTATGTGGAGGCTGGCCGCGATAAGAGCAACCCCGATAAGGACTGCCCTGAGTACCATCGGCACCTTCACGTTCTTGAAGTATCCCGTTATCGCTATTGCCATTATGTACATTGTTAGTATCGTGGCAAGCAGGTAATAGAGAACCCTGAGTGCAACCGCGGGTGTCCACTCCTGAACCGTTATGAGGAACATTTCTGGATGGGTGAAGTATATATAGGGGCCGATGTAACCTGCCAGGGCGTACTTGACCGAGTTGATTGCCGTCTTCCAGAAGTCTCCACCCGCCAATGCAGAACCCGCATACGCTGCCAAAGCAACTGGCGGTGTCAAATCTGCGAGTATTCCGAAGTAGAACACGAAGAAGTGGGCGGCCAGAAGTGCTATCGCTGTACCGTATCCAGGAACAGGAGCATCGTAGATCGGGTTTCCGGCGACGGCTGTGTAAACCGCGGGTGCGGCAACCAGCGAAGTTATAACGTAGTTGGCCGTCGTTGGAACACCCATACCGAGTATCAGGCTGAATATCATGGCCATGATGAGAAGGAGGAGCAGGTTCCCTCCGGCGAGGTCAACGAGCTTGTAGCCAAGGGCAGTGACGAGGCCCGTCATGGTGAGAACACCCTGGATAAGACCGGCTGAAGCTGCTGCAAGCATAACAGTTGTACTGGTCTTGCCCGCGTCTATCATCGACTCGTAGGTAGCGCTGTACATTTTTCTTCCGTCCTCTGTCTTGGACTTGTAGCCGACTATGAGAGAGAATATTATACCAAAAGTGCCGCTCATGAGGAGGATTTCCTCCTTCCTCATGTACAGGAACTTTCCAAGGGCCACCATGAGTATGAACAGCAGGCTTATGTAAAACTTCTCGTTGATCTCAACCTTGTCCGTTGCAAAGGCCGCTCCGATGAGGATTGCAGCGAGTATCAGGAGCACTGCACCGACAGGGGTGGCATACTCCCTTCCCGTGAACATGAGCAACGTTGTAATGAGGGCTAGAGCCACGTAGAAGTGCTCGTGACCGGGTATGTTGTCCTTGGAGATCCACGCCACCCAGATTGCTATACCCAAGGAAGATACGGCCGCTATGTGCGGTGCTATACCCCATACAAGGGCCACTGTGATGACGATTATCGGAACTAAGATGTAGATCTTCCTCAGGAAGTAGCTTATCGGCTGGAATTGCTCCCTTGGCATTCCCTTGAGGCCGAGCCTCTTGGTTTCAAGGTCTATGAAGAGATAGACGCCGGAGTAGTATATCAGAGCGGGAAGAACCGCCGCTATGATGAGCTTGTTATATGGAATCCCAAGGAACTGGGCCATGATAAATGCCGCGGCGCCCATAACCGGGGGCATCAGCTGACCACCAGTTGAGGCGACGGGCTCTACCGCACCGGCTATCTCCGGTGGATAACCGGCCTTTTTCATCAGCGGTATAGTGAAGGTTCCCGTTGTGAGAACGTTGGCAACGCTTGAACCGCTAACGGTTCCCATAAGACCACTTGAAATGACCGCCGCCTTGGCGGGTCCCCCAGACCTTGTTCCAAATAGGCTGATCATGAACTCAGTGATGTAGTCGCTGACGCCGATCTTGAGCAGGAATGCTCCAAAGAAGACGAAGGCGAATACGTAGATTGTCATGACGTAGAACGGAATTCCAAAGATACCCTGGTCAAGATAGAGGTACTGAGCTATACGGGTCCAGTTGTAGCCAGCGTCCCTGATTCCATATATCAGAAAAACCGTAACTATAGTGGGCAGGATCCAGCCTATCGCTCTCCTCGTCGCTTCAAGGACAAGGATTATTGCCATGAATCCAAAGATGACGTCGGTCTGATTGACGTCATAGTAGACCATGTAAGTGGGCCAGCGCCAGAACTTGTAGAACGCGGCGATCAGACCGAGGAGGATTAGCACGTAGTCGAGTATCATGACTTTATCAAGATACTTCTGCTTCTTCATCACTGGATATCGAAGGAACGTTATTATGAATATCATGCCAAGCACAAAGGCCATGACCTGCTGGTCCTGGAAGTCCAGCTTGAGGAACCCCAGTGTTATGCCGAGCTTATCGAAGATTGAGTACAGCAGGAAGGTAAAGTTGAATATAAACAGTATCTCGAAGATACCGATGAGTATCGCTGCCACACTAACCACTTTATCGAGCTTTGGCGGTAACGTTCGAACTGCTTCGAGCTTTATCTTCTTCTCTATGGCCTCCAAATTCTCCCCCATTATCAACACCTCCGAGCTATTGAGAGAAGGAAGGGGATTTTCTCGACCCTAATCTCAAGTATCCCCTCTTCGGGAGGCTGTACGAAAGAGACCTTCCCATCGATGAGTATTGTGGCGTTGTTAACTGGAATAAACCAGTAGCGCCAGGACTTACCCAAGAACTCGTGGGAGTTCTTTACGTAAAACTTCCCGGACCGGTAGTCAAAGTCCACTGGTTGGCCGGCGAGGAACTCCTGCCATCTTTCTTGGACGAAGTAAATCCCACCCGGGGATATCCTGTAGACATCAACAACCTTGGTAAGGGAAACGCTGTGGGTGTAGTGTATCTCAAGGGTCGAGTTAGATTCCAGATGATAGTAACACTCATTCCCACCGAATTCTACCCCAATGACGGAAACAGGTAAAAGGAGCACAATGAAAGGCAGGAAAAAAAGAAAAAGTTTCTTCAAAAACTCCCCCCCTTCAGCCCTTGTACTTGTCGGGGACGGTTATTCCGTGCTCTTCGTAATACTTGATGGCTCCCGGGTGGAGCGGAACCATGAGTCCCTCGAAGGCTTCCTCCATCTTGATCTGCTTGGCTACCTGGTGGGCCTTGGCGAGATCATCAATGTTCTCGTAGAGTATCTTGGTGAGCTCGTAGACAAGGTCATCCGGAAGATCCTTGTGAACGACAAGGGTGGCCTTGACGGCTATGGTCTGAGCATCCTCATCCATCCCGTTGTAGGTTCCTTTCGGGATGATAACCTTGACGTAGAACGGGTAACCCTGGTCGTGGAGCTTCTGGACGACCTCGTCCGGAACGTCGAGGATCCTAACCGGAACCTTAACCGCTATCTGGTTGATTGCTGGAGCTGGATAAGCTATGACGGTGAACTCAGCGTCAACCTGACCAAGGACGAGACTCTGGGCGGCCTCCTCAAAGGTCTGGTAAACGGGCTCGATCTCGTCCCATACTCCAGCGGCCTTGAGAACCCTCTCAGCGGTAGCGGCTACACCGCTTCCAGCGGCACCAACAACGACCTTCTTACCCTTGAGGTCGTAGATGGTCTTTATGTCGCTGTCGGCCCTAACGACTATCTGAACCGGCTCTGGATAGAGGGTTCCTATGGCCCTGAGGACCTTTATTGGCTTGCCTTCGAACTGGTACTTACCCTCCCAGGCATACCAAGTAACGTCGTTCTGGGCTATGGCAACGTGAGCTTCACCCTTTCCAATAGCTTTACAGTTGGCAACGCTTGCTCCACTGGTAACGGCCTTTGCCGCTATCAGGTCGCTCTTCTTGTTGGCAACCTTCGCAAGCATCGAACCTATGGCAAAGTAGACACTACCAGGGCCAGAGCCCGTGTAGATGGTTATCTCATACTTCCCCTCGTCGTTCTTCTCAACAGGGGGCTTGCTCTCGGTTCCGGTCTGGGTTCCACCGCCGCCTCCACCGGTACAACCGGCTGCCACAACGGCCAAGAACAAAACAAACACCAACCCAAGGGCAGTCCACTTCTTCATTTCCCTTCACCTCGTTTGAGGATTGACGCCCACATATGCGCGGGCGTCTAAGTATGTACATACATCGAAGTATATGTGCATTATCCTATTATATATTTTTTGGCCGGTTGGGAGTTTTACAAGCGTTTAAACAAAAATAAAGGTTGGAAGGGCGAAAATGTTTCAGTAGTAATACCAGATTGTCCAATAGTCGTTCGGGTCTTCGCCGATGCTCTCAAGGTATTCGAGGTATTCCTTGATCGGGACGTCAGGGTACGTGTAGAGCTTGGTCTCGCTGATGCCCTTCTCCCATGGGTGCATCAGGTAGATCCTGCTCCCATCAGGGCGTATCCCTACGAGCTCCCTATCCTGCCAAGCGCGGAGGTGGTTCTTGCCCATCCTCGGCACGTTGAAAACCGGTTCATCCGGCCTGAACTGACCGGGCAGGAGCCTTGCCTCCTCCTTCCTCTCCTGAACGACCCTCGCTATGGGTACGAGGTAGTCCTTCTGCTCTATCTTGCCCTTCGGGTAGAAGGTGTAGTAGGGGTCAATGCCAACTTTTTTAAGGGCTATCCTCAGCGCCACGTTCTCGAAGCGCCTGCTAACGTTCCTCTGGTAGACCAGCTGGTTGTAGATGTAGATGCCCTGGCGCCTTATCTTGTAAGCGGCCTCTCCCATCTCGGGGGTGACCTCGTAGGCGCTCTCAACGTGGGTTGAGATCGAGACGTTCCTCTTGCCGGGCTCTATGTACGAGCCGAGTATCTCGGCAAGGCTGTCGGTTATCCTCATCGGAACCGTCACGAATATCCTGCTGCCCCAGCGGATGTTTACGACGTGGTCCATCTCCGCGAAGCGTGCCATTATCTTGTCAATGATCTTGTCGCTCAACGCGAGGGGGTCACCACCGGTTATGAGGACGTCCATCATCGAGTCGTGCTCGGCGAACCAGTCGAGTGCTTCCTCGATCTTGTCCCATCCCGGGAACGAACCTGCCATGAAGGGCTCGAGGACTTCCCAGTTCCTCTGGCAGTATACACATATCTGCGGGCAGGTGTCGTAGGCCTTAAGGATGGCGATGGTGACGTACCTCCTCGTGACGAGGTCTATTGGAGAGGTATCGTGCTCGCCCATGAAGTCGAAGTAGTACTCCCTGTCCTCGCGGTGGATTATCATGTTCCTCATGTACCAGTCAGGGGGCATCACCTGCCTTCTTACCTGCCTGTCGTGCTTGTACGGCTCCTGGAAGTCCCAGAGGTGCAGGTAGTACGGCGTAATTCCCCATGGGATGTGGTATTTGACGGCCAGCTCAACCTGCTTAAGGTCGTCCTCCGGAACCTTGACGATACCGAGCTCGTTGAGTTCACGGAGAGTTTCAAGGCCCTTCTCCCTCTTGAGGACGTGGGAGAACTGCCACTTGTAGTCGAACCATTCGTCCTCAGTGATTCCGAAGTACTCCATGAGCTGCTCTCTCTGTTTCTTCCTCTTCTCGATGATCTCCTTGTCGAGACCGCTCGGATACTTCCTGAGGTAGCCCCTTATGTAGTTCCACTCCTTGTCGAGGTACTCGGAGCGGGCCAGGGCCGCTTTTCTGCCCTTTATCTTGCTGAAGTCCACGAACTTTATTCCTGCAGCTTCAAGCTTGGGCCCGAGCCAGCCCTTTGAGTAGCCGCTAACTGCTGCCATGGCCTTGAACAGGTGTCTGAACTCCTCTACGAAGCCCTCGGTTATGATGCTGAGAACGTGCTTGTCGCCATTGGCGGCTTTCCACAGGTACTCCAGAGTGCTGAAACCGGCGGCCCTTTCCCCGTATTCGGATATCATGTTGAGAAAGACGTTTATCGATTCAATGGCGAGCCATCTGTCGATGGCGTCAATCTGAATCTCACCGTTCTTGTATTTCCAGAGCAGGTCTTCAGCGAACTTTGCGAGTCTTTCCCTAGCCTCTTCGAGGCTTTCGCTGGTGAGCAGGATTTTCTTGATTTCGGGGAGGGGTTCGAAAACCTCCAAAAACTTCTCGTGGTCTATACCCTGTTTGAGGCCCCAGGGGGACTCCTCAACGTTAAAGGTGGAAATGGCGCTTTCCATCTGCTTCTCCATATTTACGCCCTCCATGTCCATTTATGGACATGCATTCCCCTCAGGGACATCAATGTTCTTTTCCCTTCATGGGGGTCGTGTTTCTGCTCTTAGTGGACTTGACGGAGTATATATACTTTACTTTTACTCGCCCATAAAACATGACAAAATTCAAGTTTTAGTACCAAAAACGTGAAAAATTTGCACATTTTCTACCGAAAATCTTGAAAAATTGCTAAAATTCAGCTTAACTTATGTCCAATGGGAGAGGCTTGGTTTACAAACCCAAAAGTTCACTTTATGTTTGACAAGAAGCATGATCTTTGGGCGGGGGCTTTCTCTGGGGCCGGCAAAAGCGTTATAATGCAGGGTTTGAGTCCTCCTCTCAGGTGAGAGAAATGAAGGTTATCATGACGACGAAAATTGACCTCGCCTCGATGAACATAAGGGAGAAACTGGTGGAGAATTTTGGGTTCAAGGAACTCGATGATGTCTTTGACGGTAATCCCGTCTACTCCAGAGGGGAGGCCCTGATTCTGACCACCAACGATGAGATGATCTATTACGACAACCTCGACGCTGAGATAGAGAGGCAGCTCGGGGAGAGGCCGGAGATAATAGTCTTCGCTTCAAGGCACTCGAGCAAGCAGAAGCTCCCAGCTTTAACCACCCACGTAACCGGCAACTGGGGAAAGGCGATGTACGGCGGAAAGGATAGGAGCCTGGCAATTGCTCATCCAGCCGCCATGAAGCTTGCCCTCATGAAGATGAACGAGCTGAACGATCTCGGCTGGACAGTCTGCTACGAGGCGACCCACCACGGGCCGAGCGAGCTCGAGGTTCCGAGCCTCTTCATAGAGATAGGATCAAGTGAGGAGGAGTGGGTCAACGACAGGGCGGGGGAGATAATAGTGGAAACCATAGTTCACGTCCTTGAAAACTACGAGAAGGCCGAGTTCCCGGTTGCGATTGGAATCGGAGGAGGCCACTACGCGCCGAAGCAGACCAAGAGGGCCCTTGAGACGAATCTCGCCTTCAGCCACATAGCCCCGAAGTACACCCACCCACTTGACAGGGAGCTCATCCTGAAGGCAATGGAGAGGACGTGGGGCAAGGTCGATGCCATTTACGTCGACTGGAAGGGCAGTAAGGGGGAGACGCGGCAGATGGCCAGAGCCCTGGCTGAAGAGCTGGGCTTGGAGTTTATAAGAGACTGAACGGGCGAAATCTTTAAAGATGTTGAGCGGGATTTTAAAATCAGCACCCGCCCTTAGCTAAATTTATATACTACATGCATACAAAGTGGAACAGATGTTAAATTGCCCGGAGGGTGAAAAGATGCTGAAGCTGATTGAAGACGCCATTGAAAGAACCTCCGTCGGCCCTAACAAGGTTCCGGAGGCCCAGGCCCCCCAGACTGACATCGATGAGGAGCTCAAGAGGATTCTTGAGCAGATTCAGGCCAAGATATATGTCGTTGGTGTCGGCGGTGCCGGCTGTAACACCATTAACAGGATGATGCAGGTCGGCATCCAGGGAGCGAAGGTCATCGCCGTCAACACTGATGCCCAGGACCTCCTCAAGGTTCGCGCTCACAAGAAGATACTCATCGGTAAGGAGCTCACCCGTGGCCTCGGAGCAGGAAACAACCCCAAGATGGGTGAGGAGGCAGCCAAGGAGAGCGAGAGGGACATAAGGGAGGCCCTCGAAGGAGCCGACATGGTCTTCATCACCTGCGGTCTCGGAGGCGGAACCGGAACCGGTGCCGCTCCGGTCGTTGCCGAAATGGCCAAGAAGATGGGGGCCCTCACGGTCTCAGTGGTCACCCTCCCGTTCACTGTCGAGGGCATAAGAAGGATAAAGAACGCCGAATACGGCCTCGAGAGGCTCAGGAAGGCCAGCGACACCGTCATAGTCATCCCGAACGACAAGCTCATGGAAGTGGCTCCGAACCTGCCGATACACATGGCCTTCAAGGTCGCCGACGAGATACTCGTCCAGGCCGTCAAGGGCATCACCGAGCTCATTACCAAGCCCGGTCTCGTCAACCTTGACTTCAACGACGTTAGGGCCGTCATGAAGGACGGCGGCGTCGCCATGATCGGTATCGGCGAGAGCGACAGCGAAAAGAGGGCTTTGGAGGCCGCCCAGCAGGCCCTCAACAGCCCGCTCCTCGACGTTGACATCAGCGGTGCCAAGGGAGCTTTGATAAGCATCAGCGGAAGCGACGTCAAGCTCGAGGAGGCCCAGCAGATCATCGAGCTCGTCACGAGCAAGCTCGACCCGGAGGCGCAGGTCATCTGGGGAATCCAGCTCGACGAGGAGCTCGGCAAGATGATCAGGATACTCATAGTCGTCACCGGGGTCAGCTCACCCTACGCGGTGGCTGAGGAGGAGCCGAGCTACTACGGTGAGGAGCAGGAGAGAAAAGTTATTAAACTCGACCTCGAGGAGCTTTGACAAACCTTTCATTTTCAAAATTTAGCGAGGTGACGACGGTGGCAACCAACACGGAAAAGCTTAAAAATTTCTTCGCGGAGTCGCGGAGGGTTTTAATGGTCACGAAGAAGCCGGGTTCAAAGGAGTTTAAGATGGCCGCCAAGATTACCGGCATCGGAATGATACTCATCGGCTCTATAGGCCTCATAATCCGCCTGTTTGGCTACCTGATCACCGGCTCATAAGCCAGCAACCCGGGTGATATAAGATGAGCGACGGCAAGATATTCACAGTGCGCGTCACGGTGGGTCAGGAAGAGACCACCGCCAAGCTAATATACAGCAAGATTAAGACGTACAACCTTCCAGTTTATGCCATACTGGCGCCCTCAAAGGTCAAGGGCTACATCTTCGTCGAGGCGCCGAGCAAGAGCGCCGTCGACGAGGCCATAAAGGGCATACGCCACGCCAAGGGCACCCTCCCCGGGGAGGTCAAGTTCGAGGAGATCGAGCACTTCCTCGAGGAGAAGCCCGCTGTGAGCGGCTTCGAGCCCGGTGACATCGTCGAGCTCATCGCCGGCCCGTTCAAGGGCGAGAAGGCGAAGGTCGTCAGGGTCGACGAAGCCAAGGATGAGATAGTCGTCGAGCTCATAGGCTCAATCGTCCCGATTCCGGTCACGGTGAGGGGCGAATACGTTAGACTTATAAGCAAACGCCAGAAGGAGTGAACGGTCAACAGACAGAGGTGAGAAAAATGGCACAGGTTGTTGAGGTGCTCGTTGAGGGAGGAAAGGCTTCACCCGGACCGCCGCTCGGTCCCGCTATCGGTCCTCTCGGACTCAACGTCAAGCAGGTCGTTGACGAGATCAACAAGGCCACCAAGGACTTCGAGGGAATGCAGGTTCCCGTCAAGATCATCGTTACCGACCCCAAGAAGAAGACCTTCGAGATCGAGGTCGGTGTCCCGCCGGTCAGCCAGCTCATCAAGAAGGAGATAGGTGCGCCGAAGGGCTCAAGCGAGCCCGGCCACAGCCCGGTCGGGAACCTGACCATGGAGCAGGTCATCAGGATAGCGAAGGCCAAGCAGGAGCAGATGCTCGCAGCGGACCTTAAGGCCGCGGCCAAGGAGGTCATAGGCACCGCCCTCAGCATGGGCGTCACCGTTGAGGGCAAGGACCCCAGGGAAGTCCAGAAGGAGATTGACGAAGGCGTTTACGACGAGATTTTCGCCAACGCCGAGGAGTGAGGGAAAAGTTTAAAAATCCCTCTTTTTACGCATCTTTGACTTTTTCGGGCTTAAATCAAAACCGAAAGGAGGGCTGTAAATGGCCTTTGACAGGCAGAAAATCGTGGAAGCGGTGAAGGAGGCGAAGGCCCGGGCTAAGCCGCGCAACTTCACACAGACCGTCGAGATGGCAGTCAACCTCAAGGATATCGACCTGAAGAAGCCTGAGAACAGGTTCAAGCTTGAGGTTGTGCTGCCCCACGGTCGTGGGAAGGAGCCCAAAATCGCGGTCATCGCTGATGGTGCCGTTGCCGAGGCGGCTAAAAAGCTCGGGCTTGATGTGATTAGTGGAGAGCAGCTTGAGGAGCTCGCAAAGAACCCAAGGGAAGCCAGGAAGCTCGCGAAGAACTACGACTTCTTCATTGCCGCGGCTCCGCTGATGCCAAAGATCGGTAGGTACCTCGGTAGGTACCTCGGTCCGAGGAACAAGATGCCGCAGGTCGTTCCACCGACCATGACCAACCTCGAACCGATAGTCGCCAGGCTCAAGAGGACAGTGAGGATACAGCTCAAGAACAACCCGGTTGTCCACGCTCCGATAGGCACCGAGAACATGGAGGACGAGAAGCTCGCCGAGAACGCCGAGGCGGTTCTCAACGCGATACTCAACAAGCTTGAGCGCGGCGAGAACCAAGTGAAGTCAGTGTACGTCAAGACCACCATGGGACCGGCCGTTAAGGTGGAGAGGTGAGGGAGATGGCCCACGTAGCCGAGTGGAAGAAGAAGGAAGTTGAAGAGCTCACCAAGATCATCAAGAGCTACCCAGTGATAGCGCTCGTCGATGTGGCCGGCGTCCCAGCCTACCCGCTCAGCAAGATGCGTGAGAAGCTCCGCGGTAAGGCACTCCTCCGCGTGAGCAGGAACACCCTCATCGAGCTCGCCATAAAGAGGGCCGCTCAGGAGCTCAACAACCCGGAGCTCGAGAAGCTCATCGACCACATCCAGGGCGGAGCCGGAATCCTCGCCACCGAGATGAACCCGTTCAAGCTTTACAAGCTCCTTGAGGAGAGCAAGACCCCGGCTCCAGCTAAGCCAGGCGCCGTCGTCCCGCACGACGTCGTCATCCCGGCCGGACCGACCCCACTCGCTCCGGGTCCGCTCGTCGGTGAGATGCAGGCCCTTGGAATCCCGGCGAGGATCGAGAAGGGCAAGGTCAGCATACAGAAAGACTACACCGTCCTCAAGGCCGGCGAGGTCATAACCGACCAGCTCGCCAGGATACTCAACGCCCTCGGCATCGAGCCGCTCGAGGTCGGTCTCAACCTCCTCGCGGCCTACGAGGACGGCATAGTTTACACCCCGGACGTCCTTGCCATCGACGAGAACGAGTACATCAACATGCTCCAGCAGGCCTACATGCACGCGTTCAACCTGTCGGTCAACACCGCCTACCCAACCAGCCAGACCATCGAGGCCATCATCCAGAAGGCCTTCCTCGGCGCGAAGAACGTCGCTGTCGAGGCTGGCTACGTCACCCCGGAGACCGTCGAGGACATCTTTGGCAGGGCCCTTCGCGCAGTCCTGCTCATAGCCCAGGAGTTGCCTGAGGACCTGCTTGACGAGAAGACCAAAGAGCTTTTAAACCAACAGGCACAAATGGCAGTTGCAGTCGCCCCTCAGCCGGCTGAAGAGAAGGTTGAGGAGGCTGAGGAAGAAGAGGAAGAGGAGGAGGCATCCGAGGAGGACGCGCTCGCAGGACTGGGCGCGCTCTTCGGCTGAACTTTCCATTTCCCTCGTATCCCTGAACAAATCCGTGTGAAATGAATGAAAAATGAAGATGATTGGAGGTGCGAAAAATGGAGTACGTGTATGCCGCTCTGCTGCTCCACGCCGCTGGTAAGGAGATAACCGAGGAGAACCTCAAGGCTGTGCTTGAGGCCGCTGGTGTTAGCCCGGACGAGGCCAGGATAAAGGCCCTCGTTGCCGCCCTTGAGGGCGTTAACATCGACGAGGTCATCGAGAAGGCCGCCATGCCGGTTGCCGCCCCGGTTGCCGTTGCCGCCGCTCCGGCCGCTGAGGGTGGCGCCGCTGAGGCCGCCGCTGAGGAAGAGGAGGAAGAGGAAGAGGAGGCCAGCGAGGAGGAGGCCCTCGCTGGACTCGGCGCCCTCTTCGGTTGAACTCCTTCCTCCCTTCTCTTTTACTTCGGTTTTCATTTCGAACTTCTTCGAGGCCCTTAAATACGATGGTTTCGTAGATTCTCTGGTGGTTTTCATGCCAATTGTCCTTGAGAGGACGGGGGATAAGCCCATTGGAGAGGCGCTTAAGGAGATGGGGTTGGCCTCGAAGATAATGCTCCTCGAGGAGCTTATGTCCGTGTACAGTGAGTGGCTCGGTCTCGTGAGCGAAGTCCTGGTGGGTTCTGAAGGGGTTCAGAAGGAGATCAGTCCATACAACGTCGATGCCCGCTATCGGATCATGAAAACTATGGAGAAGCTCTATGGCACAAGCGACGTTTACAAGGCCCTTGATGAACTCGTGAGGACTCTTACCCAGGAATAAAGGGGCGTCAGTCTTTTTCTTGTTTTTCCATGTACTCCTTTAGACCTTGCTTGAGAACCTTAAGGTAAGCGAAACCTTCCTCATGGGTAGGTTCTATTTGAGTCCATTCACCCCACTCATTCCAAGTGTCAATTCTAATCATTTTAAACTTTTGATTTCTTATGCTATTCAAGGATATTCTCAGTCTTTCTTCAAACAGTTCTGGTGATCTTGGGATAGGTGGCCAGTCAGTAGTTGCATAGATCCATATTTCATCGAATCCTGGAACGACGCTAGGGACAAAAAGTACATCCTCTTTTTCTAGAAAACTACTCCATTCAGAATACAATTTTTTCACATTCTCTTCATAGTTCTTGATGTACTCTTCATGGCTCCTATCTCCGCATGATCCAGCCCAATCACTGAATCCATCAAAAGCATGAAGTCTCTTAGCGTCATTTCCAGTAACTGAGAACCAATCTGGAGGGTATTGAAATATCCATGCTATCTCGTGGCCTATAATAGATGGCTTGAAACCGTATTTAGATGTCATTTTGCGTTTAATTTCCCGGAATAGACTCTCAATATCCCCGCGAAGAGAAGCTGAAGAGTAGATGTGAATGACAGGATCGCCGTTTAATCTGAAGTAGTTGCTATCCCCCATAAATGTATGGCCTAGATACATAAAGGTGACTATAATATATTCTCTCGTGGAGTTATCGTTTACATCATAACAAGTCCATATGCCACACTTTGTCTTTTTCATATTTTCAAAAGTTGGATCCCACAATATGGCGAGCTTTGGCGAACCACTAAACTCATGGGAAATTTGAAATATTTTTCGGATGTTGGAGTCTGTGTGAAAATTATCACTCTTTCTGGACCAATCTAAAAACCATACGTTTATGCCAAAACCCGTACTCCAGTCCATTTGCTTGAACAGAACCAGCTTATCATTTATGTCGTAACCGCCAATCAATGGAGCCCCCTTGAAGTCATAATCATTTGGCCATCCCCAGTTATCTTTAACAAACCATGTCATGTAACTTGCTCCGACGATTATCCCCTTCTCGTATAATTGCCTGCCAAAGTTTTCGTACTGTCTGATGTATGGTGTTTTCCTCTTGTACTCTACTGTCCTCCCGTTTTTTGTTTGAACTTGAATGATTATCCAGTACTCGGCGCCCCCGGTGATGTTCTTCACTTCGACTTTGAACTCCTCTTCATTCTCGTCGAATGTTCCATCAACCGGCTTTAACTCGTAAACCCTCGAATCATTTGGGAAGACTTTGTAATAATCCTCTCGTCTCATCCCGTATTCGGTTATAAAGTACGAGTAATTCTCCGGTTTGAAGATCAACTTCACGCTGGAAATCTCATCAGGCGGGTAAGAGAGTTTGAAACTAACCTTCAAATCATAAACCTTATCCCAAACAATCTTGGTAGGCGTCCAGTTAAAACCCAGAACTTGAGGTTTAGGCGAAGTAAGATTCTCCAAATACTCCTCAAGAACTTCCCTAAGTCCATCCAATGAAGAAAATTCGTATTGTTGTGCGGGCTCTAAGGTTGTACTTTCAAAGAAGTCATTAAATGTACCCCAAAAGATCATTTTGTGCCTATCTGGCAATTCACTCGAATATTCCAAAAGCGTCTGTAAATTTTGCTTTGAACTATTTTTATCGCGAAGTATAGGTATTGAATTTGGGGATCCCCATGATAGCCGATTGTCAAATTCTGGCGTTCCAAACGGTATCAAGAGAATTCCAAGTTTTCTCGTTAGGTTGTACCATTTAGAATAATTGATTTTTAACTGTTTAGTATAGCTACCTCCAACATATTTTCCATCGGGTAAATACCCACCCAACCAGACAGTTACACCATCAAATTGTTTTAATCTATCAATCCATACAGGGTCATCCGTATCTGCTAAAGGATGGGCATGATCAGAAATCAAGAAGATATCCATTCCACATTCATTGATGATAGTCTCTCTTACCCTTCTAATTACATTTTCAAGGTTTCCGGTATATCCTTTAGACTCATAAAGATAGACAATGGGTTTACCTTCTATTCGCAAATAGTTTTGTTTAGAAAAATACATCTTGGCAAGATATCTTAAATCGCTAGTTAAAATCTCGACATTACGTTCATCGTCTAAAGATATGTAAACCGGCGGGGGTCTGCTAATTAACCTACCAACTGATTCATACAGAATTGCAATGTAAATATCTTGTGAGATACTGATATTGAACATTAACTGAAGATTCTCATCGAAAAATTTCAAATCACCCTCCTCATAACCACTCCAAGAAACTAAAAAAAGATTAATTCCATACCCAGTAGCCCAGTCAATATGTTTTGAAATTACAATAGGGTCGTTTGACTTATATGTTCCCATCAGAGGTGTGTATTTATGTCCATAGTCGTGCCAATTACTTAAATCGGTTCTGTACCATACGTAATACGGCGTCCCAACGATTATTCCTTTCTCATATAATTGCCTCCCGAAGTTCTCGTATTGTCTAATATAGGGCGTCTTGTACTCAAATGTTCTAGTGTTTTCAGCGTCGTCCTCTGCGGTTATGATTATCTTGTACTCTCTCCCGCCGGTAATGTTCGTAATGTTAACGCTGAATTCTTCCTCCCTTTCATCAAAGACTCCATCAACGGGTTTTAACTCATAAACTCTCTCTTTATCCTGGGGAAAGACTTTAGAGTAGTCCTCAGGCTTCATCCCGTATTTTGTGATGAAGTACTTGTACTCTACGGGAACGAATTTTAAAATCACGCGCTTAATCCTGCTCTCATCATCAATCACTTTAAAACTGACTTTAATATCATAAATTTTATCCCACACAACCCTCGTTGGCGTCCAATTAAACCCCACGATCTCTGGGGGATTAACGTCATCATACTCTCTGGGTGTAGTGGTTAGGGGTGGGTTGGAGAATGAGCGTGATGTGCTTGTTCTTGTGGGTTGGTTCAAGCATGCGGATGTCATGACCAGGATGAGGAGTATGACAAGGAGTTTGATGGTGTTCATACAAACACCAAGGAGAATTATGAGCTTAACCAACTAAAAATCTTGTGATTATTGAAGGTTGACTTTTAGAAAAAGCACTCTATTTCCGCCAGCGCTGAAGCTTTTAAGAAAAGCTTCACCAAAAGAGGTTATCTTCCTTCTCGAACTGGCGGCGAGTGAGAGGTGCACTATAAAATTCTCCCATAAAAAAGAGTTTGAGATTAAACCGGACTTTTTGAGAGGGTTCAACCTTACTCCCGGCGTCCAACGGACGCCTTTCTTGAGAGTGAACACCCGTCCAATCGTAGTCGTAAAGCAAACCAGCAGCAAAAATTACTCTGTTAAGATGCACGAAATATAAAACCAGCCTCATGAACAGTCCGGAATTATTCTGCCATCCGTTAAGGACGTTCGAACGATAGTGAGAACGGCGCTTTCGTCAGAAAGGGCTATTTGGGGGTGTGGGGGCGTTAGCCCCCCGGAGTTTTAGAGAAAAACGGGGTTGTGGGGCGTAGTCCCACCATGGGGGTTTGAGAGTACGGAACAAGCTTTAAGAAAGCTTGACCAAAAGTTTGTAGCTCTCTGCGTTGTCGCGTTTGGAAAAGTTTGGTTTTCTTTCTCTTGAGAATCTGTTTTTAATGGAGAACAACGAACAAAATGCCAAGCTTATCGAGGGGTTTACTTTCCTCTGACGCCCTTCGGGCGTCTTTTTAGGGTCAAACCCCCTTTACAATGAGCCTATAGAGAAGTTCTCACTCAAAACACTTGATTTTATTTAATTAGAAAACCCATCAAAACTCGCATTTCAAGAAAGAGCTACGAACCTTGATCAAACTTCGCGCAGGCGAAGTTTGTAACTGGCGGGCCCGGCGGGATTCGAACCCGCGACTACCGGCTCCGAAGGCCGGCGCCATGTCCCCTAGGCCACGGGCCCTCGGAAGTGTTTTAAGGAGCGGTAAAATAAAGCTTGCGGTGGTTGGAATGATGCTCCCGGACTGGAAAATCAGGAAGGAGATTCTCATCGAGCCCTTCAACGAAAAGTCCCTCCAGCCAGCAGGCTACGACCTGCGCGTTGGGAGGGAGGCGTACATAAACGGCGAGCTCATCGACGTCGAGAAAGAGGGCAGAATCGTAATCCCCCCCAAGACACACGCCCTCGTCCTCACCCTCGAGCGTGTGAAGCTCCCGGACGATGTGATGGGAGACATGAAGCTCAGGAGCAGCCTCGCGAGGGAGGGTCTTTTAGGATCCTTCGCCTGGGTCGACCCGGGCTGGGACGGCAACCTAACCCTGGCGCTCTTCAACACCTCGAAGGAGCCCGTTGAGCTCAAGTACGGGGAGAGATTCGTCCAGATAGGGTTTATACGCCTTGAGGGCCCAGCCAAGAACCCCTACCGGGGCAACTACCAGGGAAGCCAGCACCTGGTCCTCTCGAAGAGGAAGAAGTGATCTCCTCCATGAGACCATCTTTTTCTTATCCCCGGCGTTTCATCCCCGAACTTGAGCCAAGGCCCTTAACCAACACCATCTTTCAGCCACGCTTTTTTTCAAGGTGCACAAAAGCCCCTAAAAGGTGCCACCTGGATAAGCCCCCCGATGGCCCCCTATAGCCCGCCCACAAATTCAGGAGGAAAGTGGGTACTTGGACATAGCCATATCCCCGAGCTGGATGTATCTAAGGGTGCATCGGCCCGTAGACCCTCGGAAAAGGCCCCGTTTACCGAAAGGTTTATATATCTCCAATTCCTAAAAGAAAACCGAAAAGCCCTTTAAGGAGGTGTTGTGAATGGCCGAGCTTCCGATTGCCCCGATTGACAGGCTTATAAGGAAGGCCGGCGCTGAGAGGGTCAGCGAGGAGGCCGCCAAGGTCCTCGCCGAGTACCTCGAGGAGTACGCCATAGAGGTCGCCAAGAAGGCCGCCGCCTTCGCCAGGCACGCCGGCAGGAAGACCGTCAAGGCCGAGGACATCAAGCTTGCCATCAAGGCCTGAAGGCCTTCCTGGCTTCTTTTACTTCCCATTTCTGAACCGTTACCGTTTTAAGCCCCTTCTCCCGGCTTCAGACCATGCCGGAGATAGCCGTCAGGATGACCAAGCGCAACCACAACGCCTTCGTTCACCTCCTCGGCGCCCTGGAGAGCCAGGGCTTTGACCTGAGCGAGCTTCTGATAACCAGGGACTTCAACGAGATCCTGAAGGCCAGACCAAAGGTTGTGCTGTACTCATTCTTCACCGAGGAGATATGGGGCTCCCTGCCGGAGGAGGTCAGACTGCTGAAAGAGCGGGGAGCTCTTTTAGTGGCCGGCGGCTACCACGCGATAGCCATGCCCAGGCACACCCTCAATCAACTCGGCTTCGACATCGCGGTTATTGGTGAAGGCGAGGAGGTAATCTACCAGTTGCTCACGGTGCTGAAGAGGGAGGGATACAGAATCACGAGGGAGCTCCTGAACATCAGAGGGCTGGCATTCTACCTCAACGACGAGTTCGTCCTTACGGGCTTCGCCAAGGTTGAGGATTTCTGGCGCTTTCCGCCCTATCCCGAGAGCGTTCGCCTGATATCCCCCATCGAGATAACCCGCGGCTGTCCCTTCGGCTGCTACTACTGTCAGACACCTTACATCAAGGGGCTGAGGATGCGGCACAGGCCGATAGACCAGATCGTGAAGTACTCGAGAAGGATGAGGGACATGCGCTACATAACGCCGAACGCCTTCGCCTACGGCTCACCGGGGGCGATTCTAAAGCTCAACAAGCTCGAGGCCCTGCTCAAGGCCCTCCAGCCGCTGAGGAAAGAGGGCAGAAGGCTCTACTACGGCACCTTCCCGAGTGAGGTTCGCCCGGAGTTCGTCCTTCCGGAGACGCTGGAGCTCCTCATCGACTACGCCGACAACAGGAGGCTGGCGATAGGTGCCCAGAGCGGTGACGACGCGATGCTGAGGGCCATGCACAGGGTTCACAGGGTGGAGCACGTTAAGCAAGCGGTCGAGTACATGCTCGAGTACGGCTTCGAGCCGGTCGTTGACTTCATCGTCGGCCTACCAAACGAGAGCGAGGAGAGCCAGAGGAAGAGCATCGAGCTGATGAAGTGGATCATGGGGAAGGGCGGAAAGGTCCGCGCCCACTACTTCATGCCCCTGCCCGGGACGCCCTGGTCGAGGTGCAGACCGAGCCCACTGAGCCCAGAGATGAAGAGGTTCCTGGGCAGGATGGCGGCGAAGGGCAAGATAGAAGGGTCGTGGGGCAAGCAGATTGAACTCTCCAGAAAGCTCCGGAAGCTCATGGACGAGTTCTACGAGGAGCCGATGAGCCACACGGTTCCGGTCAGGAACGTCTGCTAGCGTTAGGATTTTATACTCCTTTTCCAATATTCGATCGGTGGGAAGATGTCGATATGGCTCGTCCCCGCGGTCTCGATCGGCCTATTCCTGGCTTTCTCATACCTTGCGTGGGGAGTGACAGGCCTCATCTCCGCGGCCATGCTTTCGGCGATAATTCTGCTCTCGACCTCGAGCCCAAGGCGGGCGGGAATAATCTTCTACTTCTTCATCGGCTTCCTTGCCGGCTTCGTGGTGGCGATAATAATAGGCGTCAAAACGAACGCAACCGGCTGGGAGTCGGCGGTTTTAGTCTCTCTACCGTTCATCGGGGCGTTGATAGCGTTGCTCTACGGGAGAAGGGGCAACTACATGAGCTGGCCCATCTTCGGCTTCAGGTATAAACTCTGAAGGTACGCCAATAAGCTTATAACCCCATTCTTTCGTTATCCAATCGACGGCGAAATGTACGCCGAAAACTATAAAAGATTCCTGGAGCTTATAGATAAACTGCGAGAGTTTGAGGGTGCCCTCATAGTTGAGGGCATGCGAGACGAGGTGGCTCTGAGGAATCTGGGGGTCAGGGCGGAGATAATAAGGCTCTCACGCCTGCCTTTAACCGAGGTTGCGCTCATCGCGTCATCGTATAAAGAGGTCATGATACTCACAGACTTCGACAGAAAGGGCGAGGAACTCGCAAGGAAGCTCCTCCGGTATCTGGAGGGCTATCCCTGCAGGGTCGATGCAGAGACGCGCAGGGAGCTAAAGGGACTCGTCAGGAAGGACATTAAAGGGGTGGAGGACCTCTACGGCCTCTACCTGAAGGTCATCTCCGTTTCTGACCCCCTTTCGGAGGGGATTCGATGAAGAGGAAGAAGACAGTGTTGCACCACATTTTGGCTGAGAAGCGGAAGTTTGAAAAACGGAAAGAGGGTGATGGTATGTCAGCCAAAGACGAGTTTGGAACGACCAAGTATGTAATCTACGCCGAGTTCGAGGCGAACGGAATTGTTGAAAGGCCCGACGTCGTCGGTGCTATTTTCGGACAGACTGAAGGTCTTCTCGGTGACGATCTTGATCTTAGGGAACTCCAGAAAACCGGAAGGATTGGGAGGATAAGAGTTGAGGTTCACACCAAGGCCGGAAAGACCTACGGAACGATAACCGTACCGTCGAGCCTCGACAGGGTCGAGACGGCGATCCTTGCCGCCGCCCTGGAAACGATAGACAGGGTTGGCCCGGCCGAGGCCAAGATAAAGGTACTCCGCATCGAGGACGTCAGGGCGACCAAGAGGAAGTACATCATAGAGAGGGCCAAGGAGATACTCGAGGGGCTCATGGAGCAGGAGATCCCCGAGACCCAGGAGCTCACCGAGGAGGTCAAGAAGGCAGTTCGCGCTAAGGAGCTCATAGAGTACGGCCCGGAGAAGCTCCCGGCAGGACCGCACGTGCCGTTCTCCGACTCGATCATAGTCGTTGAGGGAAGGGCCGACGTTCTTAACCTGCTCAAGCACGGGATAAAGAACGCCATAGCCGTTGAAGGAACCTCCGTTCCGGAGACGATAATCAAGCTCAGCAAGGAGCGCATCGTTACCGCCTTCACCGACGGCGACCGCGGTGGAGAGCTCATCCTCAAGGAGCTCCTTCAGGTGGCGGATGTTGACTACGTGGCAAGGGCACCGGAGGGCAAGGAAGTTGAGGAGCTCACCAAGAAGGAGATAGTCAAGTCCCTCAGGAGCAAGGTCCCGGCCGAGCAGGTCATAACCGAGATATTCTACAAGGGCAGGAACTTCTACGACGTCATCAAGGAGAAGGAGAAAGCGAAGGCCCGCGAGGAGAAGAAGGAGGAGAAAAAGCCCACTCCCGCGCCGGCTTCAGCCCCGGCACATGGCCCCGCACAGAGGCACGTTGAGGAGAGGAAGCCCGAGCCCAGGAAGGAGGAGAAGATAATAAGACCCATCCAGCAGCCGAAGCCGAGCGAGCTCGAGGAGTTCGGGAGCTTCATCGAGAAGGTCAAGAGCTCCAAGGAGTCGATGGCACTCCTCCTCGACAAGGATAAGAACGTCGTCGCCGAGATACCCGTCAGGGAGCTCACCAACCAGCTCAAGGAGCGCAAGGACGTCTATGCCGTCGTCTTCAACGGCGTCATAACCCAGAGGCTCATAGACACCGTCAGCGAGAGCGGGGTTAAGTACCTCGTGGGCGCGAGGAAGTACAACGTCGTCCGCAGGCCGATAAACCTCAAGATAGTCACCTTCGCGGAGTGAGCTCCGCACCCCTTTTCTCCCAATTTCTGAGGACTAACTTTATAACCGCTCCCTCCATTCTCCCACCGGTGAGGAGAATGAACGTGGAGGAACTCATACTGAAGTACGCGCTCATCAATGCCTACACCCACAAGGGGAAGGCGAACTCGAAGGCGGTTATCGGTAAGGTTCTCGGTGAGAACCCCGAGCTGAGGCCCAAGGCAAAGGAGATAATCCCGCTTGTGAACGAGGTCGTCGAGAGGGTGAACTCCCTGAGCATCGAGGAGCAGGAGGCAAAGCTCCGCGAGATTTACCCCGAGTTCTTTGAGGAGAAGAAGACCAAGAAGGAAGAAAAGAAGGGCCTCCCACCGCTCCCGAAGGCGGAGAAGGGGAAAGTGGTTACCCGATTCGCACCGAACCCCGATGGAGCGTTCCACCTTGGGAACGCCCGCGCGGCAATCCTGAGCCACGAGTACGCGAGGCTCTACGGCGGCAAGTTCATCCTCCGCTTCGATGACACCGACCCCAAGGTAAAGAGGCCGGAGCCGAAGTTCTACGAGTGGATAAAGGAGGACCTCGACTGGCTCGGCTTCAAGGTGGACGAGGTTCACATAGCCAGCGACAGGCTGGAGATATACTATAAGTACGCGGAGGAGCTCATAAAGGGCGGGAAGGCCTACGTCTGCACCTGCCCGCCCGAGAAGTTCCGCGAGTTAAGGGACAAGGGAATCGCCTGCCCCCACAGGGATGAGCCCGTGGAGGTTCAGCTCGAGCGCTGGAGGAAGATGCTGAACGGCGAGTACAAGGAGGGTGAAGCGGTCGTCAGGATAAAGACCGACCTGAACCATCCAAATCCAGCGGTTAGGGACTGGCCGGCCCTGAGGATAATCGACGACCCCGACCACCCGCGCGTCGGCGACAAGTACCGCGTCTGGCCGCTCTACAACTTCGCCTCGGCCATAGACGACCACGAGCTGGGCGTTACCCACATATTCCGCGGACAGGAGCACGCCGAGAACGAGACGAGGCAGCGCTACATCTACGACTACTTCGGCTGGGAATACCCGGTCACGGTGCACCACGGAAGGCTGAGCATAGAGGGCGTTATCCTCAGCAAGTCCAAGACGAGGAAGGGCATCGAGGAGGGCAAGTATCTCGGCTGGGACGACCCGCGCCTGGGAACGATTCGCGCTTTAAGGAGGCGCGGCATAAGGCCCGAGGCCATAAGGGAGCTCATCATAGAGGTCGGCCTCAAGAGGAGCGACACCACGATAAGCTGGGACAACCTCGCGGCGATAAACAGGCGCATAGTCGAACCGATAGCGAACCGCTACTTCTTCGTCGCCGACCCGGTTCCGATGTACATAGAAGGGGCCAAGGAGTTCACAGCCGAGATACCGCTCCACCCGGACCACCCGGAGAGGGGCGTTAGGAGGCTCAAGTTCGAGCCGGGCAAGCCGGTGTACGTTTCGAAGGACGACATGGAGCTGTTCAAGCCGGGAAGCTTCGTCCGCCTGAAGGACCTCTTCAACGTCGAGATAATCGAGGTCTCGGAGGAGGGCATAAAAGCGAGGTTCCACAGCATCGACTACGAGATAGCAAGGGAGAACCGCTGGAGGATGGTGCACTGGGTCACCGATGGCAGGCCCTGTGAGGTCCTTGTCCCCGAGGGGGACGAACTGCTCGTGAGGAGGGGCCTCCTGGAGAGCGATGTCGAAGTCAAGGTCGACGACATCGTCCAGTTCGAGCGCTTCGGCTTCGTCAGGATCGACGAAGTTGGAGAGAAGGTCGTGGCGATATTCGCCCACAAGTGAGCTTTCCCTGCTTTTCTATCCCATTTTCAAAAACCGAAAAAAGAAGAGAGCTCAGGCGGCCTTCTGGGGAACCAGGCTGTCCCCGAGGAGGCCAAAGAGGATTATGATCGCCGCCAGGATTCCGGAGACTATGTACACTCCGCCGGCCTTGAACACGCCGAAGAACGCGTAGAGGCCGCCCACCGCCAGGATAAGTGCGCTTATTGCAACGACTGCCATTGCCGGGGCCGAGAGCTTCTCCTTTGAGGACACCACTGGATAGAGCTCGTATATGGCCGTGAAGAAGGTGGCCACGACGACGGCCTTGAGCACCATGTCGGCTATCGTCGGAGGGGAGTCGAAGATGCCTATCAGGAGGGAGACCCCGATGAGGTATGTGGCCGCCTTCGTTCTGCCGATTCCTATCATGGACTCAATTATCTGGAGGCCGACCTCCGCCGTTGGGAGCAGACTTGTAAAGCCAGCGAAGAACGCCGAGATGCCTATGAGGGCCAGCAGGATCGGGTAGTCCGCCAGTATGTCGGGCAGGTCCCCAAGCATCTGAATGGCACCCTCTTCGCCACCGTAAACGTACTCCAGGAGCCTGTCCGGGGTGGTCGGTGCTATCGCGTAGACGACTATCACCGTGGAGAGGACACCGATGAGCAGCTGAATCAGAATTCCGGTACCGATGATGACCTTGGTGTTGAAGCGCTCGTTGATGAAGCTACCGAGCATCAGGTAGAAGGCAAATCCAAGGCCGACTCCATAGATGGCCCTCTCCGCCGCGGCCTTTATCATGGCAAGGCTTATCCCGTGCCTGGCAACCATCATGTGCTTGGCCATGCCCAGGAACGCGGCGTTCTCGGGTATCTGGGCCTTGAAGGCTATTGCGGTCAGGAGGACCGCCACGACGAAGAACACCGAGCCGAGGGCCATTATGGCGAAGGTCTTCTCCTTGGCCCTGGTGAGTATCAGGAAGATGATGGCGAACATTATGATCTTTGCTATGAGCCTTGCCACTGTGCCCGTTCCAAGGACCGGGGAGAGTATCGAGAGCATCGTGTTGGCCGTGTAGTACGAGAGGAACATCGCTACGACGGCGAATATCGAGAGTATCATCGCCGGCCTGTTGGAGACCTTGTTGTAGAGCTCGACGAAGTAGTAACCGGACTTCATGACGGTCTCGGCCTCGAGCACTGCCACGTACGTCAGCACCGCGAGGAAGAGCACGTAGACTACCATGCCGGTTATGCCGTACTGGAGCCAGAACTGCGGGAACAGGCCAATGCTTCCGACACCGGTGGCGAAACCGGCGACCAAGAATATCAGGTATATGGTCCACTTCTTTATCTCGTCCATGATTCCACCTCCAGGGGTTTTTGCCGAAATTTACAATGAACGCTTCAGGTTAAAAATATGTCCCCTCACGAGGGAAAGTCCAAAAGTTCCAACGGGTATTCTGAGGCACATATCGGTGCAGGGATGAAACAAAAAGGAAAGTCTCAGTCAAGGCTCCACCATTTGACGAGGCCGAGCAGGAACCTGTGCGGCAGTTTCTCGTGGTGCGGGTAAACCCTGAGGGCGTAGTGCCAGCATGGGTCGCCGAGGTGCCTGAGGGCGTTGCCCTCGTAGGTGTAGGCCCACCTACCGCCGCCCAGCTCCTCCGGGTGCCTCATCTCTATGATGTGGGGCCTCTCGACGTTGTAGCCCTCCGCTCTCACCCCGTAGTAGAGCTCGACCCTGACGTCCTCCGGCTTGAGGCCGTCGAGGTAAACGACAGCCTCGATCCTCCTGCCGTCCTCGCCCACCCTAACGTCCTCGAACTTAACCACGTCCCAGGATGCCGTTACCCTGTCCTTCCACGCCGCTATCTCCTTGGCTCCACGGTAGCCCTCTCTCGTCAGCCAGATGTGGTTGCTCATGGCCTTCGAGTAAAACCTGTCCATGTACTCCTTGACCATCCTGTGGGTGCTGAAGCGAGGCGCGATGCTCTTTATGCTCTCCTTCATCATGTAAATCCACTTCTCGCGGTTGCCGTAGTAGGTCGGGATTATCTCCCTCTCGAGGAGCTCGTAGAGGGACTGGGCGTCCTTCGCGTCGTCGGCCTCCATCTCCGGCTCGGTGCTCTCCTCGCCTATGACCCAGCCGTTCTTGCCGTTGTAGCCCTCGACCCACCAGCCGTCGAATATACTCGCGTTGAGAACTCCGTTGAGGCCGGCCTTCATGCCGCTGGTACCGCTCGCCTCCATCGGCCTGCGCGGGTTGTTGAGCCACACGTCAACGCCAGCCACCATCAGCCGCGCGCTTCCCATGTCGTAGTTCTCCATGACGAATATCTTGCCCCTGAACTCGGGCATCTGACTGACCTCGTAGACGCGCCTCAGGAACTCCTTTCCAGCCTCGTCGCGCGGGTGGGCCTTTCCACCGAACACGAGGTAGACCGGCCTCTCGGGGTCGTTGAGGAGCCTCCTGAGCCTCTCAAGGTCCGTGAAGAGAAGCGTTGCCCTCTTGTAGGTGGCGAAGCGCCTGGCGAAGCCTATTATCAGGGCGTTCTCGTCGATGTTCGGCAGCGGGTCGTCGGTCCCAAGACGCTGGTTCCTGAGGAGAACCTTCCGCCTGAGGAGCTCGATGAACTGCCTCTTCGCCTCGAGGTGGGCTTCCCAGAGTTCCTCGTCCGGAATCCTCTCGACGGCGTACCAGATGCCCTCCAGGTTTGTGTGGTCGCGCCAGACCCTGCCAATATAGCGGTCGAAGAGCTTCCTCATCTCGTTGTGAACCCAGGTCATGGTGTGGACGCCGTTGGTTATGCCCTCAATGGGAATCTCGTCGATCGGAACGTCCGGCCAGAGATCCTTCCACATGCGCTTGCTTACCTCCGCGTGGAGCTGGCTCACGCCGTTGACATAGCTCGATGTCCTTATGGCCAGAAGCGTCATGTTGAGCTGGTCGCCCTCGCGGCCGAGCTCGAGGAGTTCGTCCCTTCCCGCCAGGAACCCGGAGAGCCTCTTTCTGACCTCCTCAATCGGGAACCTGTCGTGGCCCGCCGGGACAGGTGTGTGGGTGGTGAAGATGGTCGTCCCCCGGACGATGCTCAAGGCTTCCGTGAAGGTCAGCCCCTCCTCCATGTACCAGGCCATCCTCTGGAGGTTCGCGAAGGCGGGATGCCCCTCGTTGAGGTGGACTACGCCAGGCTCAATGCCCAGCGCCTTGAGCAGTCTCATTCCACCGATTCCGAGGAGTATCTCCTGCTTTATGCGCTTGTCCATCTCAGCGTTGTAGAGGTAGTCGCAGATCGTCCTGTCGTCGGCGCTGTTCTCGGGCACATCGGTGTCGAGGAGGTATATCCTGACGCGCCCGACCCTGACCTCGAAGGCCCTCGCGTAGACGGTTCTGTCCTCGATTGGAACCTCTACGAGGAGCGGCTTTCCGTCATTTCCGAGGACGGGCTGTATCGGCATCTCCTCGGGCCTGTACTCGGGGAATATCTCCCTCTGTTTTCCGTCCTTGTCTATCTCCTGCCTGAAGTAGCCGTGCTTGTAGAGAAGGCCGACGGCTATGAAGGGCAGTCCAAGGTCGCTGGCGGTTTTAACGTGGTCTCCGGCGAGGATTCCCAGTCCGCCGGAGTAGATTGGCAGGCTCCTGCTTATGCCGTACTCCATGCACAGGTAGACTATCGGCCTGTCCCACTTCGGGTAGTTGGTCGAGAACCAGGTGGAGTCGGGGTTCATGTAGGCATCGAACTGGTCCATCACCAGCTCGTAGAGGTTCATGAAATCGTCATCGCGGAGGAGCTCCCTGAAGCGGCTCTCGGGGGTATCAAGAAGGAGTTTAACCGGGTTCTTGTGCTCCCTCCAGAGCTCCGGGTCGATCCTCTCCCAGAGCTTGGTGGCGCGTCTGTTCCAGCTCCACCAGTAGTTGTAAGCCAGGTCCGCCAGTCCCTTGAGGGGATGGGGAAGCTTCTCCCTGATTGTATCACAGGTGCAGGTATCGAGCTCAGCCATGGCAACCACCTTATATCATCGTGGGTGATACTTAATCATCGACGGCCTTAAAAAGTCTTGCCGCTCGTCAGATGCCGAAAGGGAAAATAGAAGAGAGCAGTCAGGCCCCCTCAAAGGCAAAGGGGCTGATGTAATCACCGTACTTCTCCCTGGCCTCAAGCAGGCGCTTCCTCTCCTCCTCGAGAACCTGGAACAGCTCCCCGGGGACGTTGTCGAGCTTTCCGTATATCTCCTCTATGCGGTCTATCTTGGCGAGCAGCTCCGGAACCCTTATCGTGAACTGCTTCTCGTAGGCCTCCCTCGTGTACTCCTTGTTCAGGACCTCCATGAAGAGCCTCCTCAGGTCCTCGTACTTCGGTATGTAGCCTATTGGGGTCTCTATGGCATCGACGTCGCCGTGGACCCTTAACTCCATCCACTTGAGCCAGACGCCCTTGTCGAGCTTGTGGTTGAGCCAGTTGCCGTCCTCATCGCGGAGGAAGTAGTTGACGGCGAATATCTTGGGGGTCTTCCTAACGCGCTTCTCGAAGTCGAGGTAGTTCCTTATGTAGTCACCGAGGTGGACGCTCATGAAGTCGAGGATGGCCATCGGGTTGAAGACCCTGACTCCCTCCTTGCCAAGCGTAGCGGCCGTCGTCTCGCTCTCAAGGGAAGCGCCCATCGTTATGACCCCGTGCCTCCAGTCGAAGGCCTCCCTCACTGGCGGCCAGGTGTCGGCATCCCTGCCGCCGAATATCATGCCGCCGACTTCAACGCCGCACGGGTTCTCAAGGGCTTCCAAATCGGCGTTGGGGAAGTGCTCGAGCGAGACTGTGAAGCGCGCGTTCTTGTGGCTCGGCGGTATCTCGTTGCCCTCCTCATCCTTCTTGCCCTTCCACCACTTTCCGCTGTGGTTCTCACCCTCATCCGGAATCGGGACGCCCATGTCGTTCCAGTAGGGCTTGCCGTCCTTGACGAGGACGTTCGAGAAGATTATCTCGACCGGCGAGTGGAGTATCTGCCATATTATCGGGTCGTCCTCCGGGTTGACGCCCTGGATGATGCCGAAGACACCCTTCTCAACGTTCGCCCCCCTCGCAACCCCATTGACGGGGAGGATGAAGGTCAAATCGTCGCCGACTATGTTCTCCCAGCTTATCATGGCCGTTGAGGTTTTTCCGCACATGCTCGGATAGGCACCGGTGAAGTAGGTCTTCCTTCCGTTGGGGCCGTTGACGCGCATCAGGAACATGTGCTCACTGAGCCAGCCCTCCTCAACGGCCCTCTTGATGGTGAGGCGGAAGGCCAGCTTCTTGAGGCCTATGGTATTGCCTCCGTACTGGGTGTTGACGGAGTAAACAGTCTCGTCCTCGAGGTCGATGTAAATCCTCCTCTTATCGAGGTTCCTGCTCGTCTTCCTCTCGTCGAGCTCGCCAGCTGAGTGGACGAAGCGGAAGAATCTGGCCTGCCTTCCTAACCTCTTGAACTCCTCGTAGCCCTTCCTGTAGAGGATGAACTCGGAGTGGGCCACGTAGGCCGAATCGGTGAGCTGAACGGCGGGAATGGTGAATATTGAGTTCTTTGGCCCGAGGGTGAAGAAGCAGACGAAGAGCTCCTTGCCCCTCATAACGCCCTTCATGAGCTCGCGTATCTCCTTCAGGCCCTCTTCCCTGTCTTTGGTGTTGATGTAGGGGAGCTTCCTTCCCCCGGGGGTTAATATAGCAGTGTTGGCCTTGTCCCTGGCCTGGTCGTAGTAGTTGTCGTAGTGGACGGTGTGGTTGAGGGTTTCCAGCATCCTCTCCTCGCCGTAATAGAGGGCCTTCCAGCGGACGTAGAGTTCGTCCTCCTCGCTGTCCGTGCAGACGAAGACCTTATCCGGCTCGAGCCACTCAATCCATTCCGCAAGAAACGCGTGCAGTTCCGGGTTGTCTATCGCCTTTATCTTTTCAAACTGCTCTTTATCGAGGAGCTTCTCAAGCCTTTCAAGGGGCTCCATGTTATCGCCTCCGGGAAAAGTTGAGCGATGCCTTAAAATAGTTTGTCGAGTAACTAAGTACGTTGATGCATCGATGAGTTCAGTAATGATGGCATCGCAAAGTATATTAACTGGGAGTGATACATTGGGGTGGTGCCCGTAATGAAGGCCGTTGTGCTCGCAGGAGGCAGGGGTACGAGGCTGCTCCCCCTGACCGTCTACAGACCCAAACCGATGATACCATTCTTCAACCGGCCGCTTATGGAGTACGCCATCCAGAGCCTCGTCAAGGCGGGCGTCGATGAGGTCTACGTCCTAGTGGGCTACCTGAAGGAGCGCATAATGGACTACTTCGGGGACGGGAGCAGGTGGGGAGTCGAGATACACTACTCGAACGGGGACAACATAAAGCTCGGAACCGCTGGAGCCACCAAGAAGGTTGTGAAGCACATGGACGATACCTTTTTCGTCGTCTCCAGCGATGTCCTGACGAACCTCGACCTCAAGGCACTCTACGAGTACCACCGCTCGAAGGGGGCCCTCGCGACGATAGCGCTCTCGCAGGTGGAAGACCCGACCCAGTACGGCATAGCGATAATCGACAACGAGGGCAGAATCCTGCGCTTCAAGGAGAAGCCGAAGCCAGAGGAAGCCTTCAGCAACCTCGTCAACGCCGGCATCTACGTCTTCGAGCCGGAGGCCTTTGACCTCGTCCCCAGGGCCAGGAACTTCGACTTCTCCAAGGACCTCTTCCCGCGGATGCTGGAGAACGACCTGCCCCTCTACGGTTTTCCCTTCAGCGAATACTGGAACGACGTCGGGAGGCCCTCGAGCTTCCTGCAGGCCACCGAAGACGTCTTCCTCGGAAGGCTGCTCCTACCCGGGCTGAGGACCGAGAGCCTGAAGGGCAACCTCGAGTACGGCGGGGCAATCGTCACCGGCAGGAGATGCGTCCTGAGGCGGCCGGAGGTTAGGGGCTTCGCGGTTCTCGGCGATGACGTCGAAATAGGCCGAAACGTTAAAATAGAGCGTTCGGTGATATTTTCAGGCACCACCATAGGGGACGGTGCCGAGATCAGGGAGGCTATAATAGGGGAAAACGTCCAGATTGGAAAGGGCGTTGTGATCCAGCCCGGAAGCGTCATAGGCGACAACACGCTCATCGAGGACTTCAGCAAGATCGGCTCCAACGTCAAGATATGGGTGGAGTCGAGGATTGGAAAGGAGAGTATAGTACTGCCTGACTGAGGTGGTGGAAATGGAGGTATACTATTCCCCGAGGTTCAACCCGGAGGAGCTGGCCCTCCTTGGAAGGGCCATAGGGACCATATCCCACGGCACGATAATAGTCGGAAGGGACGGCAGGGCTATATCGAGGTACGGAAAGAGAGCCATGGTTGTGGGAATCGTCAGCACGGGCTCGACAATAATGGACGTCCGCCTCATCCCCCTCATAGCCCTCAAGGACTTCGCCCACAGGAAGGGCCTCCCGCTGGCGTACGTCTACTACTACAACGGCGTCCGCGTCTACGTCAGCGGCATCGACAGCGACGAGATAAACGCAATACTCGAGAGCAGGAGCTTCATAGAGGCCCATCCGAACGACATAGGCGCGACGGTCTACTACCCCAACGCCCTCGACGACTTCCTCCACGAGGTCTTCAAGCACTACAACTTCCACGTTGAGGGTAAGGCCCTCGTCGATGCCATGAACACCCCCGCGGTGCTCTTCTTCCCGCGCATGAGCGACCACTTCGGCTTCGAGGCCGAGCTCATCAACGACATGATGACCAGCTATCTACCGCCAAAACCAAAGGAGGTCTTCCTCCACAAGCTGAGCAAGGGGGACTACGACTTTGGCCTGCGCTTCAGGCCCGACGGGATGGTGGAGTTCTACAGGGGAGGAGAGGAACTCGAGTTCGGAAGCATGTGGAGGCTCCTCGACCACATGAAGAAGAACCTTTGATTTTTGGGGTTCCTTTTAAACCCCCTAAAAATCTTTAGTGAAAAGCGTTAAAAGGGCAGGCTCCACTATAATCCCCCGTTCATTTTGGAGGTGGCACCTGTGGGAATGTTCATTGTTATCGAAGGAATCGATGGCGCCGGTAAATCAACACAGGCGAAGCTTCTCGCCGAATGGTTCGAGGAAAGGGGGCACGAAGTAGTCCTGACGAAGGAACCCACCGACACGGCCTTTGGAAAGCTCATCCGAAAGCTCGTCCTCACCGGCGGCAAGGAGGGCATAATAGACGGTGCCAGGATAAGTCACGAGGCCGAGGCGCTCCTGTTCGCCGCCGACAGGGCAGAGCACGTGGCGAAGCTCATCAAGCCCTCTGTGGAAGCGGGTAAAATCGTGATATCGGACCGGTACTTCTACTCATCGCTCGCCTATCAGTGGGCGAGGGGTCTCGACCTGGAGTGGCTTATCGACCTTAACAGATTCGCAATAAGGCCCGATCTCGTGATACTTCTCGATCTGCCCGTTAAGGAGAGCATGAAGCGCATAAACGGGCGGAGCATAAAGACGGAGTTCGACAAGATAGCCGAGCTCCAGAAGAGGGTGCGCGAGAACTACCTCAAGCTAGCGGAGCGCTTCCCGGAGATGAGAATTGTAAACGCCCTCGCGAGCGTCGAGGACATCCACAACGACATAGTCGCACTCGTGGAGCACGAGCTTCTGAAAAAGTGAGCCGGTTTGGGGTCAGCCAGTGCCAGTCTCTTCATCCGGTAGCGAATCAGACCGGTAAACGCTCTTCATCCCCCTTCTCCCTTCGGCGGTTGCTTTTTAAAAGGTTCTCCCAAAATTCTCCCGGCCGATGACGAGCGTTAGCCACGCTGAGCGGTGAGGAGAAGAGGGTTAGCCGAGGCCGTCTCATGGATTCCGTTTTTCATGGGTCTTCAGAAAGCCCAGAAACCCCCTCAAAAACTCCAGCCCGGCCCCGTTGTTAACCGCTTTGGGGTGGATGGAGAGGAAGAACGTTCCCTTTGTATCCCTGTAGCTCGTTCTGGCGCTCTCCAGCTGGTAGTCGAGCAGGGGATGCGGGAGATACCAAGTGTATTCGCGGTTGATTATCGGCCAAATCGTGCCGTTCGGGAGGTAGATGAAGTCCTCCCCGATGACGGTGAGGTTGTGGGAGAGGAGGACATCCAGAGCATCCCCGGACAGCGCGTACCTCGGCGGGATGAAGTATCCGGGCACGAAACCTGCATCCCCGAGCTCCCCCAGGCCCATTTCAAGCCTCCTACCAGCCTCGTCCCTCTCGCAGTCGAATTCCCTTCCGATGTGGTCGTAGCCGTGGAGCTCGATGTGGTAACCCTCGCTGCTCAGGTTTCTCAGGAAGGCCACGAACTCCGGGTGGTTCCCTATCGGCTCCCCACCGCCGTGGTTGGGTATCACGAAGAGGTACGTCTCGTTCTGGAGGCCGTAGCCGTCTATTATGTCCGTTATCTCCCGGAGCTGGGGCAGGTAGCCAGGGCTGACGTCGTGGATCAGGATCGCGAAGTGGCCGAATTCCGGAAGGTAAGCCGGCCTGCCCAGGGAGGAGGTCGAAACTGAAACCAGAACTACCACCGCAAGTGCGAGGATAAGGGAGGGTTTTCTCATCAGCTCAAAATGGAAGAAAGGGCGTAAAAAGCTTTCTCAGAGGTATTTCCTGAGGAACCCGCCAACCTTCGACTTCCACTCCTGCGGATGGAACTTCAAGGTTCTCACATGTGCCGCATCGGTAACCCAGAGCTCGACGTCGGGGTTTATCCTTCTGTTGCGCTCGTAGAACTCCCTAACCTCCTCGACCTTCACAAGCGGGTCTTTTTCGCCGGCTATGAGGAGGAGCGGCTTCCTCACGCTATCGGCGTATTCTATCGGATGAACCTCCTTTCCCCCGCTGAAGAGCTTCGTGAAGGGGTTGACGAAGACGTAGAGCCATTCAGGCAGCTTGGCAAAGTACTTGAGACCCCTCGCACCGGTCTTATCGAGGTGCATCGGTGGGCTGTCCGCGACGCCGCAGCAGACCCCGTTAATCTCCGCGAGGGAGCGTATCGTCAGCATCGCACCCATCGAGAAGCCAACCAGCCCGATTCGCTTCGCCTCTTCCGGCCGGTTCTCCCTCAGCCACCTCACGGCCGCTCTAACGTCCGCTATCTCCTTATCCCCCACTGTGGTGTAGTTTCCCTCACTCTTTCCATGCGCCCTGAAATCGAAGACGAAGACGTTGTAGCCCTCTTTGAGGAGGAACTCGACAGTGGGCTTCATATAGAGCTCGTACCACCTGCTTGCCGTGTAGCCGTGGAGAGGAATGACCGTTTTATCGCTCCCGTTCGGAACCCACCAGCCGCTGAGCTTCAGCCCATCCTCGGTCTCAAAGCTCACGTCCTCATAGTCAAAGCCGAGGTCTTTTGGAGTCCAGTCTCCAACGAGCCTCGGCGGCTTCACCATCTTATAACCCACGAAAGCCGCAAATGCCAGGAACGCCACGATAAGAAGTGCAATGATCGACAGTATCATACGCCATCCCCCTATCTCTCAGTCCAGCTGGAAAAATTGAAAGGTGGCATTCAACCCCTCCCGGCCTCCAGGTTCTTCATGGCCCATATCATCGGCATCGCCAGGAGAACCATTATCGCGCCGATGGGGAAGAGCACCTTGTAGTTTCCGCCGGCGAGGTCGACTATTGCCCCGCCCACGACTCCGGCGAGGAGAACCGGGAGCGAGCGGGTCGCCTCGAAGAAGCCGTAGTAGCGCCCTGTGAAGGCCTCCCTCTCAAACTTCGTGAGGAGGTCGCCGATTACAGGGTAGGATGCCGCCATCAGGATTCCCCAGCCGATTCCGGCTATTCCGAGGGCGATTACTATCTCGGTCTGGCTGTGGATGAACCAGCCCCAGAGCTGGGGCAGGGCGAAGATGACCCCGCCGAGGATTATGCTCAGCCTCCTCCCGAGCCTGTCGTAGATTATGCCTCCCGGGAGCGCCCCTATGAGCACCGTCACGTTGAACAGGGCCATGAGGTATAGGCCGAGGGAAGTGACAGCTTTTATGCTCTCCTCGTCGGCGGAGCCGTGGAGGATGTAAGCCAGAATTCCGTAGAGGAACATGGCTATGAACTCGAAGCTCATCCACCAGAGGGTCTGCGCCGAGTAGAACTTGAGGAAGTCGCGGTTCTCGACTATGCTCTTGAGGTAGTCCCAGAGGCCCTCCTCTTCCTCCACCTCCGGCGCCTTGGGTTCCCTGACGATGAAGTAGACAAAGAGGGCGGCCCCGATGAGGAAGAGGGCGGTGACTATGAAGGGCACCTTGAGGTACGGCGTCTGGGCCAGCGCCTTTATCCCCTCACTCTCCCCAGTCTCGGCAACGGCCCTGGCTATGAGGAAGCCGGCCAGGCCGAAGAGGAAGAGGTTGCCCGCCCACTCGAGGAGCGTAATCACCCCGCTCGCCTTCCCACGGTGACCGCTCTCAACCGTGTCCGGCATCAAAGCGCGGTACTGGGCCGTGTAGGTGTGCATGGCGAAGTAGAAGAAGCCCAGAGCTAAGGCGAAGCCCCAGAGCGGGACGTTCATCACGTAGGCGGTGTAGATGAGCAACGCCGCTATTCCGGCCATAATGCCGCCGACCATGATGAAGGGCCTCCTCCTGCCGTGTCCCGACCTGAGGGTATCGCTGTAATAGCCGAACAGAACGGGTATGAACAGACCGATGAGACCCTCGACGGCCAGTATGGTTCCCTTAACGAAGGCGGAACCGGTGTAACTCGAGAGCAGGGGGAAGGACAAACCCTTGTTCAGCGCCCAGCCGACGCTCCTGCTGAAGCCGAGCAAAGCGAGGCCGAGCACCACACCCCAGCTGAATCCCTTTCTCTCCATTGTTTCACCCCCATATTTTGCCGTGAATCTGTCAAAAAGACGTTTTTACGTTTTCGGTTCAAATGACAAAAATAAAGGAAAGGTCAGTCCATGTCAGGGACGTAGTCCAGGATGTCCCCCTTCTTCCTCACAATGTCCCCGCGCCTGACGAACTGCATCGCTATCGCCGCCAGCACGAAGAAGGCCGTCGCAAAGGGAAGTAGCGTCCTGTAGCCCACCACGTCGAGGAAGGCCCCGGCCAGTGGAGGTGCGACGAGGTTCGCCGCCTGGCTGAAGAAGTAGTAGAGCCCGGTGTAGCCTCCGAGCTTCTCCTCCGTCGTCATGTCAACGACCATTGGCAGGGAGTTCACGTTGACCATTGCCCAGCCCATTCCGCCGACGAAGAAGAGCCCCATGAAGGTCATGACGACGGGGTCCGTGAGGGAACTCGAGGCCGGTTTTGAACCCTCGCCGACGAGGTAGGCGCCGAGCATTATTCCAATAATGATTATGAGGCCGAGTGTTATCGTCTTCCTCCTTCCGAAGCGGCCACCGATGAAACCAGCAGGGATAGCGAAGATCATGAAGCTAAGGCTGAAGACTCCGAGCATGAAGGCACCCGTGCTCTCCTCGATGCCGAGGTAGTACTTGGCGTAGCTCGTGAAGAAGGTCTCCAGCGAGTTGAAGGCGACGAACCAGAGGAATATGGCCAGCAGTATGGCGAGTAAGCTCCTCTCGTGGCTGGCGAAGACGTCCTTGAGGTTCTCCTTGAGTTCGCCGAAGCTCTTGTGAGACGTTTCTGCCAGGAGCTTCCTCAGGCTTATCTTCTTCCCCGGGACGCGGTACTCCTCGGGCTCCGGAACCGCGAGGACCACCAGCAGGTTGGCGAGGAGCATTATGGCGGCACCGAAGTAGAAGGGGTAGGCGTAGTTAATGTCGTAGAGAACCTTCCCCCCGAAGTAGGCGAGCAGAGCACCGAGGCCGCCCATGAAGTTGATTATTCCGTTGGCCTGGCTCCTCTTTTCACTGAGTGTTATATCCGGCATGAAGGCTATAACCGGAGACCTGAAGAGCGCCATGAAGAAGTTCATGAAAACTATCGTCCCCATGAAGAGGGCGAGGTTCCCGTGGCTCCTCGCTACCGGGATTAACGCGAACATTATGGCGGCGGAGGGGGCACCGAGCAGGATGTAGGGCTTTCTCCTCCCGATTCTCGTCCGCGTCATGTCACTGAGCGCGCCGAGGAAGGGGAGCAGCAGGACGGCGAAAAGATTGTCGATGGTCATGATGAAGCCCGTGACGGTCTTGCTGAGGTGGAAGGTGTCCTGCAGGAATATCGGTATGTAGGCGTTGTAGAGGGCCCAGATAATGCTTATACCGAAGAAACCGAAACCGAGCAGAAATATCCTCGAGTATTTAAACTCCACACTTTCACCCCCAATTCGATATTACGGGTTAGAGCGGTATGGGAATTTGGTGGCGGAAGCTTTTAAGGGTTGTCAGCCCATTTCTGAACGGTGTGAGGGGGGACATCTGTGGACAGTGAAAAGGTTTTCATACTCGGCCACAGGGGCGTCAAGGGGCCGCTTGAGAACACCCTTCCGGCCTTCAGGAGGGCCCTAAGGTACGCCGACGGGATAGAGTTTGACGTTCGCCTGACCCGCGATGGAAAGCTCATAACCCACCACGACCCGGGCTTCTACGCCAACGGCTCCTTCCACCCCGTCGGGGAGCTCAGCCTTGGGGAGCTGAGGAGGCTGCACCCGAGGGGAAGGCTAATCCCCACGGTGGACAGAGTGCTCAGCGAGTTCAGGAAAGCCATCTTCAACGCCGACGTGAAGGAAGTCCGGGCCGTGGAACCCCTCCTGAGGGCCGTTGAGTCATCGGGCCTCCTTGACAGAACCGTGTTCTCCTCCGAAAACCCCCGGATCGTTGAGGCCCTCCTCCAGGAGTGTCCCGACTGCATGGTGGGGTTCTCAATAACTGGCTATGGGGCCGTTTTCAGGATACCAAAATTCAGGGGCCTTTACTCCGTCCATGTCCCAGTGGATGCCGTTTCTTACGTCGGCTATCACACCCTCCTCACGCTCCTCAGGGCCCTGCGGAAGAGGGGCCTGAGGGTGTACCTCTGGAACTACCGGATGAACGAGCTGGAGTGGCTGCCGAGGCTCTGGCACGTTGCCAATGCCCTGATCTCGGACGACCCCGCGAGAGTGAAGAAAAGTTTTTACGGGTAGCCCCTACTCTCCTAGGGCGATACCTATGGCAGGCTGGGAGTCGAATAGGGTGATCGTTCTGGGCCACAGGGGTTACTCCTCCAAATATCCAGAGAACAGCCTTCTGGCCTTCAGGAGGGCCGTTGAGGCCGGGGCGGATGGTGTTGAGCTCGACGTCTGGCTCAGCAGGGACGGAAGGGTTGTGATAATGCACGACGAGACCATAGACAGGACGAGCAACATGAGCGGAAGGCAGAAGGACATGACGCTGGAGGAGCTAAAGCAGGCCGACATCGGGATGGGCGAGAGGATTCCAACGCTGGAGGAGGTCTTTGAGGTCCTTCCAGAGGACGCCCTCATCAACATCGAGCTCAAGGACCCCGATACCGCGAAGGAAGTGGCCAAAATCGTCGCGGAGAACAGCCGGGAGAGGGTCATGATTTCGTCCTTCGAGGTCGAGGCTCTCCGCGAGTACAGGAGGCATGATAAGGATACAACCATGGGGCTCCTAATAGACAGGGAGGAGGTAGTTCCACTCATTCCGAGGCTGAAGGAGGAGCTCAACCTGTGGTCGATAAACATCCCCATGGAGGCGATACCCCTCCTCGGTCAGGAGAGGACCCTTCAGGCGATCGGCTGGGCCCGTTCCCTCGGCCTAAGGGTCGTCCTCTGGACGGAGAGCGACGAGCTCTTCTACCAGAAAGACAACCTCGCGAAGCTCAGGGGGCTCTTTGAGGTTGTCATAGCGAACGACGTCGAGAGGATGATTGATTACCTCAAGAGACTCGGACTCAGGTGAAACTTTTTAAGGTTTGTTTTTTACTTTTGTCGGTGGATCGCCTGGCGAACCATAAAATGGGCCCAGTCGAGAAGGCTCAATTCTCGAAGGGTTCAATTAAACGCCCGCGGCGGTGATACGGGTGAGGCGCAAAGCCCTGAGAACCACCCTCCTGCTCACAACCCTTCTCGTCCTCTCCGTTCATCGTATTCAGCTTTCAATGGGTGAATCGACCACAATGTACCTTCTCATGGCTACCTGGGGATGCGTTCTCCTGCTGGGGGTTTCCGGGATACTCCTGAGTGCCCGGGGGAACGGGTCGGACATAGTGGTGTTCGCCGCTTTGGCTATCATCGCGCTGTTCTTCGTGGGGAGCTACCTGAACAACTCCCACTTGAAGGGGGAGAGCACCGAAGCCATCAACGCGGCCTTTGCCCTCGCCGAGGATTCCTCCCCATGTAACGGTTCCGATGTTTGGCTGACGTTGTCCGTGCCCATTGGCGACAATAACGACGTCAAGAAGTTCAGGGGCTTTCTGGAGGAGTTCAACCTCAGCCCCCATCTGCTGGATAGGGATAACACGGAAGACGCCGTTTACGGGGTGATGTGTGCGATGGGCAACACTTCGGACATCAACAGGATTGAAGAGAGGGCATCGGAGCTCGGCTGGCCGTACCACGTGACCAATCTGACGGCATTGCGGAGTGAGTCCTTTGGAGAGGGCTCGAAAACGACCGGAAACAGTCTCAGGCTGGATTTCTTCATGGGGACCCCAAGATGGCGCACGGAACCCTACTTCAGGCACCTGTCCGGGGAGCTTGCCGGGCTGGGCATCCTCCTCTCCACAGTGGGTCTCCTGCTGAGGCTACCGCGGGGAGAGTAAAGCATAATTATGGGAAGCACCCCACGTTCTAAGGTGGTCAAAGATGGAGAAGTTCGTACTCTCACTTGACGAGGGGACGACCTCAGCAAGGGCAATACTCTTCGACAGAGAGAGCAACATACGCGGCATCGGCCAGTACGAGTTCCCGCAGCACTACCCCAAGCCCGGCTGGGTGGAGCACGATCCTGAGGAGATCTGGGAGGCGCAGTTCCGGGCAATAAAGACTGCCATAGAGCGCGCTAAAATCGAGCCCGGGCAGATAGCGGCGATAGGCGTTACCAACCAGCGCGAGACGACGATAGTCTGGGACAAAAGCGGAAAACCGCTCCACAACGCGATAGTCTGGCAGTGCAGGAGAACGGCAGAGATGGTCGAGGAGATAAAGCGCGAGTACGGGGACATGATCAAGGAGAAGACCGGCCTCGTACCGGATGCCTACTTCTCCGCCTCAAAGCTCAAGTGGCTCCTCGACAACATCCCGGGCCTCAGGGAGAAGGCCGAGAGGGGCGAGGTGCTCTTTGGAACGGTTGATACATTCCTCATCTACCGCCTGACCGGGGAGCACGTGACGGACTACTCCAACGCCTCCAGAACGATGCTCTTCAACATCAAAAGGCTGGAGTGGGACGAAGAACTGCTCGAGCTCTTCGACATCCCCGAGAGCGTCCTCCCGGAGGTCAGGGAGTCGAGCGAGCTGTATGGCTACACGAGGAAGGAACTCCTCGGGGCAGAAATCCCGGTAAGCGGAGACGCAGGCGACCAGCAGGCCGCACTGTTCGGCCAAGCCGCCTTTGAGGCAGGGATGGTGAAGGCCACCTATGGAACGGGGAGCTTCATTCTTGCCAACACCGGAAAGACCGTCCGCTACTCTGAGAACCTGCTCACGACGATAGCCTGGGGTCTGGACGGAAGGGTCACCTACGCCCTCGAGGGGAGCGTCTTCGTAACGGGCGCCGCCGTCCAGTGGCTCCGCGACGGGATAAGGATAATCAAGAGTGCCGCGGAGACGGAAGAGCTCGCGACCAAACTGGAGAGCAACGAGGGAGTTTACTTCGTTCCGGCCTTCGTGGGGCTCGGAGCGCCGTACTGGGACCAGTTCGCGAGGGGACTGATAATCGGCATAACGCGCGGAACGGGAAGGGAGCACCTCGCGAGGGCGACGCTGGAAGCGATAGCCTACCTCACGCGCGACGTCATAGAGGAGATGGAGAAGCTCGTCGGCATAAAGGAGCTCCGCGTCGACGGTGGTGCAACGGCAAACGACTTCCTGATGGGGTTCCAGGCGGATATACTCAACAGGCGCGTCGTCAGGCCGGTGGTGAAGGAAACCACAGCCCTCGGAGCGGCCTATCTTGCCGGACTGGCCGTCGATTACTGGGAAAGCCTCGATGAGATAAAGAGCCTCTGGAAGGCCGAGAGGATCTTCGAGCCAACTATGGACGAGGAGACGAGGGAAAGGCTCTATCGCGGCTGGAAGGAGGCTGTGAAGAGGGCCATGGGCTGGGCGAAGGTCATTGGATACTGACCCATACTTTTTAAAGCCCAGCCCTGTACATCCATTTAACGCCCACTAATGTCCTCCCTTTTTATGCCCAGAACCGTTCTCTCGTTTCCTTCAGACCGAACTAAAGGTTAGAGAAAGCTTTAAAATGAAGAAGAACGTTTCTAAGCTTAAATCGGAGGGAGGGACATGAAGACCAAGGTGGCCATAATAGGCGCCGGAATAAGCGGCGCGAGCATAGCGCGCGTTCTGAGTAAATACGAGAACCTCGAAGTCCACCTCATCGAGAAGGCCCCCGACGTGGGCTGGGGCGTGAGCAAGGCCAACACCGCTTTGATTCACGGTGGCTACGACGACGATCCTGAAAAGTATCCCACGAGGGCGAAGCTGTGCATAAGGGGAAACCGGCTCTGGCACCAGTGGGTCAAGGAGCTCCAGATTCCCCACGTCTGGAACGGGGCATTGATAGTCGCGACGAAGGATGAGGACTTCGACGAGCTTGAGAGGCTTCTGGAGCGCGGAAGGAAGAACGGCGTCCCAGAGATGAGAATCGTGGACAGGGATGAGCTCTTCCACCTTGAACCAGACCTCACGAGGGAGGCAATAGGCGCCCTGTGGGTCCCGATAGTCGGCCAGATAGGGCCGATTCCGGCGGTTATAGCGCTCGTCGAGAATGCAGTTGCCAACGGCGTTAAGACGCACCTCGAGACCGAAGTCAGGGGCATAAAGGTCGAGAACGGCGAGGTCAAGGGCGTTGAAACCAACAACGGCTTCATCGAGGCCGATATAGTTATCAATGCGGCCGGTCTCTACGCCGACGATGTAGCGCGGATGGCGGGGATAGACTACTTCGAGATACACCCCAGGAAAGGCGAATACTGGATCTTCGACGAGGGTATTCCCGGCCCGAGGAGGGTTCTCTTCCCGACGCCGACGCAGATAAGCAAGGGGATTGTGGTGACCACCGAGATTTCCGGTCACCTCATGATAGGGCCCAACGCCCAGGATCTGCCGCCAGAGGAAAAGGAGGACTTCGCCACGACCAAAGAGGGGCTCGAGCAGGTCTGGGAAGGTGCTAAAAAGCTCTGGCCCCAGCTCCCGCCGAGGAGCAAGGTGATAAGAACCTTCGCCGGCCTGAGGCCAGAACCGACGGGAGGGGACTTCATAATCAAAGCCGAGGAGGAGGTCTGGGGCTTCATCAACGTCGCCGGAATACGCTCCCCAGGACTCACAAGCGCCCCTGCCATAGCCCACGAGGTTGCCGGGATAATCGAACGCGACCTCGGGGTAAAGCTGGTCGAGAAAGAGAAGTGGAACCCCTACAGGAAGGAAATCACCCACTTCTTCATGCTCGGGCCCGAGCAGATCAACGAGATGGTGAGAAAGAACCCCGCCTACGGCAAGGTAGTCTGCCGCTGCAACAACGTGAGCGAGGGCGACATACTCGAGGCCATCGAGAGGATGAAGATGATCGGGGTTAAGACGCCCAGCATCGACTCCGTTAAGTTCAGGACGAAGGCCACAACCGGAACCTGCCAGGGAAGCTTCTGCAGGCCGAGGATAGTCCAGCTTTTGGCCAGGGAATACGGCGTCGAGCCCTGGGAGGTTACCCTGAAAGGTAGGGGAAGCGAGATTGGAATTGGAAACGTCAAGGCCCTCCTCAGGAGGGATGAGGCATGATGGAGCCGATGCCGCAGATTCCGATGCTCAACTACGACGTCGTTGTCATCGGCGGTGGGCCCGCTGGAATGGCGGCCTCCATTAAAGCGAAGGAGCTGGGCCTGAACGTTCTTCTCCTCGACGAGAACGACTACCTCGGCGGAATACTGCCTCAGTGCATCCACCCGGGCTTTGGGATACACTACTTCAGGGAAGAGCTCACCGGGCCGGAGTTTGCAGCGAGACTCGCGAAGAGGCTGGTTGAGCTCGGCGTTGAGTACAGGACTGGCGCCCGCGTGCTCGAAATCAGGAACTACTCCGACCTCGAGAAGGTCGTAGTCTTCACCTCCCCGAGCGGGACCTTCCAGGTCTGGACGAAGGCGGTAATCTACGCCGCGGGAGCGAGGGAGAGGCACGCCTTCGAGATAGGAATCGTCGGAGACCGCGTTTCCGGCATCTACACTGCGGGAGAAGCCCAGACGCTCATGGACATCTATGGAATCCTGCCCGGAAAGGAAATCGTCATAGTCGGCTCCGGTGACGTTGGCCTCATCATGGCGCGCCGCTTTGCCCTCGAGGGGGCGAAGGTGAAGGCAGTAGTGGAGCTCATGCCCTACCCCGGAGGCCTTGCAAGGAACGTCATGATCCTCAGGGACTTTGACATTCCGCTCTACCTGGGCCACAAGGTCGTGGAAGTGCGCGGAAAGGGCCGCGTTGAGCGGGTAAAGGTTGTCAAGGTTGACGAGAACCTCAACGAAATCCCGGGAAGCGAGTTCTGGATTGAGGCGGATACGTTGATAATATCTGCAGGTCTCGTCCCGAGCGTTAAAAAATTGAAGAAGATAGGGGTTGAGATTGACCCGGCGACGGGCGGACCGGTCGTGAACGACAGGCTGGAAACCAGCGTCCCGGGGATATTCGTTGCCGGGAACTCGCTCCTGATAAACGACCTCGTGGACTACGTCGCCGAACAGGGAGAGCTTGCCGCTGAAGGGGCCAGGGAGTTCATCGAGAACGGGGGAATCGAGAGCAGGAAGTGGGTTAAGGTGAGGAAAGGCGAGAACGTCCGACTGATTGTCCCACACTACCTCAGCGGCGACCGGGACGTTTACCTCTACCTGCGCGTGTCTAAGCCAATGGAGGACGTCGAGCTCAGAATTCCAGAGATAGGCAAGAGAATGAAGCTTCCCGTGGTCAAGCCGGCCGAGATGCTGAGGATAAAACTGAAGGCAGAGGAAATCAGGGAAGTCGAGAAGCTCACCGTGGAGGTGGTGAAGGCATGATATACCGCTTCACCTGCATCGTCTGCCCCCTCGGCTGTTCAATCGAGGTCGAGGTGGAAAACGGGAAGGTCAAAGACGTTAAGGGATGCAGGTGTCCGCGCGGTAAGGAGTGGGCGGTTCAGGAGGTCACCAACCCAAAGAGGGTCGTGATGAGCGTTGTGCCAGTGGAAGGAGGGGCTT
>Ga0256838_1000139_pt1 | contig 52241 bp, 48 predicted proteins | sample 4571419metaG_FD_185978 | JGI IMG/M metagenome (GOLD analysis project Ga0256838, IMG submission 185978) | Hydrothermal vent microbial communities from Guaymas Basin, Mexico - 4571-419 | ecosystem: Environmental > Aquatic > Marine > Hydrothermal vents | place: Mexico: Guaymas Basin | collected... | reverse complement strand
TTTTATGTTTAGTATTCATCTCACCTCTTACTAATTTCTCATATCTTTTTTTAGTCTTTTATTCATGCATAGTCTTTTTCAGTATTTTACTGTTTTATTCCTGATTTAAGTTGTGTAGAAAGGTATGTATAAGGGATAAAATGAAGCATATTGATAAACAAAGCCTAGAAAATACCTATGCTTTATTTGATACAGATGATATAAATGTTATTGAGGTAGGTACAACTAAGGGTTTACAAGAAATTTATCATTATCTTTTTTGGGGGGGTCTTTATCCTTTTTCAGGAGAGATTAGAGAGCTAAATATCTCAAAAGGAAACTTTAGATTTGCAAATAGCCTCTATCTCAAAGAAGCCTTAGTCAAAATTGAAATGATGAGTGAAGATAAATTTGAAGATATTATCGCCAAATATGTAGAGATGAATATCGCCCATCCTTTTATGGAAGGTAACGGTAGAAGTATGAGAATATGGCTAGATATGATACTCAAAAAACAACTCAAAAAACTCATTAATTGGCAATTTGTAGATAAAGAACGCTATCTTCAAGCAATAGAACGAAGCCCTATCAATGATTTAGAACTTAGAGTGCTTTTAGGTGAGAATTTAACAGATAAAATTCATAATAGAGAAATTATCTTTAAGGGTATTGAGCAATCTTATTATTATGAGGGGTATGTGGTTGAGTAGCTTTGTACCTTCTCTCTGAATAAAAGGAATATGTTATGAATAAAAATTGTGTCATGCATCTCAAACATGTTTTTCTCTTTTATTTATATTTTGTTATTTAAACATAATAAAATATTATGATATTTATTAACATAGATTATAGTCATTAATGTCAATATGTTTACTTGACATTAGATTATAAATATGATAAGATACCGTTACATTTACAAAAGGACAAGTCAAATGAAAAATATTACAACTAAAATCGTTACTCTCTCTTTTATTACAGCTACTATGCTCCACGCTACTAATGGGGATAATCTCATCGCTACAGGTGCAAAAGCCAGAGCTATGGGTGGAGTGAGTATTGGTATGAGCCAAGGTTCAGAATCTGGTTTAAGTAACCCTGCTCTTATTACAAGTGTAGAAGGTACAGAAGTTTCATTTGGTGGTACACTCTTTATGCCAACTATTGAGACAAGTTTTAATGGTGCTGGACTGCCTCCACAATCACATGTAAGTGATGCTGATACAAACATGATTCCAGAAGTTTCTATTGCTCATAAAATCAATGACAACTGGTATATTGGTGTGGGTATGTGGGGAACTGCTGGTATGGGTGTAGACTATTCTAAAGCAACATTCAATCCTTTACAAGGACAATTAGGTAACCTCAATATGGTAACCAATCTTCAACTTTTACAATTTGGTGTACCTATTGCCTATAAAACAGGTGGATTAAGTGTTGCTGTAACACCTTTGTTACAATATGGTAACCTTGACATTAATTATCAAATGCCTACACCTACAGGTATTGCCAATGTAGGTGCTGGACTTGCACAAGATTTTGGTTTTGGATACAATCTAGGTATTGCGTATGACTTTGCACAAAATGATGTACAAGGACTGACTATAGGTGCTTTATATAAGTCTGCTATAGAGATGGATTATGCCAACCAACTTACAATAGCAACAGGACCTTTTAATCAACCTCCTTTCCCAAATGTATTAAGTAGTGACATTTTAGAACAACCTGCTGAAATAGGTATCGGTTTCTCTTATGTATCAGGTCAACATACTTTTGCTATGGATTATAAAGTGATTCAATGGTCAGATGCAAAAGGCTATGGTGAATTTGGTTGGGAAGATCAAGATGTCTATGCTTTAGGTTACCAATACGAAACAGAAGCATGGGCATTAAGAGCTGGTTATAATCATGCTAGTTCTGCTGTAGTAGAAGTAAGAGACCCTAGACTAAACTTCTTTAACCTTCTAGGATTCCCAGCAAATTCTGAAGACCATTATACCTTTGGTGGGACGTACAATATCTCTAAAGCATTCTCTATGGATTTAGCTTATGTTTATTCACCAGAGTCTAGTAGTACATTTAATGTAGCTCCACTTATGCCAGGTGTTAATTCTCTTACTACCTTACATGAAGAAACAAGTCTTACTTTCCAACTAGTATATAACTTTTAGGATTATTTATATAGAAGATGTGGCTTTAATGCATCTTCTATCAATCTTTAAACACCATTAATTTATAAAGGATAAAAATGTTAAAAACAGTATCAAAACTATCTACTATACTTGCAATCCTTGCAATGACAACCCTCTTGGCACAAGCCTCTAAAATTTCTGCTTATTATGATGCACCTTATGCCCCAACAAAAACAGTAAAGTCTAAGCTATCTAAAGCTGGATTTAAAGTACTAGCTACTTATTCTCCTGCTTCAAAGGCAAGTCAAAAAGTAATTGTTTTTACAAATAAACAACTCACATCACAAGCGAGTACAAAAACACGTGGCTTTGCAGCTATTCAAAGGGTTTTGGTAGATTCTAAAGCCAAAACAGTACGTGTAACTAATCCTATCTATTGGTCTAAAGCATTTATGCAAAAAGCATACAAAGCAGGTACAGCGACTGCTGCTAAAAAGTCTATAGAAAAAGCTTTAGGTAAACTCACAGCAACAAAAGATGTTTTAAATGCAGGTGACCTTTCGGGGTATCATTTTATGATAGCAATGCCGTACTATGAAGATATGATTGAACTCAAAGCGAGTACAAACGTAAATAGTAAAAATAAAATTTTTGAACTAAAACTCAATAATGGTAGTAAACTCATTGGTGTCAATATGGGCAAAAGTACAGAAGGCTTTGTCAATAAAATTGGTACAGATAAGTCTATCTTACTTCCATATACTATCTTGATAGAAGGTGGTAAAGCGTATGCCTTACACCCTAAATATTATATCGCACTTTCTTACCCACTTCTTTCTATGGGTGGATTTATGGATATTATGGATGTCCCTGATGTTATAGAAAAAAACCTTAAAAAAGTATTAAAATAAACTTTTAATATTTTATAATTTGATAGTACAAGAACTTTTCTTGGCTATCAAATTTAATATCTTAATATTTAATATGATATAATATGAGAATTCATATAAAGGACTCTTTATGTATTATAAAAAACTACATCTCCTCTTAGTCATCGCACTTTTTTCACTTTTTTTCACTCAATTTTCTTTTGCCAAAACTGCCAAAGAGATAGATAGTGCTGTAGATATAGCCATTGAAAAATTTAAACAAGATATAGATGGTAGTGAAGGGTTTTTACCTAGAGTCAAAGGATACCTTGTCTTTCCACGCGTGATTAAAGCAGGGATTATCTTTGGTGGTAAATATGCAGAAGGTGCATTACGTATCAATGGACAAACCCAACACTATTATGAAATGTCTGCTGCTTCTGTAGGGTTTCAAGCTGGAGCACAAGAGTATTCCATGCTGATTGCCTTTATTTCAGAAAAAGCACTCAATAATTTTGTAAGAAGTAATGGATGGGAAGCGGGGATAGATGGTTCTATTACAGCAGCAGATTGGGGAGAAAATATTGATTTATCTACCATAAGTTTTGAAAAGTCCATTGTCGCTTTTATCTATCAGGAAAAAGGACTTATGGCATCGATTAGCATAGCAGGAACAAAGTTTAGAAGAATAGCACCCTAGTCTATTAACTTAGCCTTTTATGCTATAATACAAAATATTAATTCAAGGACATACAATGAAAAAACATAACATACTCACACTTATTCTTGTCATCATTATGGCATTTACATCAACAACCTTCGCAAAATCAGCTAATGATATTGACAAAGATGCAAATGATGCTATCAATACTTTTATCGCTGAAAATAAAGGTGGCGATGCCTTTTTGGTCAAAGCCAAAGCATTTTTGGTCTTTCCTGACATCAAAGAAGCTGGTTTCTTTGTAGGTGGTAAATATGGTGAGGGTGTACTTCGTGTACAACGTGAAACAAAAGCATTCTATAGTATCAAATCTGCATCAGTAGGTATGCAAATGGGTGCACAGCAATATGCAATGATTATTGCGTTTACAAGCGATACAGCATTAAACAAATTTTTACTAGATGATGACTGGAAAACAGATGTAGATGGTAAAATTGCTATGGCAGAATGGAATTCAAAAGAAGAGTTAGATGATATTGATTTTGATACCGATATGGTAGCATTTGTATTTGATTCTAAAGGTATGATGGGTAGCTTTACTATGGAAGGCACACAATTCAAACGTATTAAACCATAATCAAAGTTATACTCTTACACTCCCCTTTGACAAAGTCATTCTTGGCTTTGTCTTTTTTATACTTCTCTCTTCATAAAATTATGTTATACTTTAATCAAATATTATAAAAGGATGAATATCATGAAAACATTTAAATATGTCAGTCAACTACTTCTTGTGCTTGTAGCACTTACGAATCTTACTTTTGCAGAGGATACTGCACGAGAAATTGATAGTGATACCAATGGTGCGCTTTCAGTGTTTTATAGTGAAGTAAAAGGTGCAAAAGCATACTTAGAAAAAGCCAAAGGCTATGTAGTCTTTTCTGATGTAAAAGAAGCAGGTTTTATCATGGGTGGAAAGTATGGAGAAGGTGCATTACGTGTTAATGGTCATACCAAAGGATATTATAGTATCGCTTCAGCCTCTATGGGCTTTCAACTTGGTATGCAAAAGTATTCATTGATTATCGTACTTACTTCGGATGCTGCACTCAAAAAATTTATGACCGATGATGATTGGGAAACAGATTTGGATATGAATATTGCTATGGCTGATTGGAATAATGATGAAGAATTAGATGATATTGACTTTGGTTCAAACATGGTTGGTTTTGTTTTTGACTCTACAGGTATGATGGGTAACTTCACTTTTGAAGGTACAAAATTTGACAAAATAACACCAGACCTTTAGACTTTACACTAAAGATAGGTTAATTAAACCTATCTTTATATGAACATTTTTGACACAATTCTTCTACAGCTTTACCCTCTTTAAATCCTGACAACATACTTTGACTACGTGCATTACTCAGTATTTTATCTAATGTTTGATGATGTAAATTACCCAATTCGATAATCCCATCACAGTCCAAGCAACAAGGCACTACTTTACCACTGGCCAAAATAGCAATATGCGATTGTAATCCTTGACATTTACCATCACCATAATTTTGATTATCCAAAGATGGCCACTCAAAATAGTTATCAAAATGTAGTAATACCTTCGTATCTACTCGTATGGATTTTGGCTTCTCTTCGTAAATAGTTTCTAAAGACAAATCTATATTAAAACTTGTACTAATCCTCTTAAAAAGTATTGTATTAAATGCTTTTTCACTCATCATCTCATCTAAATTCCATACACGAAGATTGATAAATATATTTTCTTTTCGTTCTACTTTAGCCTTACATAGTGCCAAAATAGGCGTAATATACTGCTCAAAAGTAAGAGAAGTGTCATTTTTATTAAAACTATTTAAAGAGATATTAATTTGTTTCACACAAGGATGAAAGAGTGTATCATAGCTATGCTTTTTGAGAAAATAACCACTAGTTGTAAGCATGGCTTTGAGTCCATATTTATGTATAATATCCAAATACTCATTCAAATTTGATTGCGTTAAAGGGTCACCTACCACATGACAGGCTATCTCTTTGGTAAAGTTCTTTGCTTGTGCAATAAGCGATTCAAAAAAATCTAAATCCATCTGATGATTAGGTAGGGCTTTAGTGGGACAAAAACTACATTGAAGCCCACAAACATTGGTTAATTCAATATATATACGATAAAATTTCATCTCTTACTCCACCTTAGTCTCTTCTGCTTTTAAATCTCTGAGGTTTACAATAAATTTATTGGTATTCTTGTTGACAGTAAAATATTCTACTTTTTTAAATGTATCTATCTTCACAGCTATATGATATCTACCCTTATCTAAAAATATTTTTAAAGCCTTAGAACATGGGACAATATCTTCATGCACAAGCTTCCCTTTTTTATTAAAAATTTCATAACTTACTTGACTCTCTCTCTTTCTACATTTTGCCTTAATAAGAAAATTTTTAAACCCTATATCTAGTTTTCTTGATTTATTGGCTTTAACGATAAACAGTATCTCTTTTTTAAACCCTTTATGTTCGACTTTCAACATATACTTACCAACAGGTAAGCGATGAACACTAAAGATTCTCTTCGTATCATGATGTATTTTTTTGATATACATATTTGCTATTTTACCCTTTTTATGGATAGGATAGATATAGCCATCAATACTAAGAGGTTTGGCAGTTGAAACATCAAATACACTAATCTCAATCTTACCCGTCTGACCCATAATGACATGGACTTTATTTTTTTTATTTGCTTTTATCTCAAAAGGAATATCTTTAGTAAAAGCATTATATTCTACGGTCATGATGTACTTGCCTAGAGGTAATTTATAGTTATTGATATTATTTTTATGATGCTGATTTAACGCCCATACCTTACCTCTATTGACAATCCCTTCTTTATCTATAGCATAAATATATCCATGAATATCTATCTTTTTAGCCCCTTTTACCTCACTCGCAGTAATCTGTACATTTTCTATTTGATTAAAAGCAATATCAAGCTTTACCCCTTCCCCAACTAAAACCTCAAAAACTCTTTTTTTAACAAAAGTATTATAGCTAGATTCTAGTAAATAATGCCCACTAGGAAGCTCTTTTCTACATGGTTTACCTTTTTGTGACCAACATGATTCTAACTTATCTTCTTGTACCTCGTCCATCATATAGATAGTATGATGTGCTTTTATTATCCTCTTTTTTCCTGCGATAAGAGCATTTATCTCTACATTATTTTCTTTTTTTTCTAAAAGAGGGATAGGTTTTAGCACAGGCATCACATCAGGGATATACACTCTTTTAGGTTTGGGTTTGATATAGGCTATCTCTTTGATAAGCATCTCTAGGCTACTATCTAATCCTTGTTGATTTTTGATAGTAAAATAACGCCCCCCCGTAACATCAGCGATACAAGACAACTGTTTTTTAGCTCTTTTCTTGACTTTCATTCCTAGTACATGAATCTTTAAATCTTTCGCCTTTTTTGTCAATGTTTTGACCATTGCACAAGGGTCAGGATGACAGGTGTCTTGCGAAGATGAGATTAAAATAATAGTAGTTTTTTGCTCCTTATACTTCATCTCTTTCGCCACAGTTTTAAGCAAGAGTAAAATAGGTACTTTCCCTTGTGCTTTCACAGATTTGAGTGTCGTTCTAAATTTCTTTTTATCCAATAGAGAGATATCTATCACACGTTCTATATCATCACAATCATTCTTAGAACGATGTCCAAAAAGTGTCAATCCCACATCTATCTTATAAGTAGATTTTCCTAAAATATGATTTAAAGATTTTTTAGCTATTGTTAATTTAGAATTTTTCCCAATCTTCCCCTGCATCCCCTTAGAGGCATCTAGTAGTATCATCATACGAGGGTTATCTTGTGCAACAAGAGTCATACAGAGTAGTAAAAAGATACTTATAATACATTTTTTCATATCTCCACTCCCCCTAGTATCATACTATATTTTATAAGGAGTAATATAACATAATTATACTCTATTATACGTGGATTTAATACTTAGATAAAATAATTTTTATCTTCTACCCCACCAACTTCTTTAATACTGTTTCTATCAACCCTTCATACGTCGATATAGCTTCCATGTCTACTGTGTTTCCTGAGCGAAATAGTTTGTGGTGCTTTTCTAAGTTTTTGCGTAGGGTGTCATCTAACCATTTGTCTTTGAAGTGCTTGTCTATAGATAGGTCTTCGATGCTACGTTTGGCATGAGAACGTGTGGCGATATGAGAGGCATGAAAGATGGCTCGTCCTAATAAAATGTATGGGAAATTTCTATTGTTCATCGGTCCCATTTGTAGGTAGCGTTTGCCTAAGTTTTGTCCTAGTACTTTGATGTCGGAGAGTTCTTTGAAGCCAAAGTATGCACCTGTACCACCCACCACTGCTCCTACCATGCCACCAAGGAGAAGTGTATGCCCTGCAAAGAGTAAATCTATCCCTGCTCCTGTGATAGCACCTGATGTTACACCTGTAAAGATAAGCTCTTTATGTGTAAGACCAAAAACAGAAGCTGATTCTTCTGAAAAGAGGTCTAATTCATCAAAGGTAAGAAATGCTTGTTCTTTTTTTAATTGTTGATGGTTCCAAATTATTTCAATCTGCTTTTGTGTCTTTTTTTCCAATGTACGAAGCGTATTTTTATACTTTTCTTCTACTTTTTGTTTATCCGTATCAAGCACTTCTTCTGTATCAAAAGAGAGTTTTTGTATCAATCCTAAAGATTGATGAATTAGCTTGGCTATATTTCCTGCACTCCTATAAATCTTTTGTTCTTGATAACGTTCAAAAAGCATAATGGATTTTTTGATAGGCGTTATCCACTCCTCTTTGAGCTGAGACATACTCTCTAAGATAGAGATATGCTGTTCTCTATCTGTTTTCATAGGATTAAAGGTACGTACCATTTTGAAATATTGTCCTAAAGCGCGTTTCCATTCTGCTGAGTAATCTTCTTCATCGATATGATTAATCAATGCCATAGAGGGCTGACCTGTCCAACGTAGTATTTCCATCTCGGCTTCATACTCTTCGCCATAAGGCTTAGAACCATCGACTACATAGATGATACCTGCACCCTCCATGATGGGTGTGAGGAGTTCTATCTCATCATTATACTTTACATCAAATTTATGAACATTGATAAATTTCTCTACCACTTCATAGCGTTTATCGGCACTTACATCATGCTTTTGTAACCATGCCAAAACCCGTCTAGCCCTCTGAAACCCTGGGGTATCTAGGAGTTCATAGAGTATCCTACCATCTACTTTGAGAGGAAAAGACCTCTGTTTGGTCGTAGTCCCTGATACATTTGAGATATGAACAGAATCATCCAATGCCAAAGCTGAAACGATAGAGCTTTTACCTTTATTAGGATGCCCTACCACTGCAAATTTGGGATACATACTTTCATCATGCGTGAGTGACATCTATTTTTCCTCTATTATTTGAGCATTGATGCGTTGAAGCCATATCTTTTCATTGTCATAAGTAGCCAATTTTCTTTCCCATTCTTTCATTGATTTTTCTGTGGTAACATAATGATTTTCTTCTGTGCCTATAGGGGTAACGATGACCTTAGCCACCGTTTCAACAAGCTCTTCAAGATAATCAATAAAGTCCATCGTAGGAGGCTCCCATGCTTTGACATAAAGCAGTACTGTACCCTTACTTTTACTGATAACTAAACTGTCTTCTTTCAGACTATTGCTCCCCCCTACTTCATAGACAAATGACGCTGTGATACAGAGACTATCATTGAGTACCTTTATCGTCATTTCAGGCATTGCCCAGCCTTGTACTATAGTATAGGTATTTCCCATATCCAACGCTATTTGTAGATGCCCCGATATGTCTATCTCTTGTTTTTCGGTACGTACCTCAGCATTGGTAGAGATAATAGGTTCATTAATATCACGTAAAAGCTGACGCACCCCATCCATACTAAGCATAGATTTTTCCAACGCCTTATGAAAGCCAAAACTAGCAAGTAGATAGACCAAAAAACGTAAGAAAATCGCATAAAAGAGTGTCGCACAGACCAAAAACTTCCACCATTCACCCAAAGAAGAAGCGTTTTTTATCATCTCTTCCCCTAGCCTATCCCCTAATCTAAAATAGTGACTTTGTTCTATCAGCTCCAATGAGGGTACTGCGGAGGGAAGCCATCCACTCCATGGGGTAGATACCATCAGCAAAAAACTATGAAAATCAGTAGGTGTTATCTGCAAGGTCGTACTCCACGCAAAAGCAATATCTTTGGTAGCTACCATCATCAAAAGTGACAAGCCCAAACCTATAGAAAAAAACAAAGCAATAAACTGCGATCGCTTTATCACAAGCCAATTGCTCAACAAAGGATTGATATGCAACCCTTCAATATCAAATTGAAAACGATGAGGAAGCAATAAAAGTATCTTCTCCATCCAATAAGCAGGAGAAAGATGTACCAAAACACTTTGTGTTTGCTGTGCTTTGAGCATAGAAAAAAGACTCAAAAGCATTGTAAACAAAGGCAATGCAATCACCATAGCCATAAAATAGACTACATTTACAGGGGAAGTACCATTATAACTAAGCAATGCAATACCCGAAAAAAAGCCCACCAAAAAGCCCAAAATCACTAACACAAAAGTCAAGCCATACAGATAAGTAGCAAAAGTCTCAGATAAAAGAGGATGACTTAGCGTATCATAACGACTCTCAATCCATGTAGTCAGCTGTTTTATATGCTTATTTTGTAAGCCACTATAAGACAAACCAAAACTACGTCTTTCTTCTTTGGTCGTTTTGTCCTGTTCTTGTAACTGATAGAGATTCAAATAAGATTTTATACTCATCATACACCTTAAATTTTTTTAAGATATAGTATACTCAAACTATCGTTAAGGGGTGTAGCTAAAGTAAATATTTTAACCCAACTCTATCAATGCCATCACAAAAGTATCGCCTTTGCTTCTTAAATTCTTTTAAGTATTCCTCAATACAAAAACAGAAAAAATCAAAACAACAAAAAATAGTCCCAAAACAGTAACTTGTGTCAGAGTAAATTTTTGACATTCATGTCTTTCTTGTTTTTCACATACCCCACCTGGGCAATATTTTGCTTCATTCTTATTCAATTTATTATAGATTTTACATCCTAGACATATACCAAATATTGATTCAAAATACAATAAAACCAAACAAGTGATACAACTTAATCCTATAAGTCCATTATGTAAGCTCTTTTCTCCAATCGGTGTTGTAGAAGGAAAAAGTATGGTTAAGCTAAACAAAAATATCGCTAAGCCAAGTCCTATCCCCCATGCAAACCTTTTTTGATTTGCTCCTACGTATTCTGGTACTTGATTATTTACCATAAAACGACCTATGAGTAAACTAGGAGCATATTTGGGATTGATTAATACCCGAATAATAAATTCAATTAAAAACACTGTTATAAATATTTGTGTAATCACTAAACTTTTTGTAATCATACAATTTATAAAAGAGATAAATGCAAATAAAAACAATATCCCTGCACCTGCTCTAGCTTCTCTCTCATTCAATACTTTAACCGTATATCCCTCAACAACTTCTCCAAAACCAAAAACTTTTGACATATATATATCCTTTTTCATAATATACTATTATTCCTTATTTTTTAGGATAAGTGTTTAATTTTCTACATTGTTCCAACATAAAGTACTCTCTATGTATCATCGACCCATTTATTTGAATCTCCAACCAATGTTTACCTGTATAAAGTGTGCGTGTACTCATATTGGCTTTAAAATGATGGCTTTTTTTGAGTACTATTTTTTCATCTTTAGAAAGAGTAACCTTTTTAAGTTTATATACTTTGGGGCTAAGTTTACCCACTTTGGTACAAAAATGCACGACATAATCAATCATAAGCATTGCTTCATCTTGGGCAAAAAGTGCTACTTCAAACTCCAATGCTTCGCCTATATATACCGTAGTTGTTTTGAGCTTCACTTCTCCTACTGTTATCGGTGGTTCTTTTATATACCCTAACATTGCCAAAGCTTCTTCATTGCCTTGTTTCACAAGTGTACGTAAAGCATGATTGATGATAAATGTCATCTCTTTTGGGTCTTGCATATTGGCATTTTTCCAACGATTTAACGTTTCTAAAACCAAAGAAGCATCTATCTTACTGATGTCATTAAGATGGTTTGCTACTGAGCGTGTTACATAACGTGTCTTATCTGTATAGAGTAACTCCAAATGTTTCAAAGGTATATGATAATTAATCTTCAATTTTTTTGCCCATGGTAACCTAGGTCGCAATCCCTCTGAAGCCAAACGCCGTTCATGGTAGTTCTCTGATACAGCACATTTTTCTAACATATCTAGCGTCTGAGTAGGAAAGATATTGATAAAGTCACGTATAGAAAACTCCACCGAAAAACGCTTGGTTATCTCACGCAAAGCACCCAATGAAAATGCTAAATACGTTTTAGTACACCCATAACTCACAATAAAATCACTATAAGGAGCATAGATAAAATCTCCAAAATCATTATCAGATTTATGTGTATCAAGTACATTAGGTAAAGCCTCTAAGAGTATCTGTGTAGCTCTGATATAATCTGAGGGAAGATATTTTTTCAATATCTTTCGTATATGATAGATACGTTCTTTAAGTTCTAAACATGGAAACTCTAATACCACTTCCTCTACAAACATTTCAACATCAAAAAGAGGATAAACCTCTTTTATCTCTTGGGCTATTTGTGTTACTTTTGTAGGGTTATAAAGTTTATCTTTTAAAGAAAACTTTTCTTTCATCTACTGTATACCCATATAAACATCTTCATTTACCCCCCCTTATATTGTAAGCTCATCTATGTTCCAATAACGGATATAAAAGTATTATACGCTAAATACTACCCAAACAATCAAAAATATGTCAAATTATAATATTTTCAACTAAATAGTCATTATTAGTAAACACACTTTTACTATACATATAACGACTATTTCAAGGGTATTTACGCTAAAATTGGGTTGAATGAATAGTTGCTACGCATTCAGACAACAAGTGGGAGAAGCAACATTATAAGACTAGAGGAACATAAATGACAAAAGAAACAATAAAAGATAAAATAGTTAATGCTCTAAAAGGTAAAGAAAATGAAATTTTAAAAACTAGTGAAATTATTGATTTAGTTTTAAAAAAATATCCAATAACTAATAAAACAAGTGTTATCCCAACTGATTATTGTTTTAATAAAAAAAATAAAGGTAGCAGTAAATATGAATTATTTGAATATATTAGTTTCGGAAAATTAAAATATATTGGTGAAGAAGAAATTAAAATTATTGGTCATGCATCTCAAAGTAGTTGATAACTCTTTCTCCCTTAACACTGTATAGGTAAATGAAGTGCCTTTATCAACTACTATATTTACGGTACGTTCTAAAATGACTGTAATCCCCTAAAACACGACCCTAGAGGAGTATAGCTTCAACTATTTTGAGATGCATGACCCGAAATTTTATTAGCTATCTTTAGTCGTTATCTTACACAAAATTAGAGTATTATGATAGGAAAAGTATTTGCTAAAACAATCAAGTCATTTTTATTAGCAAAAAAATTTCAAGTTAATTAAACTTAAATATTACTATAATAATTAAAATCAATGATTGGAGTAGATTATGCACACTTTAGCCGTACAAGTTGAAGATAATTATGTTCAAGGTTTCATGAAGTATGTTAATAATCATAGTGAAAATATAACTATTTCAAGAGATCCAAATTTAGAGTTAGACCCTTATTTTTATGAGAGAAAAAAAGAGCTTCACCAAATAAGAGCTGATGTCAAAAGTGGTAAGATGGAAATGTTATCAGAAGAACAATATGAAAAAGAGATAGAAGATTTTTTTTTGGAACTTGAAAAATAAAAAGGTCTAAGGAAGGACAAATTCCTTAGGCTTCTATGTACCCTTTCCATAATTTTACACAATAAACTTTAAAATAAGACAAAACTACCCCCTGCATATTTTAATACGATTAGCAATATTTATGCTATAATCTTTACATGAAAAATACACCACACTTTTTTACTCTTATTATCGGTACAGAAATTCTCAATCGTCGTCGTCAAGATGCTCATTTTGACTTTGTGAGTAAGGCTTTAGCTTCAAAGGGCTATAAACTTTCTGGGTCTTTTGTGATAGAAGATGACCCTGCGTTGATTGTGCAGACGATTCGATTTATCGTCTCTCATCCCAATCCTGTGCTGTTTTCTTTTGGAGGGATTGGGTCTACACCTGATGACTATACGCGTAAGTGTGCGTCTATTGCACTCAAAGATGGACAACTTTTAGTACATCAAGAAGCCAAGGCTATCATAGAAGAAACTTTAGGCGACCGTGCCTATCCTCATGCTATTAAGATGGCAGAATTACCTAAAGACGCGATGTTGCTTGATAATATAATCAATAATATGCCTGCATTTTCGCTAGAAGAGCGTTATTTCTTTATGCCTGGCTTTCCTGAAATGAGCCACCCTATGGTAGATACAATACTAGAAAAACTACTCCCTCAGAGCAAAGTCTATTATAGACATACACTCACGGCTCTTTGTAAAGAGAGCCTCCTCATAGAGGTGATGGAAAAGATGCCCAAAGAGGTAGAGTTTTCTTCGCTTCCTAAACTTCATGATGAGGGGTGGCGTGTGAGTATCTCTGTAGCTTCTGATGATAAAGCATTAGCATTAGAGTCTTTTCAGATGTATGAAGAGGTTTTAAAAGCCAAAGGTATAGTCTATAGCCTAGAAGATGAAGCATAATTTTGACATATTTAGAGACGCTTAAACACCCTACCATTAGACGGCTTTCACTCATACAGTTTATCTCTTATTTTGGTACATGGTTCTCTCAAGTGGCTATCTTTTCGATGATAGTCTCTTTTGGGGCTGATGAGATTACTATCGCTCTTACTGCCACCATGGCAATGCTTCCTGCTGTAGTCTTAGCACCTATTATTGGACTTATCATCGACCGTATAGAGTTTAAACAATTGATGGGTATTTTACTGATAGTAGAACTTAGTATGACTTTGGGCTTTATCTTTGTAGATTCACTAGAGTATGTATGGGTATTGATGATACTTATCTTTATTCGCTCCTCTGCTGCTTCGATGCTCTTTTCTGCTGAGATGGCACTATTTCCCAAGCTAGTCTCAGGCGAAATGCTCAAAAATACCAATGAGATACACTCTATCATTTGGTCTTTATGCTATGCGTTAGGGATGGCTGTAGGAGGATTGGCTACGTACTATATAGGCTTTGATATGGCATTTACAGTCGATGCCATACTCTATAGTACGGCGATAATTTTACTGATAGGACTACAAATATCTATAGAAAAAGTGACCCATACAGAATCGAACTTAGAAATGTTAAAAAATGGATTTTTATATCTAAAATCACACAAAAAGATACTCCATCTTATACTCCTTCATGCGGCCATTGGACTCACAAGTTTTGATGCACTCATCACACTACTTTCAGACTTTAGTTACAAAGAGTTTATCGCTGTACCCTTGGCTATTGGGTGGATGAATGCCACAAGAGCTTTGGGACTGATGATAGGTCCTTTTTTCATTTCACGTATTATCTCCAAAAATAATTTACACTATTTCTTTGTCTTACAAGGTCTAGCTATCATCCTTTGGTCGTTTTTACAGTACAATTTTTACTTCGCACTCATAGGGCTTTTTATCACAGGATTTTTTATCACTACGTTATGGTCATACACCTATCTACTCATACAAGAAGAGACCGACCCACACTATATGGGGAGGGTTATCTCTTATAATGATATGTTCTTTATGCTCTCTAATGTTGCAACAGCACTCTTTATCGGCTATGCTTCTAAATGGGGTCTATCACTAGAGGGTATTACTTTGAGCTTAGGTATAGGCTTTTTCTTCTTTGCTGGATACTATCTTTGGTTCAAAAAAAAGTATATCGTAAGATAATACTTAAATTTGATGAGCCATTAATCAAATTTATGATACTATTTTGAAAATTTAACCTATATGGAGATACCCTTATGGATATTAGTAAAATTGGATATGGTCAGAACCCTGATGCCGTGAAAGCGATTATTGAAGTACCACTTAATTCAGCAATCAAATATGAGATAGACAAAGAGTCAGGAGCTGTTGAAGTAGATAGAGTACTTTACTCTGCGATGCACTACCCAGCCAACTATGGATTCGTAGCCAATACACTTTCAGATGATGGTGACCCAGCTGATATTCTTGTACTGTGTGACTATCCTTTACAAGCAGGTTCATATATCAAGTGTAGACTTGTGGGTGTACTTATGACCGAAGATGAGTCTGGTGGAGATGAAAAACTTATCGCTGTACCTACTGTGAAGATAGACCCAACGTATGCAAAGATAAATGATTTGGGTGATGTCCCAGAACATACACTAAACCGTATCAAAAACTTCTTTGAAACCTACAAAATGCTAGAGCCTAACAAATGGGTAAAAGTATCTGGATTCAAAGATAAAGCAGCGGCTACTGAAATACTCGAAAAAGCAATTAAAAACTATAAATAAAATCTTTTATACCCTAGAGAGAAGAAATTCTCTCTTAGTTAAAATCTATCTCTTTCTTTCTATTTCGTAAATAATTATCTATACCATCAGCAATCCCTTTGGCAATAAGCTCTTGATACTTTGAGGTAAAAAGACGTTTTCTCTCCCATGCATGAGAGATATACCCTACTTCTACCAAAATAGAAGGTCGACTAGCACCCACAAGTACATAAAAAGGAGCATGTTTTACGCCTTTATCCACGATACCTGTATATTTGGTTCGTAAATTTTTCATAATACTAGACTGTACATCAATGGCTAGTTTATTGGACTGTACTATCTTTGGGCCAGTAAGCACTGAGTCTATAATCACATTTTGACTTAGTTTGGTTGTCCCTTTGAGGACAGACTTGTTTTCCCTCGCTGCAATACGCTGAGACTTTGCATCTCTTGTATTTTGTAAGAAAAATGTCTCTATCCCATGGATACGATGACGCTTCTTTTTAGGGACAGAGTTAGCATGGATAGAGATAAATGCCACAGCTTTCTTTTTGTCTGCAAACTTAGTACGTTCAGAGAGTTTCAAAAAACGGTCTGAAGTACGGGTCATATAGACAGGATGTCCACGTTTTTTAAGTAACCTTGCCACCCTTTTGGCTATTTGTAAGACTAAATCTTTTTCTCTTTTTTTTCCACCTATTGCACCTGAGTCATGTCCTCCATGTCCTGCGTCTATGACGATGAGTTCAGATTTATGTGAATGAGGCATTCTAATAGTTGGCGTATCATCAAAAAATGAAAGAGAAAATCCTTTTGATTTTTTGACTTTTTTATCGTTTTTGGGTTTTTTAGGTGGCTTTTTTGTACTATGACTAGGTAAAACGATACAATACTCATTGTCCAAAAAGAGTGGCTGATAGGCAACATTTTTGTGATGATTGGCTGTAATAACCACACGAACTATATCTTTTTTATATTGTGCCATACGTACATTCTTACTATGGTTTAAAGGCGTATGTTTATTGCGTAATGCTGTGTTATGAAAATCATATACATGGCGAGGAGGATTGTTAAGTACAAAATGCCTTACATTCTTAGCATCAAAACGCTTGGTAAAAGTAAAATGTATTTTATTTTGCTTTATCAAGGTTTTTTGTAAGATATTGATACTAGAAAATAGTATAGTATTCAGCAATAATACGACTAATAGAATCCTCTGTAGTCTTAGCATTTATAGACTATCTTCTCCGTGCATAAGTTTATTCATCAATGTTTTAACGCTAATAATCTCTTGAAGACGGTAGCCATTAGCTCCTGTAAAGAAGAGTCCAGACTCTGCGATACCATCATAGGCATCTGAGAGTCTATCTGCGATACAATATCCGACAATTTTCGCTTCTTCACCACGCTTACATGGGGCAACACAGTTAGAAATACATGCCACTTTAGGTGCGATGCCTTTTTCTATATCTTTATGGAGTTGTGTTCTTACCCCACGAGCAGGATACCCTACAGGAGATTTAAAGAGCTTAATATCTTCAGCTTTAGAGCCGATGATAATGTCTTTCATTACTTGACTAGCATCACACTCTACCGTACCAATAAAACGTGTACCCATCTGTACAGCATCAGCACCAATTTCCATCATTTTGATAATATCATCATGGTCCCATACACCACCTGCTGCAATCACAGGCATAGAACCCCAATTTTTGGCTTCTTCTATCACGGGAGCTAATATATTTTCAAGTTTATTCTCTTCTAAAAAACACTCATCATACTTAAACCCTTGGTGTCCACCACTCAAAGGTCCTTCAACAATCACAGCATCAGGGAGTCTATTGTGTGTTTTTTTCCAACGTTTACATAAGATACGTAGTGCTTTTGCTGTAGAGACAATAGGTACTAAGGCTACATCAGGGTATGCTTTGGTTGCTTCTGGCATCGTCAAAGGCAGTCCTGCCCCTGTGATAATAATATCTGCTCCAGCTTTACAGGCATCTTCTACAACACGATTGTACTCACTTTGTGCATACAATACATTTGCAGCCAAAGGAGCATCTCCACAAAGTTCTCTTGCATTATCAAAGATTTTTTGTAAGGCAGGATAGGAGTAAAAATTGATAGCATCCAAAGGTCTTTCTTCTTTACCTACTGTTTTTTCGACATAGGCTCTTTTTTTATACACCCCTGTACCCACAGCAGAAATAACACCCAATCCACCCTCTTTAGACACAGTACCTGCGAGTTGGTCCCATGAGACACCTACACCCATACCACCTTGTACGATAGGTTTTTCAATCGTATATTTTCCAATTTTAAAAGACTTAAATTTCATTACTTTACCTTTATTTTCGCAAATCTTTTTTTACCTACTTGTAAGATGTATTCACCCGTTTCAAGATTAAGTTTTTCATCACTTATCTTCACTTGGTCAATACTTACAGCATTTTGCTTGATGTCACGTCTCGCTTGGGAAGTAGACGATTCAAGTTTAGCATCTACCAATGCTTGACAGACCCAAATACCGTTTGACATCTCAAATTCTAACATTTCAGTCGGCAATTTTTTTGCTTTAAATACAGAGTTAAACTCTTCTTTAGCTAGTGTAGCTAACTCTTCATTATAAAACCTTTTTGTTATCTCAAATGCAAGGTTTTCTTTGGCTGTTTTAGGATGAATTGTACGAGATGAAACATCCTTTTGAAGCTTTGTTATATCCGATAAGGACATTTCACTCAAAAGTTCATAATAACGCCACATAAGTTCATCTGAAATAGAAAGGATTTTTCCATAAATATCTTTGGGTGCATCTATTACACCAATATAATTGCCTAAAGACTTGCTCATCTTTTGCACCCCATCAAGTCCTTCTAAGATAGGCATCATAAGGACAGCTTGTTGTTTTTTAATCTCATAGGCTTTTTGCAGTTGTCTTCCCATGAGTAAATTAAACTTTTGATCCGTCCCACCTATCTCTATATCACTTTTGAGGTGTACAGAATCATACCCTTGAAGCAAAGGATACATAAATTCACTCACGGCAATAGGGGTATTGGAGCGATAACGTTTAGAAAAGTCATCACGCTCTAGCATCCTAGCTACAGTAAGGTTAGATGCGAGTTGAAGCATACCTGCTGACCCCAATGCTTCTAGCCAATCGTTGTTATAGACAATATCTGTTTTGCTCTCATCTAAGATTTTAAAAGCCTGTTGCGTATATGAGGTAATATTTTTGATAATATCCTCTTTTGTCAATACTTTTCTAGTAGCACTCTTCCCTGTAGGGTCACCAATCATAGCTGTAAAATCACCAATCAAAAATTGTACACGTCCACCAAACTTTTGAAAAGTTGCCAATTTTTGAAGAAGCACCGTATGCCCTAAGTGTAAATCTGGTGCTGTAGGGTCAAAACCTGCCTTGACGGTATATGTAGTCCCATCATTATAATATTTTGTCACAAGTTTTTCTATGCGTTCACTATCTATAATTTCTGCTGTACCTCTGGCGATTTCTTCTAATGCTTCTTGTATCATTACGTTATTTTCCTCTATTTATTTGTTATACGCATCATCTAAACTTATAAGGTCTATGAGTTTAAACTTTTTCTTTATTTTATTGATTAATACTTCCTTAGGAGTATCACGACTTTCTATTTCTATTTGACACCATTCTGCCTCTTCGGAATGCCTAATACCCAATTGAATACTCAATACATTGAGATTTAATTGAGAAAGGGTTGCCAATAAATCAGCCAAAACCCCTTTTTGATTTTGTAAACTTACTATCAGTTTATAGTGTGCATGTTTCGTCACATTCCAATCAACATAAAGCATCGCTTCTTTTGCTACGATTTTACTGTAGGCATTTTTACACAATTTATGATGTATAATAGCCTTTGTCCCCTTATGAAAAGCGACAATTTGGTCACCTACTTTAGGGTGACAACAATAATCAAACTCTACAGCATCTAAACTTTTATTACTAAAAAAATGACAATGCTCTAACTCTTTGGCTTTTGGCTTTTTATATCCTTTGGTCAATAAACTCCAAAAACCTCCACCTTTTGTCCCTCTATATTCTGATATTTTATAGATTACATCTTGATAACAACTTTCTTTTACAGGTACTTTATAGATATTATCTTCTAATGCCAAATCTTTAATTAAAGACTCTATCACTTCATCTTTTTCTGAAAAAAGTGTTTTTAAAATATTATAAGCACTTAATGTATCTACCTCTTTGATACGTTGATTACATGCCAAACGAATACCCTCACGAGCTTTAGATGTTTGGACTGTATCTATCCATGAGCAATGTAAATGTGCCGTATCATCTGTAACAATTTTGACTATATCCCCATTTTTTAATACCGTTAATAAAGAAGTGTTTTTATTGTTAATCACGACATCAATAGCCATGCTTCCTACTTCAGAATGCACAGCATAAGCAAAATCTAATGCCGTAGATTCTTTGGGCAACGTATAGGTATCCATATCAGGAGAAAAGACTACAATATCTTCAGAAAAAAGGTCACATTTAGCCAATTCATAAAATTCTTTTACCGATTCATGTTGATGGGGTAAGCTTTTTAGCCACTCTATCTTCACTTCATTGCTACCATTACTTTTATATTTCCAATGTGCTGCGATACCATATTCTGCAAGTTGGTGCATCTCTTCTGTACGTATTTGGGCTTCTAAAATCCCTTCATCACTAAAAAGTGTTGTATGTATGGTCTTATATCCATTCTCTTTAGGTACAGCCACATAATCTTTGAACCTAGAGACCAAAGGGGTAAAACTCAAATGCATTAACCCTAGTACTTTATAACACTCTAAAGGCTCTCTTACGATAATACGTACAGCCAAAAGGTCAAGCACTTCTTCTATACTTATCCCTTTACGTTGCATTTTCATGTGAATAGAGTAATAATGCTTTACCCTACCAAAGACTTGAAATTCATCTTCATCAAAACCATTTTGCATCATAAAGATTTTGACTTTAGAGATAAAAGAGTTGAGTTGAAGATGCAAATTTTGGGAATTACTTTGGATATAGCTATCTATGTTATGATAATCATGAGGATAAATATAATAAAAACTCAAATCTTCTAATTGGTTTTTAAGTTGTGAGATACCTAACCTATGTGCAATAGGAGCATAGACAACCAACGTCTCTTCAGAGATACGTTTTTGTTTTTCACTATTGAGAGAATCAAGGGTAAGCATATTATGTACTCTATCACAAAGTTTGATAACCAATACACGGACATCTTTGATAGAAGCAATAAGCATTTTTCTAAATGTAAGTGCTGAATTCATCAGTCTATCATCAGAAGAAGAAGAGACAAGCTCTTCATCACGTAAGGCAATGATTTTGGTAAGTCCCTCTACCATGTGTGCTACATCCTCACCAAAAGAGTCTATCAAGTCTTCTATGGTGTACTCTGTATCTTCTACTACATCATGCAAGAGGGCTGCTTGAACCATCATTTCATCATTAGATATTTTGGCAGTAATAACAGCCACAAGTATAGGATGCACAATATAAGGTTCACCACTTTTACGTACTTGTCCTGCATGGGCATCTACCGAAAGATGAAATGCTTTGAGTGTATTGTCTTGTGGAGAAGGGAGAACTTCCCACAGAAGAGCTTCTGCTGCTTCTACCGTATGTATATGCTTAGCTTTATCAAAAAAAGCTTCCACAGGAATTAGTCCTCTAAACTTACGAGGATTTTACCTTCAGCTATCTCTTGGAGTGCTATATCAGCATATTTCATCTCTGAAGTGTCTATATCTAAAACCGATGGTGCACCATTGGTAATCTCTGCTGCTCGTTTTCCTACAGCATTCGCTAAAAGATATTTGTCAAAGTCTACTTTTTCTAGTGCAATAGCTGTTAATTGTTCTGTTCTCATTTTTTATCCTTTTAATTGGAGATGTGGTTAATTATTTTACGATTGAGCATAAACTCATATCACCTTTAATGATTGCTAAGAGGTTACCCTTTTCAAACATATTACATACTACGATAGGTAAGCTATTTTCTTTTGCCAAAGCAATAGAGGTATCATCCATTACTTTGATATGGTCAGTCAATGCCTGATCATATGTCAAAGTATCAAGCTTCACAGCATCGTCAAATTTATTGGGGTCTTTATCATAGACACCATCTACTTTAGTAGCCTTGATAAGTAGTTCTGCTTCTACTTCCGAAGCTCTAAGTGTTGCTGCTGTATCGGTAGTAAAATAGGGATTTCCTGTTCCACCTGCAAACACCACAACACGTCCTTTTTCAAGATGTCTTCTCGCACGACGTACGATAAAACTCTCACCGATTTCTTGCATATCAATAGCCGATTGAAGTCTAGCATCTAGCCCACAATGTTCTAATGCTTCTTGTATTGCCACACCATTAATACATGTTGCAAGCATCCCCATATAGTCACCAGAAGTACGCTTGATAATCCCATCAGCAGCAGCAGTCACACCACGAATGATGTTTCCACCACCCACAACAACCCCCACTTCAATACCAGCATCAACCAATTCTTTTATCTCACCAGCGATATAATTGAGTATTTTTGTATCAATACCAAACCCATCATCACCAGCCAAAGCTTCACCAGAAAATTTTACTAAAACACGTTTAATCACAGAAAGCCTTTATTTTATAATAACGCGATTATATCCAAACATCTGTTAGGGTGGGTTTAAACCTTATTTACCTACAACAAAAATCTAAAGTTTAATCCATTGTAAATGGTTGATGTGTTTGGAGTTTTTTACTTGTTTCATAGACAAGAACCAATGTCTATATAGAAGAACAACTTAAAGAGTCAAAATCACAAATATCGATTACGTGTGGAAGAGATAAAAGTGCTATTAAGTGGGTTAAAATGATTTTATACGAAGGATACTTAGACGAAAAAGTGTAAGTCATAAAATGACTTACTTTATCGCCTTAGTTTTGAAAAGTAACTATTTATGCATTCGCTTTAGCGATAGCTTCTTCTGCATATTTTTTACCTAAATCATACGCCAATAAATTTGGTTTATGAAATCTTTCAGGTACAGCTGAAAGCATAGTAGCTTTTAATGTCTCATCATCAATTGCATTTTGATAAGTGTTAGCAATTGCTAATGCTACAACTGATTGTGTAAGAACAAGTTTTACTTCTTCTTTTGCGATAGTAATAATAGGTATTTCAACGATATTCCATTTTTTTCTATCTTCTTCAGTTGGATGTACAAGGTTTGGCTCAATAACAATTGTAGCTCCCTCACGTACCCCTGTTTTGAAAAGTTGGTATGACATATCTGCAACAGAGAGCATAAAATCAACTTCTCCTTCTACTGCATGTGGGTACCAAATTTCTTCCGTATCTAGTTGGATATCAACAACGGTTGGTCCACCACGTACTTGTGATGTATAGGTAGCAGTTTTAACACCAAAACCACCTAAAGCAATTTTTGCTGAAGCAAAAATCTCACCTGCAAGAAGAACACCTTGTCCACCAACACCCGTAAATCTTAATACGTCTCTCGTTTTGTTAGCCATTGTGTCTCCTTATATTTTTTTCTCAAAATCATCTTGAGTGATTTTGCTTCTTCTACCTTGATGTGCATCTATTACCATTTGGTAGGCATCACAGTATTCTCTTTTGGTTGTATCTTCGTGTAAAACACCTGTAGGTAATAGGTTCATCTGCTCTTCTTTTGGAAGCGTATCCCATTTTTTCTTAGTCGTTGTAATACTATCAATCCAATCAAGTGTATCCATAGCTGCAACCATTTTGTTTTTACGACCTAGGTTAATATGACAGTTTGTCAAGGCATCAACATAAGAAAAACCTTTATGCTCAAGGGCTTGTTTAAATATTTTTTCAAGTTTTTTAGGTTTCGTTACTGCTTCACGTGCTACAAAAGTAGCCCCTGATGCTTCAACCAATTTACAAGCATCAAAAGTTGGGTCAATGTTACCAATCTTTTGTGTTACTGTCCACATACCTTGAGGTGTAGTAGGAGAAGTTTGAGAGTTAGTCAAACCATAAATAAAGTTTTGAATAACAATCATTGTTATATCAATATTTCTTCTAGCACCATGAATAGTATGGTTACCACCAATAGCAAATGCATCACCATCACCAGTAACAACAACTACTTTTTTAGTTGGGTTAGCCAATTTAACACCTGTAGCAAATGCTATAGTTCTACCATGTGTAGTATGCACTGTATTGAAGTCAACATAAGAAGAGAATCTTCCTGAACAACCAATACCAGAGACAACACAAACATCATCTTTTGCATACCCTAGTGAATCTACTGCTCTAACAAATGCTTTTAAGACGATACCGTCTCCACAACCCCAACACCATAGTGTTGGCATTTTTTCCATTCTTAAATATCCATCATAATTAAATGCCATGACTAAAATACCTCCTTAACTTTATCTGTAATATCTTTTGGAGAGAATGGACGACCATTTACTTTTACAAGTTTTTCAATGTCCAATCTACCCATACATCTTTGAATTTCTTCTAGGTATTGACCCATGTTCAATTCTATTGAAAGTACTTTGTCAAACTTTTGTCCAAGGTCATACATTCTTTTTTCAGGACTTGGCCATATTGTAATAGGTCTAAACATACCTACTTTGATACCTTCTGCTCTAAGTCTATTGACTGCTTCTTTAATACCAAGTGCAGCAGAACCATAACCGATAAGAAGGATATCTGCATCATCTAACATATACTCTTCATTGAGTTCAATCTCATCTAAATGATTGTCTACTTTATCAAAAAGTCTCTTGATAAGTTTTCTACAAGTTTCAATCTCTTCAGTTGGGAAACCTTTTGCATCATGATGAAGACCTGTAAAGTGGTATCTATACCCTTGGAACATTGGATTAAGCACTGCTGCTTCATCTTCACCAACACCATAAGGTCTATAGTCTTCTGGAGCACCATCAAATGTTTTTCTAGGTACGATTCCTGCTTCAACTTCTTCAACAGTTGGAAGTACAGCTTTTGCATGCATAAGACCAAGTGTAGCATCTAACAATACAATAACTGGTTGCATAAATCTATCTGCTAGATTAAATGCTCTTACTGTTTCAGTATAACATTCAGCCAATGTACCTGCACAAAGTGCAATTGACTTATAATCACCATGTGATGGTGTTTTAGATTGAGAAATATCACCTTGTGATACACGTGTTGGAAGACCTGTAGAAGGTCCTCCTCTCATGACATCTACAACAACCAACGGTACTTCTGCCATCTGACAAAGTCCAAGGTTCTCAGCTTTTAAAGAGATACCAGGTCCTGATGTTGCAGTCATAGACTTAACACCTGACATAGAAGCACCCATCGCAACGGCGATACCAGCAATTTCATCTTCCATTTGGATACATGTTCCACCCACTCTAGGAAGGAAATCTGAAATTGCTTCCATAACTTCTGTTGAAGGAGTAATAGGATACCCACCAAAGAACATACAACCAGAATCAACAGCTGCTAAAGCTGCTAAGTGATTTCCAACCATAACGACTTCACGTTTACCGTCTGCGTTAATTTTCCCTTGACTATTTGCATCTGATGCCATTAGTTTGCCTCCTTATAATCTGTAGGTAATCTATACCCGTTTTCGTTAATTGCTTCTTGTCTTGCTTTTGAAGAGTCTGTTAATTTTGCAAATTTAAATTCTTGTTTTGTTGCTACGTAGATAGCAAAATCTGGACAAGAGAGTTCACACTCGTTACATCCAATACAGGCATCCATTGCTACAATCTCGATGTTTGCACCGAGTGTTGAATATGGATCTGCCTTCATAGAAAGTACACCTGCTGGACAAGCATCCACACAGATATCACATGCTTTACATCTAGCACTATCTACCCATACAGGAGTATTTTCTGGAGCTGTCATTTGTGTTGACATTGACATAGGTTCCCCTTTTATTTAATATATATTACGTGAGATTTACTATTCACTAATGTTAGAATAGCTTACTTTAATTAATGTGGGTAGGAATAAGATATAATTATTGTTTCTATAAGAAATTTTGTTACTTTTTGAAGCAAGATATTGCCCTATTAAATCAGACAAAATAGGTCTATATTAAAACGAAAGAATGAAGTGTGTAGTATATGAGAATCACTTCTCATATACTAGAAAAATACGAAGATTACGAAAGTACTTCTTTTACTGCTTTTCCAATTTCAGCTGGAGAAATAACAACTTTTACGCCGACTGCTTCAAGTGCATCCATTTTTTCTTTGGCTGTACCTGCACTTCCAGAGATAATTGCCCCTGCGTGACCCATTCTCTTTCCTTCTGGTGCTGTTTGACCTGCGATAAAGGCTACTACTGGCTTGGTTATATTTTCTTTGATATATCTTGCTGCTTGGATTTCGAGGTCTCCACCGATTTCACCAATCATGACAATTGCTTCCGTTTCAGGGTCTTCTTGGAACATTTGAAGTAGTTCTATATAAGAAAGACCAATAATTGGGTCTCCACCAATCCCTACAGCTGTTGTAATACCAAATCCTTCATTACATACTTGGTTTGCACCTTCATACGTCAATGTTCCAGATTTAGAAATAAGTCCAACATTTCCTTTTTTGAAAATCATACCTGGCATAATACCGATTTTACACTCATCAGCAGTAATCACACCTGGACAGTTTGGTCCGATGGTTTTCATACCATTTTTAGTCGCACAAGCTTTAGCAGCTTGCATGTCTCTAACAGGTGCACCTTCTGTGATAATCACAGCAAGTTCAATCCCTGCAGTAGCTGCTTCCATTACGGCATCAGCCACAAATGCTGGTGGTACAAAAATCATAGAAACCGTAGCATCTGTCATAGCTACAGCATCTTTTACTGTATTAAATACAGGCTTACCAAGATGCGTTTGCCCCCCTTTACCAGGAGTTACTCCACCTACGATTTGTGTTCCATAATCCATACATTGTTCAGCATGAAAAGAACCCTCTTTACCTGTAAATCCTTGAACGATTACTTTTGTATCTTTATTTACTAAAATACTCATTTATTTTCCTTATATTTTTCTTTTGCCTATTTCAGCTAATAATTTAAATGTATCAATATGATCTGCCCAACTAAATACTATACCATTGAACATTGCTACCTTAAAGTCATTTTCAATATCATTTAACTTAATAGGATTATCTTGACATTTCAATATCCAATCTACATAAATCCATTGTTCATCTGTCTTTTGTTGATGGGGTTCATTATCATAATTTTGAACATCTGATAAAGCATACCCCACAGCAATAATTGTCTTATTATTGTTGTATGATAAAATTAAATCACCTTTATTAATTTGATTTAAATCATTCCTATACCAAGTGACTATTCTATTCTGTTTTATTACAATTGTAGCACCCAGTTCATTATTGTTAAAATTACTAATATTAGTATTTACACTCCATATTTTCATATATTATCCTTTACAGTACAAACTTTTTACAGCCTGTAGGTTTTTATAAATTAACACTAAGTCATCAATCTTTAAGCTATCATAACTTTGTGAAATAGCTAAAGTATATTTACTATTAGGGTCTTTTTTAAGCATTACAAAATGCCAATATTGACCAAATATATATGAACCTATCATTTCTTTACTATCAGACGATTCAATAGCCACTATCATTTCTGAGACAACTTGCCATTTGGGGTCTCCATTTGGAATACTCTTTTTATACTCTTGAATAAAGAAAAAAGGGTTTTTAGGCTCTATCTGACCTTTGGCTAACATAAAATCTGTTTTACCCGATAAAGAGATATTCTCAAAGTCAAAACGCAAAGCTCTTTCAAACCAAGGTTTGACTCCATTACACGAAAAAGAGATAGAATTGATGATAGGTGCTATAAATAGCATTTTTAACTCTTCTTCAAGATACCTATCTAATTCAAATTCATGCTCTGAAATAAGAGCTAAAAATCTATTTTTAAGTTCTGAAGAGATTTTAATCTCTTCAGTATCTAAATTAAATTTTTTATTCTCTTGTATAATCTCAAAATGTTTCAACAATTCTTGAGGTGTAATAGTTCCAAATGATAGGTTTTCCACTATCTATTAACCTTTTGCTGCTGCTACGGCTTTAGCTGCACCATCACCCAAATCATCACCTACAATTAAGTTAGCAATGTTTGCATTTTTCAAAATTTCTGCAGCTTCTGGTGCATTTGTACCATCAAGTCTTACGATAACTGGTACGTTTACATCTGTAATTTTAGTCGCTTCAATGATACCATTGGCAATTCTATCACATCTTACAATTCCACCAAAGATATTTACGAAGATAGCTTTAACTTTTGGATTTTTAAGGATAATTTCAAATCCTTTTGCCACAGTTTCAGCATTTGCTGAACCACCCACATCGAGGAAGTTCGCAGGTGTTCCACCCATATAATTAATCGTATCCATTGTACCCATGGCAAGTCCAGCACCATTGACCATACAACCAATCTCACCATCAAGAGCGATGTAAGAAAGACCATATTGTGAAGCTTCTCTTTCATCTGAATCTTCTTCTGAAATATCTCTCATATCTTCAATATCTGGGTGTCTACCTAGAGCAGAATCATCAAAGCCCATTTTACCATCAAGTGCCATAAAATCGCCACTTTCTGTTTTGATAAGAGGATTAATTTCAATCATTTCTGCATCATTTTCCATATAAAGCTTATAAACTTTAGAGGCAAAAGCAATCATCTTTTTTTGCTCAGCTTTGTCTGTAATACCAAGACCAAAGACCAATTCTCTACCATGATACCCTTGGAAACCATAAGCAGGGTCTACAGCAATTTTGATGATTTTTTCTGGTGTATCGTGTGCTACGGTTTCAATATCCATACCACCTTCAGTTGAAGCCATGATGATTGGCATCTCAGCAGCACGGTCAAGTACCACAGAAAGATAAAGCTCATCAACGATAGCTGCACCCTCTTCAATATACACTTTTTGAACCAATTTACCCTCTGATCCTGTTTGGTGTGTGACAAGTGTCATACCTAGGATTTCTGTAGCCAATTCTCTTACTTCATCGATAGACTTTGCTAGTTTTACACCACCACCAAGTCCTCTACCCCCTGCATGAATTTGGGCTTTTACAACCCAAACACTACCACCTAACTCTTGTGCATTGGTTACTGCTTGAGCTGGTGTATTGGCAATAATACCTCTAGGTGTTGGAACACCATACTTTTGGAATATTTGTTTCGCTTGATACTCATGAATATTCACGTGTACTCCTTTTTATATAATGACAATATTATACGACTAAACAGAATAAGGGTTGATTAATTTTATAAGAGTTGGGAATATTTTTGATGATGTGTTGAATATCTACACAATAAATAAGAGTTATTTACTCTTATTCATTGAAGTCTGAAAACTTTAAGCTTTTACCTCATATTTGGCTCTACCGATTTGGTAAATATCGTTACCTTTTGTATCATTCACTACAGTAACGGGGAAGTCTTCTACCGTAATCTTACGTACAGCTTCAGGGCCTAATTCAGGATAGGCAATCACTTCGGCTGAGCGAATTTGTTTACCAAGTAACGCCCCTGCTCCACCCGTTGCTCCAAAATAAATACCATCATACTCGACACAGGCATCTTTGACAGCTTGGTTACGCTTTCCTTTTCCTATCATTCCTTTGCTCCCATTTTTGAGCATTGTAGGCGAAAAAGAATCCATTCTATACGAAGTTGTAGGACCTGCTGAACCGATAGGGTCACCTGGTTTGGGAGGTGTAGGGCCTACAAAGTAGATAATCGAACCTTCCAAATCAAAAGGCAATTCTTCTCCTGCTTCAATCAGTGCGACCAAACGGCTATGTGCTGCATCTCTAGCTGTAAAAATAGTACCATTTAAAAGTACAGTATCCCCTGCTACAAGTTGTTTGGTATCTTCTGCTGTGAGTGGTGTTGTAAGTGTATATGTTGCCATGCTTTTTCCTTATATCGTAATATGTGTATGTCTTGAAGAGTGACACTGCACATTCACAGACACTGGCAAAGAAGCAATATGACAAGGGTTTGACTCAATATGCACAGCCAAAGCTGTCTTTGTACCACCCATTCCCATTGCACCAATACCTAGATTATTAATCTCATGGAGCATTCTAGCTTCAAGTTCTGCCATCTCAGGGTCTTCATTTGTGGTTTCTAAATCACGAAAGAGAGCATGTTTTGATGAAATACATGCTTTTTCAAATGTTCCACCAATACCCACACCTACGGTAATTGGAGGACAAGGGTTTCCCCCTGCATCAGAGATAACTTCTTTCACATATTCTACAATACCATCTTTTCCAGCAGCAGGAGGGAACACTCTTGCACGAGAAACATTTTCACTTCCTCCACCTTTGGCAGCATACTCTATATCGATTTTATCACCCAATACAATATCAAAATGGATAATCGCAGGAAGGTTATACCCTAGCGTATCTTTGAGGTTTGCACGAGAAAAAGGCTCACAAGTAGAGGCTCTTAAATAACCCTCTGTATAGCCTTCTTCTGTTCCTTTGTTGATAGCATCACGTAAAAGACCACCATTAATACGTACTTCTTCACCCACATTCACAAAAAATACAGCCAATCCAGTGTCTTGACATAAAGGTCTTTTTTCATCTTTTGCAATATCGGCATTTTCAAGAATTTGACGAATAACTTCTTTACTCACGGGTGACTTTTCAGCCTCCATAGCCTCTTCTAATGCCATATAGGTATCTTGTGGTAAATCTGTACCACAGTGCATAATCATATTTTTGACAGCTTTTACCACCACATCAAATTCTATTTCTCTCATATTCATTCCTTAGTCAAAAAAGTTTTTTTCTTTAAGTACGTTAATCATACCTCTCACAGAGTCTACACTCGCTGCAAATTTTCTCTTTTGATTGTCACTCAGTGTCATTTCAAAAAGCTTTTCAACCCCATTTGCACCCAATGCCACAGGCACACCAGACACGACATCTGAGTGACCATAGTGACCATCTAACAATACAGCACAAGGATGAATTTGCTTCGTATCTCTTAAAATTGCTTCAACCATAATCGCCGTAGATTTTGCAGGAGCATAATAAGCTGAACCTGTTTTAAGATAGCCTACAATTTCTGCTCCACCACCCTTAGTACGTTCAACTATTTCTATAATTTCTTCTTCATCAAGTACATCAGTAAGTGGCACACCTGCAACGGTAGAAAATTTAGGTAAAGGTACCATATCATCGCCATGACCACCCATAACAGATGCTCTAATTTGCCCTGCTCCATATCCAATCTTTTCATGAATAAAGTGTGCCATTCTTGCAGAATCTAAAATCCCTGCCATACCAATGACTCTTTCTTTTGGAAAGCCAGAAGCTTTAAGAGCCACATACGTCATCACATCAAGAGGATTAGAAACCATAATAATAATCGAATTTGGACAATGTTCTTTCACATCAGCCACCACTTGCCGTGTAATCTCAGCATTAATCATCAATAAATCATCTCTGCTCATACCTGGTAGTCTTGGACTTCCTGCCGTAATCACCACCACATCAGACCCAGCCATATCTTTGGCTTCTTCTGCTACGGAGACAATCGTATGCATTCTTGCTGCATTGGCTGCTTGTGACATATCTAGTGCTTTACCTTTAGCAATCTCAATATTTCTATCTCTTAACATAATTTCGTGACACGTTCCATTCATTGCCAAAGAATATGCTACCGTAGCCCCAACATTTCCAGCACCAATAATAGATACTTTTTTACCTTTACTCATATATAATTCCTTTTAAAATGAAAGTGTAGGGGGAACCTCAAAGCAAAACATAACTCATATTTGTTATTATCAATAATGCCTTGCAACAAAAAGAGGTAACATCAACCCTATAGGTAAAAATTATAACTTATAAATTTTAGATTTAATTGAAATCATCTATTTTTTATCTATATCATATCATTTATTAAAAAGTTGTTACAATTGTCTATTTTTATGCATCTTTTATGTAGACATATCCTGCATAAATCCAAAGTAACCCGATAGGGAAAATAGCTGTTACTTCTGGTATCAAAACCCCATTTGTACCAATTTGGTTGAGTCCAAATAAGATACCCCAAATAACAAATGTCACCCCTAGAGACAAGGCAATAATTTTTCCTGTATTCATCATTCTAGCATGAAATGGTAGTTTAAAAAAGAGTATAATAAGCAATGCTATAGAAAAAAGTGGTATAACTACTTTATCATAAAAAGCAGCCCTTATTTTTTCTGTACTTAGGTTTTGTTTTTTTAAAAGACTCCATGTACTATAGGCATCTACGATATTGAGTGCCTTACCTTCATATAAGGATTCTATAATTTTTGGTTTGTACCCCTCTAATGTCTTGATATTTTTTTTCACTTCTTCCTTATATCTTATCAGTTTACCCTTTTCATAGATATGTGTTTTTACCGTAGCATTTGTAGCATCCCAATCATAACCGTTAAATTTGGCAAGTGCTGTTTTAATCGTATACCGTACCTGATAGCCCTCTATCTTAAAAATAGTAATATCAAATATCTCTTGGGCAATAGGGTCTAATTTACGAATATAGACAAAAGTATCATTATATTTAAAAAACAAATTGCTAACATCATAAGCACCTACTTGATTGTTTAGTATCAAAGTGGCTTTATCTTTAGCATAGGAAAATGATGTCGTATGTAGATAGGTAAAGACAGCATATACCACAAAAGAGATAAGCAATAATGGCATAAGTAACACTCTTTTATTAAACCCAAAAGCGTGTAAAGCACCCATAGTATTGTTTCTAATAAATGACATTTTTGTCATAATCAATGCAAATACAATAGCCAAGGGATAGAGTAGCCCTAATGCTTGTTGCCACATATAATAAATATAAAGGATTTTATAACTGCCTGAAATAGATAGTTTTTGGGCATGTTGAAAATAATCTATCGAAGCAAAGGCAAAAGAAAGACCAAAAAGAATTGCCAATAGATTTTTGATATAATGTTTAGAGAGATAAACAAAATATAGTTTGGGTCTTAAAAGGCTCATCCTTTTAATCCCTCGATAGACTTTATACTATACAGTGATTTTACTTTTGTCAGTGCTTCTTCTTTAAGCATAGTACAAGCTTTGGCTACATGTGTAATAAGTAGAGGTATATCAGCTTGTTCTTCCTGTAGAAAATCATGTAACACATAATCAGCCACTTGTGACCTATGTTCAGGTTTTCCCACACCAATACGTACACGAATATACTCTTTAGTTAAAGTCTCATCTAAAGATTTTAGACCATTGTGTCCACCATGTCCACCACCTCTTTTAAAACGTACTGCACCAAAAGGTAAATCTATATCATCATGAATTACAATCACATCTTCCAATTCTATTTTGAAAAATTGTTTGACGGGTAAAGCTGATTTCCCAGAAAGGTTCATATAGGTAGTAGGTTTTAAAAAAAGTGAATGTGTGGAGCGAGAAAGTTGTCCATAAAAAGTATTTTTAGAAATATCTCTAGCCCCAAAGTTATCTATAAGTGTATCGATAACTTTAAAACCAATATTATGACGTGTCTCTTCATAGCGTTCGCCTGGATTTCCTAGACCTATGAAGAGTGTCATGGTGTGTACTACTTCGCTTTGATTACACCACAGACAGCAACATTAGCTCTATCCATCAATGTACACTCAGCTGGTACTTCAAGGTCTCTTACTAAAAGAGAATCATCTCTATCAAGTGCTTCAACATTGATATCAAAGTTTGCAGGCATATTTTCGATAGTCCCTCTTACTTTTAATCTTTTTTTAGAAATGATAAGAACACCTTTATTTTTAAGACCTACAGGTGTACCATTTGTAATAACAGGAACAAGGAAGTTAGTTACTTGTCCTGGTACTGTAATTCTAAGGTCAACATGTCTTACATCACCATTGACTGGGTGTAGTTGATACTCTTGAATGACAACATTCAATTCTGTGTCACCTACTTTTACTGCAAATGCAAGGGTCTCTTTATTTCTAACTGTTCTGATAAATTCACCACGTTTAAACGCTACTTGAATATTTTCTACACCATTGGCATAAAGATTCGCAGTTAGATAACCATCTCTTCTAAGCAATTTCGCTGTACGCTTACCGATACTCTCTCTAATGATACCTTCTAACATTTCTGTCCTTTTAAATTAAAATAGACGCGAATTATATCTAAGTAAGATAAAATTATGCTTCTTATTCTTCCTCATCTTTAAATCCAAAGACATCTACTTCAGCATTTGGGTCTATATCTTTTACAATAGCCCCTTTTCCTACCCCTTGCATTTTTAGAAGCATATCAGAGGGATTGGTAGCATTTTCTAGTGCCATCTCTTTGGTAATCTTCTTTTGGTCATAAATATCAAGCAACGCTTGGTCAAAAGTTTGTGTCCCATAAATTTCTTTACCCTCTGCTAGGGCATCAGGTATTTCAGCATCTCTATCTTCCATAATAAGCTGTTCTATCCTTGCTGTCTTTTTTAAAATTTCAATCGCAGCAACACGTCCACCATCAATCGTAGGAATCAGTCTTTGACATAAAATACCTTCAATCACCGAAGCCAAAGCCAGACGAATACGAGGTTGTTCTTCTGCACCAAATGTACCAATAATTCTATCAATCGTCTCTTTTGCATCCATAGTATGTAGTGTAGAAAAGACAAGGTGACCTGTGTTCGCTGCATGAAGTCCTATCTCAATCGTCTCCATATCCCTCATCTCCCCAACCAAAATAATATCAGGGTCTTCTCTCAACGCAGCTTTAAGTGCTGCTGCAAAAGAGAGAGTATCTTCTCCTACACCTCTTTGATTAATCAAACATTTTTTATCAGGATGTACAAACTCTACAGGATCTTCTACTGTGATAATATGCTTTTCTTGTGTATCATTGATACGGTCAATAATGGCCGCTAGTGTCGTAGATTTACCCGACCCAGTCACACCTGTAACCAATATCATACCCCTAGAAATTTCAGCGAAGCTATCTACGATAGGAGGAAGTTTGAGCTTTTCTAAAGGTAAAATATCTACAGGAATAATACGCATAACAGACGAAAGTCCATTCATCTGATAAAAGAAGTTTGCTCTAAAACGCCCTTCTGTTCCAATGACATAAGAAAAATCTAATTGTTTATCTGCTACAAGTTTTTTATATTGATCAGGAGTCAAAATCTCTTTGGCTAAATTTTCCATCATTGTCGCACTAAATAGTTCTTTTCCCAATGTTTTCAATACACCATGAAGACGTATTCTTGGTACAGCTGTCGCTTTAAGATGAAGGTCAGAACCTTCATTTTTCATCATTGCTTTCAGATACATTTGTAATTTAGCTTCCATTTCTCCCATATCGTCTCCTTTTTTATTTGCTTATTTTAATTGTGACAACATGGCTTCAAAAGATTCTTCAAAAGCTACTAATCCATTGTTAAGAAGCTCTGTATAAATAGCATCTATATCAAAACCATTATCTGAAAGCTTTGTAAAGTATCCATTAATAATATCATTTTCTATAGGTAGTTTAGGCAGAGATGCTTCTCTTTCAATATAAGATTCTATCGTTTCTAAGGGTGCTGTATTGACTGAGTGTCTAGCCAAAAGCTCTCTCATATAATAATCAGGTGCCAAATCATTGCACTTGACCCCAGTACTTGCAAAAAGTGTACGGATAGCAGGGGTATGATTGGTCTCGATAAGATTGTAAATTTTTGCTGCATTATAGATACCTGTTTTAGATACATCCATCGCCTCAGATGCAAAATCAGTATCAAGAAGTCTATCAAAACGGCTCACAAATACAGAGATAACGCCTTCACATCGTCCTCCACCAGATGCTTCAAATCCATCCATGCCTTTTTTCATAGCTTTAAGACATTTTTGGGCTTGTTTGGGTGAAAACACAAGTGTTGCATTGACCGAAATACCATTACACAAAAGTTCTGTCATCGCATCATATCCTGCTTCTGTAGCAGGTACTTTTATCATGACATTGGGTTCGCCAATCATTTCAAAAAGCCTTTTACCCTCTGCGATAGTCCCTGCTGTATCATTGGATAAAAATGGATCAACCTCTATAGAAATATAGCCATCATTCGCACTATCATACGATGCACGTAATGCCTGTGCTGCGGTACGAATATCTTCTACAGCTAAGGCTTCATATTTCTCTTTAGGACTCAATCCTGTAAGACTCTCTAACTGTGAAGTATACGCCGAAGACGTTGTAATCGCTGAAGCAAAAATAGAAGGATTACTTGTTGCCCCATTAATAATACCTTTTTCTATCAAAGCAGAAAACTCATTTTTTAAAAAGTTTCTCTCTACAAAATCTAACCACAAAGAGAAATTTATGTCTCTATTTACCATTTTTTATTCCTTATAATTCCATGAAAAATCGTGCCATTTTCCAAAATCTGTTGGCTTTTCTATCGCAATTTCTAAAGCATCCAAAAAGACATCTCTTTCTACTACCTCAGCACCTAATCCTATCATATGATCTGTTTTCATTTGACAATCTATAAAATCATATCCTCTACTGCCTAAAACATCACTTAGTGCTTTGAACGCTACTTTAGAAGCATCCGAGACCAAAGAGAACATAGACTCTCCAAAAAAAGCCTTGCCAAAAGCAATACCATAGAGTCCTCCCACAAGTTTCCCCTCACAATGCACCTCTACACTATGCCCAAAGCCCTCTTCATGCAGTCTTGTATAGGCTTCAATAATATCAGAGACTATCCAAGATGATTCTTGTCCTTCTCTAGGTATCGTAGCACAATGGGCAATCACTTGCGAAAAATTTTTATCAAAAGTAACGCTAAACTTGCCAGAACGTAACACTCTTTTAAAAGATTTACGCAAATGAAACTTATGAGGATAGAGTAAAAGACGAGGATTAGGCGACCACCAAAGAATAGGGTCACCCTCAGAATACCAAGGAAATATCCCCTTTTTATACCCAAACAAAAGACGATGCGAAGACAAATCCCCCCCATAAGCCAAAAGCCCTTCATCAGGTGCTAAACGAGGATTAGGAAAAGTAGAAGAGTACGTACTTAATGGTGGTACATAGTAATCTTCATCCATGGGATGCCTTAAAGTCTTGGTAACATTTGTCTAATTTATCAAAATCTTTATCATTGTGTGCCATTTCACATTGATAGTATTTAGAGGTACAAAAATTTATTATATCAATAACTCCAGCAACATCTTTGGTTTTTCCTTTTTTTAAAGTGATTCCTTTAGATTTCAAAACTCTATCTATACGAATAGCCATTTCATAAATATCCCTATTTATTTCTTTAATTTCAAATCTATCTCCAAATAATTTTATAAATTTTTTATGTAAATTAGCATCTTTATAATTAATACCTTGCAAAACTTCTAACCTCACAAGACTATTAATAATTAAAATATTATCGCTCTTGATTAAATCCTCAAATTCTTTGTATTTAGCAGTATCTTGTTTTTTATAAAAAATAATTGAAGAATCTAAAAAAACAGTCATTTTAATCCTCTACACTTTCTAAAAAACTTAAAAAATCTTTTCCTATTTTTGCTCTCTTCTCTGCTTCTTTATCATTATTTAATAAAGCTATTTTTTCTTTATTCAAATCCACACCAAAAAATTCACTCACAATATCATTCAAAAAATAATTTTCTATCTTTTCTATTTTCTTTGTCTTGACAATATTTGCTTCTTCATCTTTATAAAGCTCATACGCTTCGCCCTCTTTGAGTCCTGCTAGAACCAAAGGGGAATGTGTAGAGATATAAAAAGTCGTTTGAGGGAAAAATTCTCTTAAAATACTGATAATTTTTGTCTGCCAAGAGAGATGTAAATGGGGTTCTATCTCATCAATAAAAACAATGCCATCTACTTGACTCAAATCATCTTCATTTACCCAACCACCATACCCTGCTACTATCTCTTGAAAAATTTTGATAATAGAGATAAACCCTGTAGAGAGTTTATCAAGAGGGATATTATTAATTAGTAACTCTCCTTCGTGGTAAAGCATATCAATACTATTGCCCCCATTTTCATTGGGAATTACTAATTTATAACTCGGTTCTAACTTTTCTATCAATTTTAATACAGTAATAACTTCATTAGATTTATTTTGTTCAGCTATCACAAATTTTGGATTTATAATTAAACGTGAGACAAACCAATTCGCTACTTCTTCCTGCTCTAAGCCTTCACCGTTAATATATGCCATAGTCCGTGTTATACTCTCCACAAATCTATTTTCTTTATTCCCTAATATCTTAATATTATCAGGGTCTATATTTTTACTAAAGCCTCTATTTTTTGCTCCAATGAAAAGTATAGGCTTATCACAGATAAAATTTCCATTAGAATAATTTTTCAATTTACTAAATGTTGTATGTCCCCAAGGGTGTTGATATTTATCTTTGATTTTTATTTGATTAAGCATTATTTCTATGGGTAAAGATAAATCAAATTTCTTTAATTTTTCTTCTATCGTTTTATTACTAAAGAAACCACCAAATACTAAAAAGTTATCTTTTCTAGAAAACATACTATGTTGAAAAAGCAAAGCCTTTGCCATATTCTCCAAAAGCTGTGTTTTTCCTATGCCATTTTTACCAATAATACAATATATCTTTTGATTTTTATCAAATTCTACATCAAAATCAAATCCAAGATTTGATTGTGTCGTTTTAAATTGATGTATCATTTCCCAAACTCAAAAACCAACTTTTTATCCTCATAACGCACTTTAACACTACCACCGTTTTGAAGCTTACCAAAAAGAATTTCATCAGTGAGGGCTTCTTTGATTTTGCTGTCTATGATTCTTGCAATATGTCTTGCTCCGTATTTTTCGTTGTAGCCTTCTTTGGCTAGGTATTCTCTGGCTTTTTTGTTGGCTTTTACTTTGATATGCTTAGGCTTCAATAGACTGTTTAATTTTTCTATTTCTGTATCCACGATAGAGACCAAGACCTCTAGTGAAAGGGTGTTAAATTCTATGGTAGCAGACAAACGGTTTCTAAATTCTGGGCTAAAGAATGCAGTTAAGGCCTTGTCTGTTTTTATTGAGCTGTCTTTATAAAAGCCCATAACATTTGCCTCTTTTGTACCTATATTTGATGTCATAATTAAAATAACATTTTTAAAATCACTCACTACACCATTATTGTCTGTGAGTTTTGCTCCGTCCATTACTTGTAGTAAGATATTCATAATATCAGGATGGGCTTTTTCTACTTCATCGAGGAGTAAGACCGTATGAGGATGCTTTTTTATCATTTCTGTGAGCAGTCCACCTTGTTCGTATCCTACATAACCAGGGGGAGCACCTACAAGTCGGCTAATGGTATGGAGTTCCATATATTCACTCATGTCTAGGCGTTCAAAATGGACGTGCATCGTCTGGGCCAATTGGGTAGCAAGTGCTGTTTTACCTACGCCTGTTGGGCCTACAAACAAAAAGCTTCCTATAGGTCTATCTTCCCCATTGAGTCCTGCGTAAGAGCGTTTTATCGCTGTACTTAGTGCTTTGATGGCTTCGTCTTGTCCTATGATATGAGAAGCTAAATCTTTTTCTATTAATTGAAGCTTTTGTGTGTCATCTGTGCCTATCACAGTAGAAGGAAGTTTCATCATTTTAGCAACACTCTCTTCTATATCTTTGCTTACTATCGTGGCATTACTTTGCCCTCTGAACATGAAGTGCGCACCGACTTCATCGATAATATCCATCGCTTTATCTGGCAAAAATCTATCATGCAAGTATTTTACAGACAAATCAATAGCCGTAATTAAGGCTTTATCTGTAAATTTAATCTGATGATAGTCTTCATACTTATGCTGTACCCCTTTGAGGATAGTAAAAGTATCTTCTTTACTAGGCTCTTCTACATCTATCTTGGCAAATCTTCGACTAAGGGCTTTGTCTTTGTCAAAAAAGTTACGATACTCTTGATAGGTAGTCGCTCCTATACACTTCAATTCTCCACGAGCTAAGGCAGGTTTGAGAAGATTAGACGCGTCCATGCTTCCTCCTGTAGCCCCTGCTCCTACCATTGTATGAATTTCATCTATAAATAAAATTGCATCATCTTGCATCGAAAGCTCTGAGATAATCCCTTTGAGACGCTTCTCAAAATCCCCTCTATATTTTGTCCCTGCGACCAATGCACCCATGTCTAAACCATAGATTTTTGCGTTTTTTAATACAGAGGGTACCTCATCTTCACTGATACGCAGTGCCAAGCCCTCAGCAATGGCTGTTTTACCAACACCAGGTTCTCCTACGAGTAGAATATTGTTCTTTTTACGACGGCATAAGGTTTGCATCACTCGTTCTATCTCATCGACACGCCCTATCACTGGGTCTATCCTTCCTGTTTGGGCGAGGGCTACTAGTTCTATGCTAAACTGCGCTAACAAACTCTCTTCTTTTTTTGAGGTTTCATCTTCTGATACTGGTTTATCATAGCGATGAGAGATGACTTCTAGTATATCTACACGGACTATCTTCTCTTTTTTCATCAGATACACGGCATACGCATGTTCTTGCATAAAGATAGAAGCTATCATGTCTCCAATTGTCGCTTCACTACGTCCTGAGCTATGAATATGTGTCATCATATCATTGATAGCACGAGACAAAGCCACCGTTTCAAAAGGCTCTACAGCTTCTTTGAGTGAGGGGATAGTCTTGTGAATATGTGTACGAATACCCTCTTCTAGTCTGCCTAAATTGGCATCAAGGATAGAAAATATCTCTTGTCCTGCCTCAGATTTAACAATAGCCAAAAAGAGATGCTCTACAGTTAAGTATTCGTGTCTGTTCTCTTTTGCATAATTGACAGCGTCTTTAAATACATCGTTCAATGCTATACTAATCATATTTCATATCCTTTTATGCGTCTTCTTCAACGGTAGCGAGTAATGGAAACTCATTTTCTTTGGCTTGTTGCTTGACCTGTTGTGCTTTGGTGTGTGCTATCTCAAAAGTATAAACACCACAAATGGCTTTACCTTTTGCATGTATCTGTAACGTAATTTGTTCCGATTCCAAATGCGATTTATGAAAAATATGTATCAGTACATCTACCACAAATTCCATACTTGTATAGTCATCATTGTGCAACAACACTTTAAACATTTTAGGTTCTTCTAAGTCTATTTCTAGGTCTAACTCTTCTTCTATCTTTGGCAAAGATAATCCTTATGTCATAATTTATAGTATAATTGTATCAAAAAAGATATAGGAATGACGTATGCAGTCACTTTTCATTACTGCCACAGGTACAAATGTAGGTAAAACACACACCACCATCAAGCTCATAGAAGCCCTAGCTTCTAAAGGATTCCGTGTAGGTGTCTTCAAACCCATAGAAACGGGCGTAACAGATGAACCCCTCGATGCCTCGTTACTTCTATCTGCGTGTCAAAAAACCAATCCTCACTTTAGACATCTACTGCCCAAAGATATTACAGCCTATACCTTTGCCCTCCCTGCTGCTCCTTTTTGTGCAGACACACAAAAGTCTATCAAAATAGAACATATTATCGACAAATATCATACCCTCTGTAGACTTTGTGATATTTTACTTGTAGAAGGAGCAGGAGGGCTTTTTGTGCCTATTCTCAAAGATTTTATGATGATAGACCTTATAAAAAAGCTCACTATAAAAACCTTACTCGTTACGCCTAGCCGTCTAGGGTGTATCAATGACACCCTACTCTGCTTAGAAGCCCTTAAGTCTCATCATATTGACTTTGATTGGTGTGTCAATCTCTATGAAGACCGTGAAACATTCGCTAAAGTAAGCAAACCGTATTATGATGCCATGCACAAACATTGGTGGCAGGTGGGAAGTAGCTTAGATGTATATGTAGAAAATAATTTTGTTTCAATATAAAATCCGTTATAATTATTGATAATTTTACAAGGAATATTGAATGAAAAGAATCATAACAAGTACAATAATGGGTACACTTTTACTCATGAGTACACTTAATGCAAATAGTACCGTAGTAGTGCCTGATGTGCAAACACAAGTACCCCAAACTAGCGATGCAGTGCAACACAAACTTACTGTCTATGGATGGGTACCTAGTTTTGATGGTACATTAACCTACCAATTACCAGATGGTTCTGATACGCAAAGTGACTTTGCTGTATTTGATGCATTAGATTTTGTTTTGATGGGTAGCTACGAAGCTACAAAAGGCAAATGGTCTTTTTTGGCTGATTTTATCTACGTGGGTGTCTCTGGAGAAGAGACTATCAAGCAAGGTACGATACTAGAAACTTCCTTTGATCAAGAACTTAGCATCTCTATACTCTCACTCTATGGTGGGTACAATGCTATCAAAACAGATAGATATTCACTTGATGTAATTGCTGGATTACGTTCTTTTTCTATGGATGTAGATGCTGACATCAATCTTCCTAATCTACTTCCTACGGTGTCTCTTTCTCCATCTGTAGACATTTATGATGCTGTTATCGGTATCAAAGGTAATATAAAACTTAACCAAAACTGGTATATCCCTTATCTTGTAGATATAGGTATAGGAGATTCAGACCTTACATGGCAAGCAGAAGCGAGTTTGGGGTATCATTTTTCATGGGGAGATATTATTGCTACATACCGTTATATTCACTACGAAAAAGAGGGTCTAAGACTTATCGAAGACTTTGACCTTTATGGTCCTAAAATTGGTGCAGTCTTTCACTTCTAATCAGATATATTAATAAATATAATGTTATGATGACATTTATAAAAACTTTTAAGGAAATAAAATGAAAAAGCTCAACCTTTCACTTGTGACAATTTTAGCAATGACTACCTTCGCCACAGCCAACTCACCCATCGTGATACCAGCACCTGTCGTAGCTCCTGTCGAGCCTATAGACCCTGTCTCTTCTAACACTACACTCACAAATGGTCTTGTTAATGAATTTTACATAGGTGGTGCGTATGGACTTTTGGGTGCTGAGTATCAAGAAGATGTCAATGGAAATACCAATAGCATCTCTTCTGATGAAGATTATTCACAAGCGATGCTTCAAGTAGGATATAAAATCAATCCTTATTTTGGATTTGAAGGTAGATACTGGATAGGTATGAGTGACCAAAGTTGGGAAAACACATTTGATGGTGGACTCACAGCACAAGTAGATACATGGGGTGTGTATACCAAATTCTTTTTACCTATTGGAGATTCGTTTGACATCTATGCACTTCTTGGGTACGCAGAAGCTACCTATAGTATAGAAGGAGAAAATTTTGGAGATGATGACAATGTATTTGATGGTTTCTCTTGGGGTATTGGTACCAATTTTGATGTAGGAGACAATATGTCTATCTATGTAGATTATGTAGGATTGTACAATGATTTTTACACAAACTACCGTGGCAATGACGCAAAGATTATTATTGGTTCACTCAATATAGGTATGAATTTTATTTTCTAAATTATTTCCTATATACTAAGCCTTTTGGCTTAGTATCTCTTCTAAAATTGGTAATTTGCACCAATACTAATACTATCTATAGACCATTCTCTCAATGAAGTATCTGTATTATGTGTATCTGTATTATACATATCTACATAGTCAGCAAAAACAGAGAAATTATCTGTAATCTTAAATCCTGCACCTATACCCCACTGAAAACTACCTTCGTTATTTAAATCAGCTGTTGTATCTACTATGGTTAACTTAGTCTCACCATATCCTAACAATGCATAAACACTAAACTTTTCAGTCACAGGATACATAGGCTTCACATACACGCCCCATGCGTTGAGATTGTTGTCTCCATTCCAATATCGCCCTTCTAATGCGATATACTCGTTATAGATATACCCTCCTTGCATTAACAAAGCATCAGAATCATTGTCTCCACTTAGCTCAATCTCACTACTAAAGAAGTCTGTTCCTACATTGGTAGCACCATACCCCAAACCTACATAGACCCCACTATTATTAGCTCCCGTCTCAGCATTAAGCATACTTGAAGTCCCCATAGCCAATAGAACAATGAGGGAAAGATTAAATTTTTTCATGTTATTTCCTTAATATAATAAATTTATACTTAATTATATACTTTAGATACTTAATATTAAGTGATATGAATAAAACTATAGTCTTAAAATCACCCCCCTTTTTTTTATTTCATTCAACATTTATATGACAAAATCATGTTATAATCTTAGTAATTAAATATATTTTTAGGGAAATAAAATGTTAAATAATACCAATATGTACGATATAAAAAAATTTATATGGGCTATGACAGCCTTTGTGTGGTTGAGTACTGGACAGCTTATGGCCGAGGCAGATATGCAACCTGCTGTCTTTACAGATAGTATCGATCCTGCTCCTGCCAAAGGAGCCTTTGAATATCGCTTGATACTTAGTAATAATGGTAACGATGCTGCTACAAATGTCGAACTAAATGTAACAATGCCTATTGGATTTAGCTATGTAGGTAACAATCTCTCATCTGACTGTAATTACCTTGGTGTGACACCAAGTATTGCTGATGTGTCGGATGTGCTTCAGTGTACCTTTGCTACTTTTGCAGGAAATACCAATAGATTATTGGTTATAGATGTTTTAGCAGGTACAAATACAGGGGTATTTCAATCAGATGCCAATGTCAGCTCTGATGCAGATGCCAATCATGCAAATGATGGTGAGCTAGTAAAGACTACCATTAAAAAAAGTGCTGATCTTAATCTTAGTAAAACAAGCCTTACAAATCCTATCCCAGCAGGAGGGATAGAGACCTATAGCTTTGTAGTAGGAAACCAAGGACCTTACCTCGCCTCAGGTATAACTGTAAAAGACACTTTACCTACAGGATTGACATTTAATGACAATACAACGGGTGCAGGATGGTCTTGTACTGCTGTAGGACAAGATGTTAGCTGTACGGGTCCTGATTTGAATGTGAGCAATACGAGTACATTTACTTTTGATGTAAAGGTCACGTCAAATACAGTAGGTACACTCACCAATGTAGCCATTGCTTCTGCCAATGAATTAGAAGTAAACCCTGATGATAACAGTGGGACAGATGACCTTAGTATTATCACAGGTACAGATGTAAGTATTTCCAAATCCATACAAGAAAATCCTGCAATAGAAAATACAGTTGTTCATTTTGACTTAGTGGTTAAAAATGAAGGTCCTATGGTAGCGGATAATGTCATCATTTCAGATACCTTACCCAATGGATATACAAGCATCTCTGCTAGTGCTGCTGGATGGACTTGTAACATTATAGGACAAAATGTCATTTGTACGAGAGATGATACTGCTATGATTCCCAATATACAAGAAACCATTACTATTACTGCTACAGCCCCTAGTGTAGTAGGTGCAGCAGATACACATACCAATACGGCTGATGTCAATACCACAACAGTAGACCCTATCCCTAGCAATGATAGTGATACGATTAGCTATATTATATGGGCAGACCAAGCAGATTTACAAATCTCTAAAATTAAATCACCCAATCCTGTAGCCGTTGGTTCTGAAGTAGAATCCAATATTACCGTAGAGAATAGAGGTCCTAGAAACACGGACGATGTACAGGTCGTAGATGTATTGGATGAGAATGAAACGTATATTAGTGATTCTGGTACAGATTGGAGCTGTGTTTATAATGCTGTAGAGCATAATGTGACTTGTGATTATGACTTAACTTTAAATAATGGTGATGAAACACCTATATTAACTATTATCACTGTTCCAAATACTCAAGATGCAAACCTAAGCAATAGAGCTTGTACAGGAGGTTCAGGAGGAAGTCTTGAGCCTACTGCAATAGATGAATTTACAGATAATGACTGTAAAGGTGTAGGTGTCGTTGCCACAGGTATCGGTGATCTTAATATTACAGATATAAAAGTGAGTAAAACAACAGATGATGCTCTTATCGATGTAAATGAAACTAGCTTTACTTACACAATAGTAGTAGAAAATATTGGTAAGGATACAGGTAAATCAGTTAAATTTACAGATATTATCCCTCAATATATAGAAGCTCATGGAACAAGATCTGCAACAGGAATCTCTGTCAGTACCACGGCAGGTTCTTGTACACATACTGCTGGTACAGTCGATTGTGATTTGGGTAATATGGATGTAAATGACAGCATTACAATCGGTATCACTGTCACTAGACCAATGAAAGATGGTAATCGAACCAACACAGCTTTTGCGTATTCAGAGCTTACAGGGGATACCAATAGAACCAACAATGAAGACAGTGTAGATGTAATAGTCGAAGAGATAGCAGATATAGAGCTAGTAGAAAAATTGCTTACGTATGTAGGAGATCCTGACCCTATTTTGGCAGGTACAGAGGCTACTTATACGATACAAGTACGCAACAATGGTCCTTCCATTGCAAAAGATGTAAATGTCTCTGATGTCTTTGGGATAGGAGAAGAAAGTTATACCTATATCTCCTCTTCCTCTACCAAAGGTAGTTGTGCCTATGATACCAACAATAAAACCGTTGATTGTCAAATCGGTGATATGGCGTATAGTACAACAGAGACCATTACTGTTGTCATTCGTCCTGACCATAATGCAACAGTGTCTGGAGATTGGAATATTAGCAATATCGCTAGTGTAGTGACATCATCACCTGATTCAAATACATCAAATAATGATAAAAATCAGACACTTCGTGTCAATTTAGGTGAATTAGATATTTCTATAGAGATTAACGAATCACCTACTTTTCAAGAGCCTGTTCCTTTTGATATTGCTAACACTTCTGCTAATATTATTGTTTATGAAGTTGTTGTGCAAAATTTAGGACCCTCACTTGCTACAGATATAAATTTTAGTGTACATGTCAATAATGTTTTTCCTAATAATAATCAAGATCTAACATTTTTACGAGATACAAGCGATGAAAATGGTACAGATGATGGCAATGGTAATATTTGTAGCGACCCTAGTCCTATTACATTTGAAGTCAATGCCTCAGCTCCAAAGATTTATTGTACCCCTCCTGATTTGGCAGTCAATGGTGAATATAAAAGATATCTTGTCTATCATATAGAAAATGCCCCTCACCTAGTCTCTGGAGATGTGTATCATGTAGATGTTAATGTCACTACAAAAGAGACAGAATTAGAATACAATAATAATACCGAAGATGAAAGAACAACCGTACGAATAAAAACCGATCCACAAATCATAAAAACGGTCTCAAAAACACAGGTTGAGATAAATGAAGACTTTACCTATACACTACAAATCATCAATAATGGACCAGGCTTTAGTCCTGATACCAATGTAACAGATTATCTTCCTATTGGTATGATACTTACAGATACACCTACGACAACAAAAGTAAACAATGATGGGTCATTAGGTATTTGTACAGGAAGTTTAGGTGCTACAAGTTTTACTTGTAATGTAGATAGTTCAGATGGTACTTTGCATAGTCAAGATGGTGACCCTACTGGAATTTGGGAAGTAAATATTACTGTACCTGTAAAATTTATTACCTATGAGGGTGGAGCATCTTCTAGTTATACCAGTATCAATGAAGCAAATGTATCTACAAATGGACCAGACACCAATAAAACAAACAATGAAGACAATGTCAGTGTTTTAGTTTATAAACCTGCACTCATTGGAGACAGAGTATGGCTAGATAAAAATGCAGATGGTAAGCAAAGATTACCAACATCCAATGAACCTGGGATTGAAGGAGTAAGTGTCTATTTACTTGATGAAAATGGTACACGCTTACAAACCAAGATAACCAATGCTCTTGGTTTGTATAGTTTTGATATCAATCATGCAGGAGATTATTTTGTAGAGTTTAATCTTACCAATGTTAAGGGTGTAGATATGACAGGAAAATTACATGTATCCCCTAAATATGCTACAAACTTACCAGATACTAATGAAGATTCTAATGTTAACCCAACGGGGCGTACTGATATTTTTAGGGTCAATTATGGTGATAATAATCAAAGCATTGATGCAGGACTCTATATGCTCGTGGGTCTAGGAGATAAAGTATGGTTAGATAAGAATGCCAATGGGAGACAAGATGGTGGAGAACCAGGCGTTCCTAATGTAAAAGTAACCCTTTGGTATGATGGGAATGATACACAAGTCTTAGTAGATGCCAATGGCACGTCTTTTGGAGCAGGAGGAGCAATCCTTACCAATGGTTTTGGTAAGTATATTTTCAATAATTTAAAACCTGATAAGTATTATGTGAAATTTGATAAAACAACCCTTCCTCCTAATCATGTCTTTACGACAATAAATGTGGGAAACAATACTGGAGATTCTGATGCAGACCGTATCACAGGAAAATCTGAAACGAGAACAGTAGATTCAAGTACAACGCTAGGAGACTATCTTACCTATTTAAAGTTAGATGCAGGGATTTATGAGCCTGTCACTATTGGAGATTATGTTTGGCATGATGCCAATGGAGATGGCATACAAGATGCTATAGAAAATGTACTGCCTAATGTAAAAGTGGAACTGATGAACAGTGGATGTAGTGCATTAATCACCAATGACCAAAATTCTAGTGCTGCTTTTTCAAATACCCTCATTAGCGACTCTTTTGGATTATACCTTTTTGAGAACCTTAAGCCTGATACCTATTGTGTACGGTTTACAGCTCCTAATGGTACACAATATGTCCTTACACAAGCCAATCAAGGTTTTGATACCAATGATTCTGATGCCAATGGTCTAGGTACAATCACAGGGAATACAAGTGACTATACTTTAAACTCAGGAGATGACAATAGAAGTGTAGATGCAGGATTTTATATCCCTCTTACTATAGGTGATAGAGTATGGGAAGATAAAAACTATAATGGTATTCAAGACAATGGAGAGATAAATGTAACGGGTATGACTGTAGAACTGATTGAAAATGGTTCACCTACTGGAAAATTTGAAATCACAGATAGCAATGGCTATCTCTTCACAGATTTACCTCCAGGTCCTCGATATTCTGTGAAATTTACACCTTTAGTAGGATATAACTTTACTTTACAAAATGCTTCTTCTAATGATGAAGATGATTCAGATGCTGATAGTTCAGGAGTAGTACTAGAACAAACACCACTTACTTTCTCTTCTGATTCTAATCTTAGCTTTGATGCAGGGGTCTATACTCCTGTGGTTATAGGTAATTTCGTTTGGGAAGATATGGATGCAGATGGTATTCAAGATGAGACAAACAAAGGTATCGCAGGTGTAGTAGTAACTCTAATAATGGATACTATAGTACAAACTAGTACAACAGCCACAACAGATACTAACGGTTACTATGAGTTTAATACTAGCTACGACCTCAAACCAAATCATACTTATAGTGTAGAGTTTGCTGTACCAGTAGGATATGTTGTAACCACACAAAATAGTAGTAGTACAACAGATTTATTGGATTCTGATGCCAATATTACAGGTCAGGGTGTAGCCTCTACTCCTACAATGTACTCAGCTGATAGTAATCATACCCTAGATTTAGGACTATATAAACCAGCATCATTTGGTAACCGTGTATGGATAGATAATGATGGTGACGGTAAACAAGATGGTGGAGAAGTAGGACAAGTAGATGTCAATGTAAGACTATATGATATTAATAATACACAAATCAAAAAAGATGTTTATGGTAACTTGTTTACTAATGGTGATGCAAATGGAGTTATCACTACAGATGCAGATGGTCTATATCACTTTACCAATCTAAAACCATCAAGATACTATGCTATTTTTGATAAGGCTTCTCTACCTATTGACTATGTATTTACTAAAAAAGATGCTGTAGGGAATAATAATGATAGTGATGTTAATTTAGTTACAGGTAAATCAAATAATATCACTCTAAGTTCAGGAGAAGATGATAACTCAACAGATGCAGGTATTTATATCCCTGTAAGTATTGGTGATTATACATGGCATGATATAAATGGAGATGGAATACAAGACAGTAATGAGTCAGGGTTAGCCAATGTTACTGTAGAGCTTTTCCGTACTTCAGGTGATGTACCAGTACTCTCTGATTTAAATGGAACAGTCTTTCCTACTCTAACGGATGCTAATGGTACTTATCTCTTTGATAATCTTCGTCCAGATGATTATTATCTTAAATTTACGCTAAATACTGGTTATGTTATTACAAAGCAAGATACAACAACAGGAGCAGGAAATGATAATAATGATTCCGATGTAGATGGTGTAGGTACAGCAACAGGGCGTACAACCGACTATGAATTAACTTCAGGTGAAGACAATGTGAGCGTCGATGCAGGTTTCTATTTGGAAATCAAAATAGGTGACAGAGTATGGGAAGATGAAAACTATAATGGTGTCCAAGATACTGGAGAACGTAATGTCTCAGGTGTAACAGTCACACTTGTGCGTGATGGAAGCTTAGTACCCTCTAAGACTACAATAACCGATGGATATGGTGAATACCTCTTTGAACATTTAGCCCCAGGCTATAGCTATAGTGTACATTTTTCAAACCTTCCTACAGATTTTAAGTTTACACAGCAAGATAAAGGTGGAGATGATGAGCTTGATTCTGATGTCAATGCCACAGGCTATGCCTCTGGAGAAACAGGAATTGTTTCCTCAGATGATAAAAATATGACATTTGATGCAGGTATCTACAAACCCGTAACCATAGGAAATTTCGTATGGGAAGATACGAATGCCAATGGTATTCAAGAGAGTGGAGAACCTGGAATTGAAAATGTACTTGTTACTTTGGTCAAAGATGGTACTGTGATGGGAATTACAGATACAACAGATAGTAATGGTTTTTATGATTTTAATGTCAGTTACGATTTGAAACCAGACCATAACTATTCTGTACAATTTTCAAATTTACCTACGGGTGGACGACCTTATTTGGTGACAAAAACTGATGCAGGAAATGATGATGCATTGGATTCGGATATTGTAAGCATAGGAACAGCAATACAAAGTACCCCGACAATGTATTCAGGTGAAGATAATCAGACACTAGATGCAGGGTTTTATCGTCCAGCGTCTTTAGGAAACAGAGTATGGTATGATGACAATGCCAATGGTATACAAGATATAGGAGAAGGCAATGTTTCAGGTGTAGGAGTAACGCTTCATTATGATGGTAATGGTAGTGTAGTAGATACCAATACTACCGATGCCAATGGACACTATCACTTTGACAATCTAAGACCAGGATCATATTATGTTGTATTTGATACCACTACTTTAGGCACAGGGTATGTCTTGACAGATCAAAATGTATCAAGCACTACAGAGGATTTAGATTCAGATGCCAATGCAATCACAGGTCGTTCAGATACAGTCACACTTATCTCCAATGAAGACAACAATGAGACCGATGCAGGTATCTATACACCTGTGAGTATTGGTGACTATACTTGGATTGATACCAATGGAAATGGACAACAAGATACAAGCGAACTAGCACTAGAAAAAGTCAAAGTTGAACTTTGGAATGCTAGTGGACAAGTGACACAAGACCTCAATGGTCTAGCATTAATGACAGAAACCAATGCTACAGGAGGGTATCTCTTTGAAAATTTACGACCTGATAGCTATTATGTCAAATTTATAGCACCTACAGGAACCGACTATGTCATTACACTTCAAGATAATAGTAGCTCTGATACAAATGATTCAGATGCAAATGGCACAGGTACAGTAGCAGGACAAACAAACATAACAGTACTCAACTCAGGAGATAAAGACCTTAGATTAGACGCAGGGTTTTATTTACCAGTAAGTCTAGGTGACTATGTATGGGAAGACCTAAATGCAAATGGTGTACAAGATGTAGGTGAGCCAGTAATATCAGGAGTAGCTGTTTATCTTCTTGATGATACAGGAGTAAGAACAGGAGTA